>Ga0206855_10169_pt1 | contig 19495 bp, 3 predicted proteins | sample Alteio_BWOrgCont_51_FD_152637 | JGI IMG/M metagenome (GOLD analysis project Ga0206855, IMG submission 152637) | Enriched cells from forest soil in Barre Woods Harvard Forest LTER site, Petersham, Massachusetts, United States -... | ecosystem: Environmental > Terrestrial > Soil > Temperate forest >...
CCGCTATTGCAATAAGTTCTTCTGTTCCTTCCGATACTATATGCAGTGGAGGCAGTGGAGTTACGCTTACAGCCAGCGGCGCTTCAACCTATACATGGCAACCCGGTTCGCTTTCCGGGCCTTCGGTAAATGTGAATCCTTTAGTTACTACCAGGTATACAGTTACAGGAACAAATTCTTCAGGATGTAGCGATACAGTTTCTATAACAATAAATGTAAGTTCTACCCCTACCGTTACTGTTTCTATGTCATCCGCGAATGACACCATATGTTCAGGCCAATCGGTAACACTAACCGCCAACGGTGCGGCCGGAAGCTATTCATGGAGCAATGGAGCTACAACCAGCAGCATTACAGTTTCGCCAACAAGCCCTATTGTTTATAGCGTTACCGCAAGCAATGGCCCATGTGCCCAGGCGAGTGTAAATCAGCCGGTAAACATTTACCCGCCTTTGACATTGACTATGACAGGAGATTCAGCTTGTTCAGGAAATAACGGAACTGTTAGTGTAAATGCAACAGGCGGCGGAAGCAACTATACATACAAATGGAGTAACGGAACTACAGGAGTGAATGCAATTACAGTTCCTGCATCCGGCGTATATTATGTATGTACTGTAACCGATGCATGCGGTGATAACGTAATGGATTCAGCCCAGGTTGTTACCGTATTGTCTCCTGTTGCCGCATTTACCCCAACGCCAAACCCTATACCCGGCGGAGAATATGTTTCGTTTATAGATAACAGTACAAATGCATCTACATGGTTCTGGTCGTTTGGCGACGGCGGCACTTCAACGGTTTCTTTCCCTTACCATCAGTACGACACGGCAGGAGATTACATAGTCTATTTACTTGTTGCCAGCAAAAATGGCTGCCTCGATTCAGCAAGAGACACGGTTCATGTAATAGAAACTATATACATTCCTAATATATTTACGCCTAACGGCGATGGTAAGAATGATGTATTCCATGTTACTGCAGTAAGCATGAAAACATATAGTATAGAAATATTTAACCGCTGGGGCCAAAGAGTATTTGAATCGGACTCGCCTAATACCGATTGGGATGGCAGAAGCAGCGGAGGAGTGGAGGAATCAGACGGAACATATTATTATATAATACTTGCCAGCGATTACGCGGGAAAGAATTATAAGTTCGACGGATACCTTCAGTTGATCCGATAAACAACCGATTAAAACGTTTTAGTTTTTTTATCAAACACTTAACTATCAGTAAAGCAGGCAATAACCTGCATTTTTGTCAGGTATGTGTTAATAAAACAGGATATAGGATTTTTTATTTGCAAATTAATTGTGTAGCTTTACAATTGGTTTGTGAATATTTAACCCGCATATTCTATGAAAAGAAGACTTACTTTCCCCGGTAGTTTTTGCTTCGAATCTGACAAGTTCAAACGAATTTCTATTTCTTTAATGATTTTCTTATCGTGCATAACTGGTGTTTCAGTTTTCGCACAAGGAGGGACTGTTTTAGGATCAACCTCAAAAGTAGGAGTAGAGACAGGTAACCCTGAATGGATAACAAGTGCGCCGGCACAAAACCCCGGCTCAGCACAACAGGGCCTGCAAACGAAATGGAAATCGGCCCCTTTCGATTTTAATGTATTTATTGAAAATAAGGGACAATTCGATGCCGACTTAGAGCATCTCACAGGAAACAAGAAGAAAATTTTATTCCAGGCAACACTCGGAGGCGATGTTAAAGCCTACTTTATGCCTAATGGCGTTATATACCGCCAGGTTAAGTTTGTTGCGGAGAATGCCGACAGCCTTAATGATGATGATGATAACAATAAAAAAGCAGAGAAGAACGATGTTGATGGAGCGCATAAGGCAATTGTTCATAACCTGGGAGTACAATGGGTTGGCTCTAACCCCGATGTTTCAATTGAAGCGGGTTCCGAGCAAAAGGATTTTCATTCCTATGCAGGCTCGAATGGTGGAACAATAAAGGCTGACGGGTTCAAGAAAATAACATATAAAAATCTTTATCCCGGAATTGATGTGGAATATACATTCCCCGGAGAAGGTAAGGATGGCGTTAAGTATAATGTAATTGTTCACCCCGGTGCAGATTTATCGAAGGTTAAAATAAAATATGTTGGTGCGAAAGATTTAACAATAACCGAATTGGATAATGTAAAAGTAAATAGCGCGCTTAGTGAAGATTTTACTGACCACACCCCGGTAAGTTCTTATAGCGAGGGTGGTAGGGCTGATGTGAAGTATGCTGTTGACGGAACCGAAGAATCATTTACTGTAAATAATTACGATAAAAGCAAAACGCTGGTAATAGACCCATGGACTACAACCGGGTTAGGGTTTGCTAATAATAAAGGGTATGATGTTGACTACGATAACGCCGGAAATGTATATGTGGGTGGTGGCTATGACCCTTACCAGATATCTAAATTTAATTCTACAGGTACGCGCCAGTGGACAATTTCAGTTTTCTCGACCGATAATTCCAATAGTGGCTATGATAAAACTGTGTGGGGAGATTTTGCGGTAGATAAGCATTCACAGGAAGTTTACGCCGTAGAAGGATTTAATGTAGCCGGTGCATGGGGTGAAAAATACAATACAAATGGCGGCTTCATGGCAAGGTATAATGGAACAAATACATTCAGGGAAATGTGGAGGGCGCAGTTTAACCCTTGTTCCGGCCAGATTGCTATTGGCGGTGGAGGCACTAATACAGGAACTAATGCGCAGGTGGCAGTGCTTGACACTACCATGGCGAGTTTATCTCCTCAAAACCCATTAAGCGCTCCGGGCCCCGGTCATGATGTATGTTTAATGTGTCTTGACCCGGTAGGCAGTACATGTTATATGGCAGTAGTACAATCTTCTTTTTCTACAAGCAGTTTCGACCCGAATGTATTATTCTCGGTTCCTGTCCCGGCTCTTACGCCTACATCTTACGTTAAATCTGACGGATATAATTTTGCAGAAGATAATTCAGTATCGTATGTTGGTAATGGCCTTCAGGATGCAAATGGAATGAATGGTATGGCTGCAAGCCCTAACTGGTTGTATACCTATGACGGCGCAACACTGAAAAAATGGAACAAAGGTTCAGGTACATTGGTTTCAAGTAAAGCTGTAGGAGGGTCAGCTTATAGCCACGGCGGTTTGGCTGCCGATGAGTGTGATAATGTATACGTGGGTAATGGAAGCAGTATAAGTACGTATAATTCTTCATTGACAAATACATCAAATACAGCTACAAGTGGTACCGTATATGCACTTACACTGGGGCTTAACGATAACGATTTATATGCCTGCGGAAATGGTTTTGTAGAACAACTTACTAACCCAATATCAACTGTAGTAACGGCAACTACTATTACAAATGCTACCTGCAGCAAGTGTAACGGGCAGATACAGGCCAACCTTACTGTGTGTGGAAGCACACCCGGTGGTATTTCATATTCATGGGCACCCGGAGGACAAACTACCCAAACAGTTTCAGGTTTGTGCGCGGGTACATATACTGTAAGTATGAGTACAGGTTGTGGTGCTGTGTTCCAGGCTACTGCCGTGGTTGCAGCTATTCCTCCTCCAACTGTAACAGCTTCAGCAGCCCCTACTTCAATTTGCCCGGGTGGTTCAACAACACTTAGTACGGCTGGTGCAACTACATATTCATGGAGTACCGGGGCAACAGGCAGCAGTATTACGGTAACCCCGGCTTCTACAACTACGTACACTGTAACCGGTACCGATGCGGGAGGTTGTACAGGCAATGCCACTGTGGTTGTTACTGTAACAACTCCTCCAACTGTAACTACATCAGCTAATCCTTCATCGTCAATTTGTGTTGGCGGTTCAACTACACTTTCAGCCAGCGGTGCTACAACTTATTTATGGAATACCGGCGCTACAACTTCTTCTATAGTTGTAAGCCCGGCCGTATCCACTACATATACCGTTACAGGAACTGCCGGTTGTGCCGGAAGCCCTGTTAGTGTTCCGGTGACCGTTAATCCGTTACCAACTATTACAGTAACTCCACCTTCACCGGGAATATGCCCGGGTGGAAGCGTGCATCTTACTGCGGGTGGCGGAGCAACCTATACATGGAGTCCTTCAACAGGATTAACCAATACCAACAGTGATACAACAACAGCGCAACCAGCAGCATCTGCAACGTATACGGTAACGGGTACCGATGCTAACGGATGTACGAACACCGGTACAGTTACTATAAATGTAGGTACGCTTACTGTTACCGCTACAGCTTCCAGCCCCACAATATGTTCCGGTAGTTCAACGAACCTTACAGGTGGTGGTGCATCAACATATGTTTGGAGCGATGGTGAAACAACTGCAGTTATAAATGTCTCTCCAACAACGGCTACTACCTATACGGTTACGGGTACTTCAGGTGGTTGTAATGCCACTGCAACGGTTACGGTAAATGTTAATCCTACACCTTCCATTGCTTCAGTAACTTCTTTGGCCAGTGGGGTGTGTCCGGGAGATACAACTTCAGCAGGGGCAACTATAACCAGTGGCACAGCACCTTTTACATATGCATGGTCAAATGGTGAAACAACAGCTACCGATGCGGGAATAGGTGCAGGTACTTATACTTTAACCGTTACCGATGCTAACGGATGTACATCGGCAACCAGTACAGTTACTATAAACGTAAATACTATAACTGTAACAGCTTCGGCCGCTACGCTTAATATTTGTGCAGGCAGTTCAACCTTGCTTACAGCCACAGGAGCCACAAATTATTCATGGACACCGACACCTCCTTTAACAAGCCCTAATACTGATACAACAACAGCTGACCCTGCTGCTACAACAACCTTTAGTGTTATGGGTACTTCCGGAGGTTGTAAGGATAGTGCAACGGTTACGCTTACTGTCAATACCTTACCTGTAATTACAGCAAGTTCATCCGATACATCAATTTGCAGTGGAAACAGCACAATATTAAGTGCGAATGGCGGTAATTCCTATAACTGGATGCCCGGTTCTTTGTCAGGTACGCCTGTAACTGTAAGCCCTGCTGCAAGCACAACATATACAGTTACGGGAACCAATGTAGCTGGTTGTAGTGATACAGCTACAGTTTCTGTTACAGTGAATCCTACCCCTACTGTTTCAATATCACTTTCAGGTGGAAATGACACAGTATGTAGTGGCCAGTCTATTACCTTAACTGCTAACGGAGCAGGAAGTTATACATGGAGTGATGGTTCCACAAACTCAACACTTACAATTACACCTGCTACCAGCCCCACCAACATAACTGTAACAGCGGCAAACGGGCCTTGTACAGCAACTGCATCACAAACCGTATATATGTATTCTCAACCTGTTCTTACTTTTATGCCAAACGATTCCGTATGTACCAACATTTCAGGAGTAGTAGGTGCAGTTGCAAGTGGTGGCAAGGCGGGTTACACCTATAGCTGGACACCTTCTCCCGGAGTGGGACCTGGTCCGTTTACCGTAAGCCCGGGCGTAACTACAACCTATTCATGTACGGTAACAGATGGTTGCGGAAATACCGCAAGCGGTTCTATGGAAGTGGTGTCATATCCTTCTCCTGTAGCATCGTTTGTGCCAACACCTAATCCTGTTCCCGGTGGAGAATATGTGGCATTTGCTGATAACAGCACACTTGCAACCTGGTGGTATTGGACTTTTGGAGATGGCGGCACTTCAACCGTTTCTTATCCGTATCATCAATACGATACAGCAGGGTACTATGTGGTTACTTTGCTTGTAAAGAGTAAAGACGGCTGCCGCGATTCAGTGAGCGATACCGTTCACGTAATTGAAAATATATATGTTCCCAATGTGTTTACCCCGAACGGAGATGGAAAAAATGATGTGTTCCATATTACTGCAAATAGTATGAAAACATACAGCATTGAAATTTTTAACCGATGGGGCCAGAGAGTCTTTATGACCGATTCACCTAATATTGACTGGACCGGCAAGAGTGATAGCGGGGTTATGGAATCGGATGGTACATATTACTATATGATACTTGCCACAGATTACGCGGGCAAGAATTTTAAATATGATGGCTATGTGCAGCTTATAGGTGGCGGTGGCGGAACACAATAAACATATTTCTTATTAAAATAGAAGCCTTCCCGAAAATTCAGGAGGGCTTTTTTATTGGTATAATACTCATTTCAATGTTAAGGTTTTACCTTGTTAATACTAAAATGAAATTTTTAGAAACAGTTTATCATAACCTCCGTATAAAACTCTGGTAATAATAAGGTTATGCGAATATTATGTCATCAGAACAGGGAAAATTGAAGAAGTATATGGGCTTATTAGTTCTTTTAAATGTATATGTTTTTCTGAATATGTTACTATCAGAAAGGGGATTGTAATGAAAGAATGTTTATTGTTTAATTAGAAGAATGCAATGATTTTAAATAGATTTATGGAGTAATGTTATATCGCAAATCATTCAGTTATAGTATAAAATGAAATAGTTAATATATAATGTTGAAAGTAAAATACGTATTAAAGACCTTAGTTTTAGTTTTGATTCTGCAGTTGCCATTCAACAATGCAAAAGCACAGTGGCAGGCATTTGGCAGTGGAATGACGGGCGGTTTCGTTGAAGCGGTTTGTGTTTACCAGGGTAATCTTTATGCCACGGGGCAGTTTACAACTGCAGGTGGCGTAACAGTAAATGGTATTGCTTATTGGAACGGGACAAACTGGAATGCTTGTGGAAGCGGGTTGGCCGGTGGCGGTTTTTTTGGTAATTCTCAAACCGGTTATGCTTTATGTGTTTACCAGGGTAATTTGATTGTAGGCGGACAGTTTAATACTGCAGGAGGAGTTGCCGCTAATAATATTGCCGTATGGAATGGTACAACCTGGTCAGCAATTGGAGTTGGTACAAGTTCACCCACTAACGATCAGATTGAGGCCCTTGCTACAGACGGAGTTAATTTAGCTGCCGGTGGTATATTTAATACAATGAATGGTGTTCCTACAGGAGATGTAGCTGTTTATAGCGGAGGTGTGTGGAACGCTTCGGCACCTCCCGGCGGAGCCTGGAACGATTACTTTTTTGCGCAGGTGTATGCTTTATGTTATAATGGCGGTGTCTTATATGCTGCCACCAATAGTACTCCTTATTATACCGGTTCATCGGAATGGGCTTTAGGTTACCTGAGCGGTGGTGTCTGGAATGCTTTAGGCCCTTTAACTGCCGACATTGGCGGGCTCGGAAATGGTCTTTCACTTGGAGTATGGAACGGAAATGTATATAACGGCGGGCAGTTCATTGCTGATGGCGCTACAACACTAAACTGTATTGGAGAAGTAAATGGTGCATCAATGAATGCTTTGGGAACAGGCGTTTCAATTGGCGGATATGCCAATGTGCTGGCTCTTGCTCCTTATAACGGATGTGCCGGAAATTTTCTTGTTGCAGGCGGACAGTTTTCTAACGCCGGTGGGGTTGGAGTAGGTTATCTTGCAATATGGAATGGCTCGGCATGGTCGGCTTTAGGTTCTGCCACCGATCAGTTAAATAATTTTCCTGTTGCATTGTGTCAATATGGTAACATGATTGTTGCCGGTGGAGATTTCGGAGGTACAGATGGTGGTATTACACTCAATGGTATCGGCGGTTATGTTCCTCTTCCTACTGTAAGTATAACACCAGGAGGCTCGACTTCTTTTTGTTCCGGAGGTAATGTTACATTAACCGCCAGCGGTACAGGTACAACAGGTTATACATGGTCTCCTGCAACAGGATTAAGCGCTACTACAGGTGCAACTGTAACTGCCAGCCCGGGTACTTCGCAAACATATACTGTTACTACATCTAATGCCTGCGGCTCTTCAACAGCTACACAGGTTGTTACCGTGAATCCGGGAGGAACTGTCAGCATTACTCCAACGGGTTCTTCTACCATTTGTAATGGAGGCTCGGTTACCTTAAATGCAAGCAATGGAAGCGGCGGATATACGTGGAGTCCTTCAACAGGCCTGAGTGCGACAACCGGAACAAGTGTAACCGCAAACCCTTCATCAACCATTACTTATACAGTGAGTAGTGTTGGCGGTGGCGGATGTATTGTACCCGGAACAATTACTGTAACAGTAAATAATGTGCCCAGTGGTGTAAATGCATCATCAAACGCACCGATTTGTGCGGGAGGGACACTTAATTTAAATGGCGCTGCTACTGGCGCAACCAGTTGGAGTTGGAGCGGACCTAACAGTTTTAGTTCCGCATTACAGAATCCTTCTATTGGCGCTGTTACGGCTGCAGCTAGCGGAACGTATACATTATCGGCTACTAATAGCTGCGGAACAACTACCAATACGGTATCCGTAACTATTAATACTCCGCCCACAGGTGTTTCGGCAGGCTCCAATTCGCCGGTATGTGTGGGCAGTCCGCTTAATCTTTCAGGTTCTGCAACCGGTGCAACCAGTTGGAGTTGGAGTGGTCCTAACAGCTTTTCTTCAGCCATACAAAACCCAAGCATAGGCAGCGTTACCGCCGCCGCCGCCGGTACATATACCTTATCAGCTACTAATGCCTGTGGCACAACAACAAGTACTGTGACCGTAGTTGTGGGTGATGTTCCTTCAGCCGTTTCAGCAGGTTCTAATTCGCCTGTTTGCGCCGGGAATGCTCTGAATCTTACAGGTAGTGCAACCGGTGCAACTAGTTGGAGCTGGAGTGGTCCCAATAGTTTTTCATCCGCTTTACAAAACCCAAGTATAGGCGCCACAACTGTTGCGGCAGCCGGTACATATACGTTATCAGCCACTAATGCCTGCGGCACAACAACAAGCACGGTTACGGTAACCATAAACACTACTCCAACTGGCGTTTCAGCAAGTTCTAATTCACCTATCTGTTCAGGCGCTACGCTGAACTTAAATGGTTCTGCAACGGGTGCAACAAGTTATAGCTGGACGGGACCGAATAGTTTCTCTTCGGGAATATTAAATCCAAGCATTGTTGGTGCTACTGTAGCTGCCACGGGAACGTATACATTATCTGCTACGAATGGTTGCGGTTCCTCTACAGGCACAGTATCTGTAACAGTTAATGCAACGCCTACAGTAACTGCTTCGGCTACTTCGCTGACTATATGCGAAGGAAATACAACTAACCTGAATGCAATAGGTGCTACAACTTACACATGGACCCCGAACATAGCATTAAGCGCAACTACAGGCAGCCCGGTTATTGCTAACCCTACAAGTAATGTAACTTATACCGTGGTGGGAACCACGGGTGCATGTAGCAGTGCCCCCCAAACATTAGCTATTACTGTAAATCCTACGCCTACAATAACTGCATCGGCTTCGTTAACATCAATCTGCAATGGAGGTTCTACTATATTGAGCGCCAGTGGTGCATCAAGTTATACCTGGACACCATCGACCGCACTAAGTGCAACTACCGGAACACCTGTAACAGCAACTCCAACCAGCAGCATATCGTATGCTGTGACCGGCGCAAATGGCGGATGTAACAGCGCCCCTATAACATTAAATATTACCGTAAATCCTACTCCCACCGTAGCAATAGCTGTAACAGGAATATCACCGGCCGTATGCTCCGGCGATACAGTGGGTATGATTGCGAGCGGTGCAAATACTTATACCTGGAGCCCTTCAACAGGACTGAATGCTACCACAGGCGTGCATGTAGTTGCCACGCCGGCAGTAAGTACAACGTATACTGTTACCGGTACAACTGCGGCAGGTTGTTTTTCAACCGCAACGCAAATAATTGTAATATATCCGTTACCTACCGAAACAGTAACTCCATCTTCTTCTACTATATGTTCAGGTAATTCAGTCAGTCTTTCTGTTAGTGGTTCGGGGGTGACAGGTTATACATGGATACCTGCTACAGGATTAAGCGCTACAACAGGTACAAGTGTTACTGCTAATCCATCGTCTACTGAAACATATTCTGTAGTTGCCAATAGCATTAATGGTTGTAAGGACACGGTTACGGCACTGGTTACAGTAAATCCAACTCCTACTATAATTGTATCTCCCGGATCTCCTACTATATGTCCCGGTAATAGTGTAACCCTGACGGCAGCGAGTACTGCTACAAGCTATACCTGGAGCCCTAATACCAACCTAAGCGCCACAACCGGGGCTTCTGTTAATGCAGACCCGCTAAGTACTATAACCTACACTGTAACAGGTGTTGAAGGTTCATGCAACAGTACACAAAGTGTGGTAGTAACAGTAGCTTCAAGTTTAAATGTAACCGTTACTCCGGCATCTCCTTCTATTTGTACCGGTGGTAATATTGTACTTAATGCAAATGGTGCCGGCAGTTATTTATGGAAACCTGCGGTTGGCCTGAGTTGTACTACATGCTCTAATCCTACGGCAACTCCGGGTTCTACAGCGACATATACCGTGGTAGGCACAAGCGGAAGCTGCTCTGATTCTGCTAATGTTACCATAACAGTTAATCCGCTGCCAACGTTAACCATAACACCTTCCGGTTCAACTACTGTATGTTCGGGAACTTCAGCAGGATTTACAGCCAGTGGCGCAAGTACATATACATGGTCTCCTGCAACAGGACTAAGTGCTACTACAGGGGCCACTGTGACCGCAACACCTGCTGTTACTACAACATATACTGCAACAGGTAGTTCTATCTCAGGTTGTATTGCCACACAAACAATTGTTATTACTGTAAACCCTGCTCCAACTGTTTCAATTAATATAACCGGCATTTCTCCATCTACATGTGCCGGCGACACAGTGGGAATGGTAGGAAACGGAGCTGTTACTTATACCTGGGCGCCGGGCACAGGCCTTAGCGCAACTTCAGGCACGCATGTTATTGCCAGCCCTTCGGTAACTACTACATATACTGTAACCGGTACCGACATAAATGGCTGCACGGCAACAGCCAGCCAAATTGTAACCATTAACCCTAAACCTACCGTTTCCATCAGTCCATCAAGCAGCGCTATTTGTTCAGGTGCTTCAGTAGGTTTACTGGTGGGCGGAGCATCTACTTATTCATGGTCGCCTTCAACAGGCCTGAGTGCTACTACAGGTTCAAGTGTGAATGCCACACCTGCAACAACTCAAACCTACACTGTAATTGGAGTGACCGGAAGCGGTTGCGCCGATACAGCTATAGCAGAAATATTTGTTACACCTACGCCAACTGTAGTTGTGACACCGGGATCACCAACCATTTGTACGGGAAGTAATGTTGTTCTTACTGCTTCCGGTGCAACAAATTATATATGGACTCCATCTACTGCCTTAAGTGCTACTACCGGAGATACTGTAACCGCCAGCCCTTCTTCAACAACTACCTATACCGTGACAGGCGATAATGGTGCATGCACATCAAACCAAACGGTAGTGGTAACGGTTGCAAGTTCATTGAATGTAACAGTAACACCTTCATCTCCATCTGTATGTACAGGTGATAGTATTACATTAAATGCAAACGGTGCTGTATTTTATACATGGAAAACATCATCGGGCTTAAGTTGCACTACATGTTCCAGCCCTAAAGCGAGCCCGGGCAGCGCTACTACATATACAGTGGTAGGCTCCAGTGGAACCTGTTCAGACTCTGCTACGGTGGCTATAACAGTGAATTCTTTGCCTGTTATTTCGGTAATTCCTCCTTCTGCTACCATATGCCCAAGCGGAAATGTAATAATTTCTGCAACGGGAGGAGTTAATTATACATGGTCTCCCGCATCAGGATTGAGCGCTACATCCGGTGACAGTGTAACAGCATCGCCTTCAGCTTCTCAAACGTATACAGTAACAGGAACAAACGGCAACGGATGCTCTGACACAGCAAGTGTAAGTATAGCCGTAGGTGCCGGGCCTGCAGTCAGCATTGCTATTACAGGTATATCTCCTGCAGTTTGTGCCAACGATACGGTTGGTATGATAGCCGGCGGAGCAGCTACTTATACATGGTCTCCTGCAATAGGATTAAGTGCTACAACAGGAACGCATGTTATTGCAAGCCCTCCTTCAACTACAACGTATACAGTAACAGGAACAACATTAGGTGGTTGCACAGGAACAGCAACACAAATAATAACTATATATCCTACACCTACTGTAACTATATCTTCTTCTACAACTAATATTTGTTCCGGCGACAGCGTTCAGCTGAATGCTGCAGGTGCTGCAAGTTATTCCTGGTCGCCTGTTTCCAGCCTCAGTTCATCAACCGGAAGCAGTGTGTATGCTAACCCTGGTGTCAGTACAACATATACTGTTGCAGCCAAATCGGCAAACGGATGTCCTGCGAATGATAGTGTTGCCATTACGGTTACTCCCGTTCCCATTGTTACAGTAACTCCGCCTTCAGCAGGTATATGTACGGGTGATTCAGTTAAGCTTGCAGCCAGTGGTGCGGCAGGCTATACATGGTCTCCTTCTGTAGGTTTAAATACTACTACGGGTCCAAATGTTACTGCCATTCCGGGTGCTTCCACTACATATACCGTCACGGGTACCAATGGTGCATGCAGTTCAACAGCATCAGTAGCTATAAGTGTAGGAACATTAACTGTAACTGCAATTGCCGTCAGCCCGACTATCTGTAACAGTGGTTCCACAGTAATAAATGCAGCTGGCGCTACCACTTATACATGGTTGCCATCAAGCACTTTGAGTGCATCTACAGGAACCAGTGTTACAGCAACACCAACTGTTACCACTACTTACACCTTAGTAGGCAGTTCTTCATCAAGTTGTTTCGATAGTACTACTGTTGTTATTACGGTGGGTGCTGCTCCTTCAATTACAGTTTCGGCCTCAAGCAATTCTATATGCAGTGGCAGTACAACAACACTTACTGCTAACGGTGCAAGTACATATACATGGTCACCATCTGCAACTTTAAGTGCCTCTACCGGTACAAGTGTAACGGCTACTCCATCAGCAAACATAACATACACAGTTGTAGGCACTACATTAGGTGGCTGTTCCGATAGCAATACTGTAAGCATAACAGTGAATACTACACCAACAATTACCATTACTTCTTCAGGCAGCGACAGTATTTGTTCAGGCCAGAATGTAACACTTATAGCGAACGGCAGTGCTGGTAATTATTTGTGGAGTAACGGCGCTACTACAAGTACAATTGTTGTAAACTCTACCGGTTCGTACCAGGTAATTGCAACGAACGGAATATGCGGTGACACCGTAAAACAAAATGTATTTGTATATCCTCCGTTCACTGTGTCTATGAAATCTGATTCTATATGTATAGGGCAGAATGCAATTCTGAATGTTACCGCTTCAGGTGGTAAACCCGGTTATAATTATGTATGGGGTAGTGGCCTTGGCACAGGCCCGGGCCCGAAGAATGTGGTAACAACCACAGCCAACCCTTACTATGCATGTACTGTTAGTGATGGCTGCGGAGATTTGATTACCGATTCTACCATGGTATATACATATCCTACTCCTAAGGCTTCTTTCATACCTTCACCCGATGTAGTACAGGCCGGCCAGTTTATTGGATTCATAAATACCAGTACCGGCACAACAAATTATTTCTGGGCGTTCGGCGATGAAACGACATCGGCTGACAGTGCGCCATATCATTTATATAATATCCCGGGTGACTATGTAGTAACCCTGATTGCTTCGAATGGCGGTTGCCGCGATTCTGTTTCCGATACGGTTTTTGTAACGCAGAATATATTTATACCTAACGTATTTACACCAAATGGAGATGGAGTTAATGATGTGTTCCATGTAACGATAGGTGGTATGCAATCATATTACATTGAAATATTTAACCGCTGGGGAGAAAAATTATTTGAAGCTGATTCACCGCAAATTGACTGGGATGGAAGGAGCAATGGCGGAGTAGCGGAATCTGCCGGTACCTATTATTATGAAATTACAGCTACCGACTATACCGGAAAAGTTCTTAAGTTCAAAGGACCATTGGAACTTATACGGTGATAAAAAATTAACTTTAACAGAATAGTAGTTTTATAAAAGGCATGAATTTAATCAGCGCCTTTTAAACATGAATTAACATCGGGAGTTAAGGTAAGGATACGAGATAAGGGTTAATAAAAAATAATAACAATTTTTTTGCGTTTTCATCAGGAATGCTTAATTTTGAAATAGCTACAACATGTAGATTAGTGAGAGCGATACTCTCTGGCGAGTCACTTTTGCTTAATCTGAAATTAGTAGGTTGAAAGACTTATTAATTAAGTTAAGCATTGTACAATGTTTAATGCCACACCTGGTGCATTAAATCATAAAACCGGAGGGCCGTTATAGTTAGGTTGTTTAAAGTACTTAAAGTAACTTAAATGAAACAGAACGGCAAAACAGGAACCAGGTTAATAATTTTATTTACCCTGTTATTTTTATCTGGTAATGCAGCCTTTGCGCAGGATTACCTTGACCAGTATTATTTAACAGGTCAAACCGTAAATTTTAACAGGGCGCAGGCCGATGTTTATAATGCCGGAAGCATTTTTGCTATTGGTGATTATTCTCCCGGAACTACAGTAGAATATGCGATAATAAAAACAGATACTTTCGGTAATTTAAGATGGGCGCACCAGCTTAATTTTACAGGTAACGGTAATGAGCCTTTCAGCATAAGCCCCGATAAATACAACAGCCCTTCAACGGGTATGATAATTTCGGGGATGGATGAAAATGCTAACCCCTTTACTTTTGGACAATATGCCAACATAGTAAGAATAGACAGTTCAGGTACTGCTAATTTGTCGATAGATTTTTCCTGCAAAACTTATTTTGGCGATGGTATATGGACGGTGGGGCACGTGGTGAAAGCTACGCCGGGTAATAATTATTACTACATGGGTTCTATGATTGAATCGGGTGGCAGCGCTGCTGTTGCAGGCGGAGGGTATGAGGTAGGTTCTGGCGGTACAGGATACGATCCGCATTCCGATATTTTTATTGCCAAGATAAATACAAGTGCAAGTCACGATACAGTGTTTACTCAAACCATTGGTTTAGGATATAATTTCCTGCTCAGCGGAATTGTGAATTGCGATTCTACCAGGAATGATGCACCGGAAGATTTTGTATACGACAAGGCCACAAATGGCTTATACGTTACCGGACTTACTGTTGACCAATATAGCCCGGGCGGAGGGCAATGGAGGGTGCAGTTATTTATAATGAAGACCGATACATTTGGAATTCCGCAATGGGCAAAAACATTTTACTGGGGAACGGGTAATCCATCAACCACCACGGCGTGGGAATCGGGGCAAAGTATAGTTCAGATAAATGATGGCAGCGGAGACTATATGGTAGCGGGGCTGATACAGGACGATGCAGGAATATTATTGATAAGAATATCTAATACAGGTAATGTTGAATATGCTAAAGAATACACATTTGGTGCAGGAAGCGCTGCCGCAGCACGTTCTGTAAAAATGCTTTCCAACGGTCACGTATTGGTAGGCGCCTGGGTTATTGATGCAGCTTCAGGTGGCCAGTCTGATATGGTGGCCATGGAAGTGAACCCGCTTAACATGAGCGTGGTTAATGCAATACAGGTGGGAACACCGGGCCTTGATGGTACCGACTTTACAAACTGGTATGGCCCCGGCGTAGAGCAAATCGCTCCCGGTTCATTAATGCTTTTAGGTAATGCCAGTGTAGGCGCCGGCGGAAATTACGGGCTTATGGTTGCTAAGTTTTCAGGCACAAGCAGTAATAGTGGCTTGTGCAGCACAACTCCCACTGTAACGGTTACAGATGTAACTCCCGGTGTTTCTCCCACACCTATACAGGTAAGAACCTGGGTGCCCGGCAACAATTATACCACGGCACCGAATAATCTTATAACACGTGTAGGTTCAGCAGGCGGAGGATATACTGAAAAACATATTGATTCGTTGCTTGCGAATCCGCCAATGACAAATATTACACCGAATATAATTACCGGGCCTTATGGCACATCACCCACTGTAACTGTGTCTGCCTCAGGTACCACAACATTCTGTAAGGGAGGAAATGTTACACTTAATGCAGGTGGTTCAGCAACATCATTCACATGGAGCCCTGCCACAGGACTAAGCGCTACGACCGGAGCTTCAGTAGTAGCAGGTCCTCCGTCTACAACAACTTACACCGTTACAGGCACTGCTGCCGGTACCTGTGTTCCCGCTACGGCAACAATAGTAGTAACTGTAAACCCATTGCCTCCCATAACAATTACTCCGGGCGGTGCAACAACATTTTGCAGCGGTGGTACGGTAACGCTAACGGGTAATGGAGCAGGGGCTGGCGGCACCTATACCTGGAGTCCCGCTACAGGCTTGAGTGCAACTTCGGGTTCCTCGGTAACTGCTAATCCTGCTTCAACAGAAACATATACGGTAACCGGTACCAATACCAATGGTTGCAGCAACACTGCTACCGTAACCATTACCATAAATACTACACCAACATTAACTGCCACGGCTGCACCGCCAACTATTTGTACAGGTGGTTCAACCACATTAACTTCAACGGGTGCCACTACCTATACATGGACTCCTTCGACCGGGCTTACAATTACTACAGGCGCTTCTGTTGTGGCTGCACCGGCTTCCACTATAACATACACAGTAACCGGAAGCTCTGCAGCAGGATGCACGGCTACGCAAACGGTTGTGGTTACTGTTGCCAGTGGTGTAACCATTTCTGTTACCCCTTCTTCACCTTCGGTATGCAAAGGCGACAGCATTACACTTACAGCCAGTGGTGCAAGCAATTACACATGGAAACCGGCTGGAAGCCTGAGTTGTACCAATTGCCCTAACCCGAATGCAGGGCCGGGAGCAAATACTACATATACTATTGTAGGTTCCAATGGCAGTTGTTCTGATTCTACAAAAGTTACTGTGACTGTAAATCCTACACCAACTGTAAATGTTACACCTGCGGCGCCGACAATTTGTTCTGGAGCCAATATATTATTAACAGCAAGCGGTGCAGCTAATTATACATGGTCTCCTTCAGGAAGCCTTACCGCATCAACAGGTACAAGCGTTACTGCTTCACCCGGTTCAACAACTACCTATACTGTTGTGGGAACAAATGGCTCAGGATGCAAGGATAGCGCCACAGCAGTGGTTACCGTTTCCCCGGCACCTGTTGTAAGTATTGCCATTACCGGTATATCTCCTGCTGTTTGTGAAAGCGATACCGTGGGTATGATAGCAAGTGGTGCAAATACTTACACATGGTCACCTTCAACCGGCTTAAATGTAACTACAGGAATACATGTAATAGCTAACCCTGTCGTTACAACTACTTATACAGTTACCGGAACAACTGCGGGAGGTTGTATTGGAACGGCAACACAAATAATTACTATTTATCCTACACCAACCGTTAGTATTTCGCCTGCAACGCCTGTTATATGTGCAGGAACGTCAACGACAATAACTGCTACAGGAGCATCTACGTACACCTGGAGTCCCGCAACAGGGTTAAGTGCAACTACAGGAGCAACGGTTACTGACAGTTCAGCAATTACTCAAACATATACAGTAGTTGGTATTAATGGCAACGGGTGTACAGACACAACAACTGTTACTGTAAGTGTAACACCGCCGCCGGTAGTAACTGTAGCGCCTGCCTCACCTGCAATATGTACAGGTGGCAATGTGAATCTTACTGCCGGTGGTGCCTCAAATTATACCTGGAGCCCATCTGCAGGGTTGAGTGCAACAACAGGAGCAAATGTAAATGCAACTCCAAGTGTTACTACAACATATACCGTAACGGGAACTTCAGGTATCTGCAGCGATACGCAATCAGTTGTAATAACAGTTTCCGGTTCACTGAATGTATCTGTAACCCCATCGGCTCCTAATTTATGTAATGGGGATAGTGTGAGCCTTAGCGCCAATGGTGCAGCCAATTTTGTGTGGAGCCCGTCTATAGGACTCAGTTGTTCAACGTGCCCTAATACAGAAGCAACTCCAACTGTAACCACTACATATAAAGTAGTAGGTTCGAGCGGAACATGTTCCGATTCTGCCAATGTAACCATAACTGTAAACCCGATCCCCACTGTGTCTGCCAGTGCAGGAAATCCTTCAATATGCAGTGGAAATTCTACTGTTCTCACTGCTACCGGTGCAACAAATTATGTGTGGACACCATCAACAGGATTGAGTGCCTCAACCGGTTCAACAGTTAATGCTTCGCCGGGAACTACTCTTACTTATACCGTAGTAGGTTCTAACCTGGGGGGCTGTTCCGATAGTGCTGTGGTGAGTATTACAGTTAACGTTACCCCGACAATAACTATCAGTTCATCGGGCAGTGACAGTATTTGTGTGGGACAAAATGTAACCCTTACAGCCAATGGCGGTGCGGGAAACTACTTATGGAGCAATGGTTCCACCAACAGTTCTATAACCGTATCGCCATCGGGCACAACGACATATAGTGTAACGGGAAGTAATGGAACCTGTGCTGACAGTGCTGCACAGGCAGTGTATGTATATCCTCCTATTGTAGTAACTATGAAGGGAGATTCTATATGTGCAAGTAATAATGCAACGGTTAGTGTAAATGTTACAGGCGGAGCCCCGGCATATGCGTATACCTGGAGTAATGGTGCTACGGGTGTAACTACTATTTCAGTTGCACCGGGAAGCAATACATATTATATATGTACAGTAACGGATGGATGTGGCGACAGGGTTGTCGATTCTTCAGAAGTATTTACCTTCTCCGCACCGAAAGCTGCTTTTTCTCCAACACCCGATACTGTTCTGGGCGGGCAGTATGTAACGTTTGTAAATAACAGTACAAATGCTACAAGTTATTACTGGACTTTCGGAAACGAAACTTCTTCCAATACAGTAATGCCGTATATACAATACATAAACCCAGGAAGTTACCTTGTTACCCTTATAGCATCCAATGGCGGTTGCCGCGATTCGGTGAGTGATACCGTGTATGTTACCGAAACCATTTTTATTCCTAATGTATTTACACCTAATAACGACGGGCAGAATGATGTGTTTCATGTTACCATGGGAGGCATGCAAACCTATCATATTGAGATATTTAACCGCTGGGGTGAAAGGTTGTTTATGGCCGATTCGCCGGAAATTGATTGGGACGGAAGGAGCAGTGCAGGAGTTGATGAAAGTGACGGAATATATTATTACCTGATAAAAGCCACCGACTATGTCGGCAGAAATCACAATTTTGAAGGTTACCTTGAACTAATAAGAAATTAATTTTCTTAGTTAGACCCTTATCTAAATAAGGTGTACGCTTTAAAGCGTACGCTAAAAGACGTAAAAAATGGATTTCTGAAATACGTCTTTTTACCGATGTTTTTTTGAATCTTCTTACCGAATTTTTACTCGCTCAAATTCGTCGCAACCACTCTTGAACCGGAGAAGCTGAAAACCGTTTAGAGTAAGCAAAACATTTTCATTCAATTACAC
>Ga0206855_10170_pt1 | contig 19229 bp, 24 predicted proteins | sample Alteio_BWOrgCont_51_FD_152637 | JGI IMG/M metagenome (GOLD analysis project Ga0206855, IMG submission 152637) | Enriched cells from forest soil in Barre Woods Harvard Forest LTER site, Petersham, Massachusetts, United States -... | ecosystem: Environmental > Terrestrial > Soil > Temperate forest >...
GAAAGCAGAATGGTTTCCGGAGACGCTGGAGGATAGGCTAGGTCCGAGTATGACAGAAATGGACTTAGCAGAAATACTCGTCATATTAGATGAGGAGATCGCACGTTTGACCGGGGTCCGAGCGTTTGCTTGCGGGAAGGTACAACGGCGGCCACGATGCACCCAAGCGCCGATTGAGCGCGGAGGCACGCAACGGATTGCAGATGGACAGCGGAAGAGACCCGCATCACAGTCGCCGACTGCGATATAGAGCGACTCTTCCGTGATCGTCAGGCGGTCGAGCCCGTTGAATTGACACACGTTGATGAGTTTTCAACACCATTGTCCAAGCCAGGTGCCAATCTCAAGCGACGGCAGAGCTATCTGTAGCCAGGTTCGCAACGAGTTCCTCCTGATGCAGTCTCTTGATCTCGCTGCGTGTCAGCGGACGGAACAGCACAGCATCGTACGGTACGTGCCTGCCGCAATCGAGACAAACCTTGTAGGTCTGATTGCTATGCGTGAACGGACGCGACAGGCGGTCTTGCTTATGACGGCAACCAAACAGCAGGCTCAGCAGATTCGACATCCGGTTCATATGCCTCATTAAAATAATAGCCAGTAGCCGAGGTAGAAAAGCTGCTGGGCGATGACTGTACTGAAGACGATGAATATAGCCAGTACACAGGCTGAAAACCCACGTAACGATCCGGCGCATCTGCGAGGCCGGATCGAGGGGTAGTCGCTTCTGCACTCGCGATCGTTGAAAGCCGGATTTTGAACGCGAGTTGTTGACTTGCGGGAGAGTTAAATCCAGCATCGGGAATAGATGCCGTACTTCGCAGCCAGAAACGCGGTATGGGCTTTGCCAAGCCGCTTCTTCCATTGCGGATGGTTGGAAATCATCTGATAGGCAAGCAGGTGAAAGTTCCCATGACGGCCACAATCATTCGGCCCAAAAAGCACTCCTGGAATCGCGCCATCTGTTCGCTCACAGAGAAAGCCATGAATCTTAGCGAGCGTCAAGGCCCTGAGACTCAGTTCTGTTCGCAGACCGACCCCACTCGGAATACCGAGACTTAGCTCATACATCGCATCTGACCTGCACTTGGAGGAGTTGAGAGACTCATGGTTTAAGGCTGTGAGACGGCTCAGGAGTTTCAAAGATGCTCCCAACCACATGAAGCGTGATGCGGCTTGTGGGCACGCGCACATACCATGCAGCAAACACATCACCTGCGTTGAGGGTCGATCACCTGCCATTGAACGATACAGATTCTCAATCATTTTGCAACCGGATCTTCAAAGCCAAATCAAATTAATTGTGGTCGATGATACGGTCCTTCGCTCTCAACGGCTCGCGATCGCACCGGATTGACACAGGAGCAAGGAATGAAATCGAAGCATGCACTACTATTTTCACTCGTACTGATGATGCCTCTGGCTTTATCAGCCGCCTCAACAAATTCGTCCAAGGTCACATTTGACGAAACTGTAATAGTTGGTGGAACTCAGGTACCTGCGGGGGATTATCGCGTTCAGTGGGAAGGAACTGGATCATCAGTTGAAGTCAGCATTATCCAGGGGAAGAAAGTCATCGCGAGTGCCCCAGCCACATTGGTCCATGAGAGATCACCTTATGGGGAGGAAGCGGTTCAGGTAAGCCCGGGTGATAGAGTTCTCCGGGGCATCAAATGGAGCCACCAGTCCCTAAATTTTGATCAGGCAGGTGGTCCTTCGACTGCCACGGACAACACAAACAAATGAAGTCGAAGAAGAGGGCGCGGCTATGCCCCGCGCCTTGTTCCGTATTGCATCTTTCGCTGGACGGCCCGGTAGCAAATGAAGGTCACTCATAACCGATCGATTTTGCACGGAGTACAATCGTGGATTCTAGTCAAATACAATTCGCGCAATTCATTGGCCGCTAAAGCAAAGCATCCGTCCCCGTAAGCTCATTCCAACTCCAGCGTGTGTCACGAACACTCAAGCCCAGCTTCGATCGTTTGAATCCCCCTCAAATGAGTTAAGGACACACTCCTTCTAAGCAAAGATTGAAAGCATAATCACCGGATCGTGGTATCTCTTAGCCCCTTTCCAGTGGCCAAAAAAAACCTCCTATCTGGTGATGCGTGATCGACCACGCGCCCACGCGGGGCCGCGACGCCCTTACTGCTGCCAATAATTCTGGCTTGTTGTAGTTTCAATCCACGCGCCCACGCGGGGCGCGACGTCGCTGGAGTTGTCGGGAAAGTTGTCCATGTCTTGTTTCAATCCACGCGCCCACGCGGGGCGCGACGGCCCGTCGTCATGGCGATTCGCACCATCAGCTTGTTTCAATCCACGCGCCCACGCGGGGCGCGACATCATCACTTGCAACATGGATGCCAAGCCATGAAAGTTTCAATCCACGCGCCCACGCGGGGCGCGACAACTGCCCTTCGCAATCGTCTTAGGACTCAACACTGTTTCAATCCACGCGCCCACGCGGGGCGCGACTCCAAGCCCATCGCGTAACTTTTTGACCGCTTCCGTGTTTCAATCCACGCGCCCACGCGGGGCGCGACGCAATCAGATCAGCTTTCGTCCGTGGCATCAGTGGTTTCAATCCACGCGCCCACGCGGGGCGCGACCTGGTATCGCGGTTGTGCCACTGGCGACCATAGGTGTTTCAATCCACGCGCCCACGCGGGGCGCGACGTTGGCTATTGCCCTACTTGTGGGCACTATGGCGTTTCAATCCACGCGCCCACGCGGGGCGCGACACGACAGCGACAGCAACATCGGCGCCAACTACGAAGTTTCAATCCACGCACCCACGCGGGGCGCGACGCGGTCTGTACCCGCTCGCCGGTCGCAGGATTGATGTTTCAATCCACGCGCCCACGCGGGGCGCGACTCCCGTAGTGGGCGCCGCTGTGCCAGTGTCCCAATGTTTCAATCCACGCGCCCACGCGGGGCGCGACGTGCCTTGATTCAGCATTTAACGGAAAGGTAAAGTTTCAATCCACGCGCCCACTCAACCTCCGGCCTGATTAGACAGGGGCAGTCAGTTAGTTGTCAATCAACTAGTTGGTTGACAACTGATGTCCCGAGAACTGCCTGCTGCGCAAACCGGAAGTTGCACCAGCGATGAGCTGCGTCCGAACTCATACACCACCGGCGGCGGCATCACGGGAAACAACCAGTTCACGCTTAACGGAACGAACATGGGGTATGGCAACATCGTCATTCTCCAGCCAACTCAAGCACAAGCATGAGTCATTTCGAAGGAATCGTTGCCATACCCCCAATTCATTAAGTGACGCCAGCCAAGGGCGACCCTAGTTTTTTTGGCGGGTACATTTTGGAGTGTCTCTTACTGTCGTCGGTGTCAGGCCTCGGGCCGGTAAGTCGAGTTTTCCGCATATCCCACTCGAGCGTGATTGGCCGTCCTCCATTCTCCATGTATAAAAGTAACTGGTAGAGCGCTTCAAAGTACTTTCGTGCGGCATGCCCTTTCCTGTCACAGGCGTGTTTCGCATCCAAACCATGAAGAGGAGATATTGCGTGAGACACAAATGGGCTTGCGGTTTGCTGGTCACGGCGATTTCGACAGTTCCTGCTCCGTCGCAGGTGTCGGTCTACATCGGCATCGCGCCCCCGCCCATACGCTACGAGGCACCACCTCCTCCGCCCGCGCCTGAGTTCGTGTGGGTAGAGGGCTTCTGGGCTCCCCAGGGACATCACTATCGCTGGGTCGCGGGACACTACGAGCGGCCGCCTTTTCCGGGAGCCTATTGGTCCCACCCGCACTACGACCACTATCAACAGGGCTGGGAGTACCACCAGGGCTACTGGGACCATGAGGATCACGGCCATGGCCACGGACACGCTTATGGGCACTACAAAGATAACGACGAAGATGACCACGGCCATGGTCACGGCCACGACTAGTTTCTGTTAACTCCGCTCGACGAGAGGGTGACCTACGCTGTCCTATTCTGCGATCTGCTAGCGTACGAGTTTTTACGTTTGGTGTAGCGACCCCTACGACGTCACGCAGCGCGATGTGGTCTATTTTCACTCCGGCGCTCATAAACCGCCGCCGCCGGCCTTTTCAGTGGCCTCGGGTATCAACCAAGACTGTCAGAAGCGACCACAAACCGCCAGATAGAGCAGGGGAGCTTCAGCAATGAAATTACCCCTGCCCCTAAGGGGTATCTCAACGCCTGAAGGCTCCTTGCTCCTGGTGCTCAGGGTGCATCCGCATTCAATTTCATTTGCTTTGCTTTACACACGCAGCAGGCGCCTTGTCCGGCGGAGCCTGATCAGATTCGACTAAGTTCTCAGCCAGTATTTTCTTCACGTCAGGGCAATTCGCATCGTGATAAACGGAGGAACGCTTGCTCCAGGCATACTTTGTAGAAGGTGTCGCTTGCGTCAGAGGAGGAGGTTTAGTCTTGGTCGTATCCGTTTGAGCGGCTTTGATTGTGTAGGTCTCGGGAGCAGACCCCTTATATGTTACGGTGTAAAACGGGTCTCCTGGAGCCACTTCAATTCGGATATCGCCAGCGACGACATCGATTCCGGCCTCGGGCTTTGCGCCGGCCCCCTCTTCAGTCCAATACAACTTTTCCACACCAGCTTCGTGAAGCCTGGTCACGCAGTCTTCTGCAGGATGGTGGTAGGCGTTACCATCTCCGGTCGAAATGATTGCAATCGTCGGACGCGTTGCGTCTAGCCACGCCGAGTTGGTGCTATAAGAACTGCAATGATGATGGACTTTATACACATCAAGCTGGCCCACATCTGGAGCGACTTGCGTCTCCACATCTTGATACTCTCCCGCTCAAACGGATTCAGCTCTGGCAGTCCCTTTGTGAGGTCTAAGACGCGACAGGCACGCTTCAATGTCAGATTTGCTACTTGAAACGCAAAAGCCAAGTGCCGGACGCACCTCTGAGACAGCCGTCTTCTCTTCATCTGCGACATATAGCACTACTTGGCCCGCAGCATTCGCTCTTCCTGCACTAGCTTTGTCTGCTGGAGGAGCGCCAATCTCGGTTCCGTCCCAAGGAAGCCGTTCCTCGTTTTCGTCCAATTTGAATCCAAGGCGGGCACGAGAGAAGGTCATCCCGGGAGTTCTCCCCGGGGGGATTCTTTGCGCATGCTCCTTTGCGAAAGCATGGAGGTGCTGCTTGCAGCACATTCCAATACGCACAAGGGGCCCGAACTCAGTTTCCGCATGCTTCTTCGACACATCTATCGGCAGCAGCGTTATTGGGGCGACTTGGCCGATCGACAACCAGAGCAGGAACAGGTCGCCTGCGTTCTACAGTTTCTGGGCATTGCTGAAAATCTCTATACGGAAGATTTTGCCAAGCTGATTCGCCAAAAGATGGAAGTGGAACGACTCCGAGCGCGGCGCGACCAGTACAACGAAACCCTCGGAGATGTGGCACGAGATGTAATCTCAGAAGCGAGCCTAACGGTCAGCCTTACCGTGAGCGGAGTGCGGAAGGCCAAACAGCAGATTGAGGCGGAGATTGAGCGCCTGCGTGGCACCCGCATCGCCCTTCTGGAGAAAGCCAGGGATTCGGTGCTCCCGCCTCAAGATCGAAACCGGATCTCCCGGCTAACCGAGAGACGCGCGGAATTGATCAGCATTTTAGAAGCGACACGGAAGAAGGCCGACGAAACTATGACGCGGCTTTCGGAGCTTAGAACCTATCGGGAGAATCTGGCTGAAGAAGTAAACCGTATGGATCGGGCCGCGGACGCGGGGTCTGTGCTGGCGGACTTGAAAATTACCCACTGTCCCGCTTGCGACCAGGCCGTAGCCACCCAGGCCGACGATAGCGAACATTGCTTTCTTTGTCATCAGCCTGTCCAATCGGAGCCGATTCTCGAGCAACTCGGCGCAACCCGGCTCCAGTTTGAGAGAGATCGCCTCTCTGACGAACTGAAGGAAGCCGTCGAACTCAGCGATATGGTAGAACGTGAGTCTGTGTCTCTCGCCGCCAAAATCAAGCTTAGAGAAGAGGAATTCGCAAAGCTTGAAGACGAACTCATTCCCGCGCGAACCAATGTGGGAGGCTTGGCGCAGGCGGAGATTAGCGAAATAGATATGGCTCTGGGGCAAGCTGGCGAACGCCAGCGTCAGATAGAGCGAGTGTTGGACGCCCTTGATCTCGGAAGGACGCTCACTGAGAAGATTCTGGAGATTGAAAAGAAATCGAGCCGTTGCAGCGGCGCGTTGACGCATTATCCGACGCGATCGACTATGAGGCCGCCGCGTCTGAGCTAGAAGACGGCATGAATGATTATCTGAATGCGATCAACAGCATCCGTCCAGGTAGTTGGAAGCATAGCCCCATTGCGATCACGTTGTCTCGCTCAAGGTTCGATATTAGGCTTGGAGCGCGGCGTTGGCCATCAGCGCTTGGCGGAACTGATACGCTTTACTTTCTAATGGCGTATCAATTTGGGCTCCTCTCGCTTTCGAACAAAGATGGAAGACATTATCGAAGGCTGTCGATCATTGATGTTCCGGGAGAGTTCTCGGGCGAAGCGATTGAAGACAAGGAAAACTTTATAATCCAGCCCTTTATCGATTTGGTGACTACAGCGGGTTACGAGGAAACTCAGGTCATAATCACAGGAGCATCCTTCAAGGGGCTCGTGAATGTGAACCGTATCACGCTAACGAACGTTTACGTTGCATAAGACCACGACGAATCTCGCAAAAAATTTGCAGCCTACGATTTATCGGCTGCCAGGTATCTGAAACGAACTCATAAGGGCATTGTTCTTCAGGAGTCGGCTAGTCCCCAGTAATCGGACCGCGTATCGCCTTATTCTGGCGTATTCATTTCTTGGGCAGCCAGACTAAGGTGCCCTGTTGCGACAACGCCCCCAGATGGGGTCAGCACCGCTCGCTACTCTCCACCTAGTCTCTGCCAACTCCTCGACGATGCAGTGGGGAAGGGAATTGGGTTGTCAAGGTCCCGTTCTGTCCACGGCCAAGTCTCCAGAAGCGTTTGGGACCAGATAAGAGAAGATCGGGTCTTCGCTTCTTCAGTCCTTACTCAGACCCGCTTAGGGGATCTGCTACTGGTAACAACTGGTAACATTCTTGACATTATTCCCCTGTTTTCCTGCGCGTTTCCACATTCTCATGGAAGTCTCTCAACAGCGCCTCAGCTTGCGTAGTCTACAGAAAAAAGATATAGATTGGGAAAATCCAGAGAAACTCTGTGACCATACCGGAATGGTAGGACAGCTGACTCTGGATCAGCATATCGGGGTTCGAATCCCTGGGGGGCAGCCAAAATTTGAGTTTTGAGCGGTTTTGAGCGGTTTAGAGTGGTCCGAGAACGTCCAAGGAAGTTCAGCTCTTTCGCGAATCTAAGCTAATCATTCCAAACATGATACTCGTTTTCAGGCGTCCGTCGTGGTACGATGAGAGCCGAGCGAAAATGAGGATATGTTAGACCGTCATATCCTCACGTTCCAAACCAAGAATGAGGATACGGAGAGAAGCGATGAAAGTCGTATCCTCATGGGATGTTTTCCATGGCTCTGACGGATTTGAAACTCAGGGCGGCTAAGCCTGCGGCCAAGCCCTACCACCTCACCGATCGGCACGGCTTGTTCCTGGCCATCCAGCCGAAGGTTCTGGTGCAAACTCGCGTAGACGAGGTGGATCCGCGTTCTAACGTGAGTCGAAGGATCTCAGGCGGCGAGAACCGCTGCCCAGATTTCAGGGGCAGTTGTTGGTCTCCCTATCAGCTTTCCGATTTTGAACTGATCCTTCTTAATCTTTTCCGCAAGCTCAATGCCCGTGATCGTCACCGCCGAAGTATCGAATCGCTTGAATCCAAGCATCGGGCGAATCCGCTGTTTAATCCGGCGATGGTCCTGTTCGACGACATTGTTCAGGTATTTACTGGATCGAATCCGGACTCGACGCGGCACAGTTCCTATCGATTTCAGTTCGGCAATTGCTCTATGTGATGCCGCGTATGCGTCAAGCGTGACAACTCGCGGTGTGCCGTTGTTCTTTATTGCGTTGCGAAAGAAGCGTTTCGCTGCAGCAACATCTCGCCGCTCGCTCAATAGGAAATCGATGGTGCAACCCTGCTTATCAACGGCCCGATACAAATACGTCCACCGACCCTTCACCTTTATATAGGTCTCGTCACAACGCCAGGAACCACCGACCGGTCGGGCGTACTCGCGCCAGCGCTTTTCAAAATCAGGCACGTAGCGTTGCACCCAGCGCAGAATCGTCGTATGTGCCAACACAATCCCGCGCTCACTCATCATCTGGACTAGATCACGCGAACTCAATTTGAAGCTGAGATACCAGCGCACGCACAGTACGATCACATCTTGGTCGAAATGTCGTCCTTTGAATAGGTCCCGCGCGGGTGCCGGTTCGGTCATCCCCGCCATTATTCTCTATCACACCAAAATACATTAGAGTTTGCACCAGAACCACCGGGAACATAGAATATCTGCCGCTTCGCGCCCGTCAGCACCTGGTCCATCGTGTCGAATTCGCCGGGTTTGGATGAGTGCGTTAAGTCGCCAGTGTGGATCAGGAAATCCGGGGAACTGGGAATCGCTACTATTTTGTTCACTGCGGACTGGAGAGTTCCCGTAACATCCGCATTCGCCGGCTTGTTAAAACCGATGTGGCTGTCGCTGATCTGGACGAAAGCGAAGTCCTCCTGCTTTTGGTGGTGCATGGCTGATCCAAAGGCTCGCGAGACTGGAACTCCTCCAGCGAAGCTCCAGATCACTCCAGTCCCGGCCCACGCCATGCATTTGAGAAAACCGCGGCGGTCGATGCCATCCGACGATATGGATTGGTTGGGGTCGAGAATTGTTCCTTCGGAACTGACCTCCGCCTTCATGTTTTTCATTGATGCAGCTCCTACGATTTTTTGGAATGCTCACCGACGAGAACTGAGACAAACGCAATTTATTCCCCAGATTTAGAGCAAAAAGTCAGGCCAGCTTAACCGCCGCTGCGCTCGATCGGTGGCCTTAGCTTCGCGTTTCAGGGCAGAAGAAAATTTCGACGATGTCGGAATAATTTCTCCGTCACTCCAGTTAACGAGAGTACAGAGCCTCCGCTCTCTCTTCGGGAAGAGTCAGGCGGCTCCTTAGCATGAGGAGGAACACCCATGTATCTTCGGCGTAAAGCCATGCTTCATGGATGCCTACTAGCGGCAGCCATAAGATTAGCGATTGGCCTCACAGGAATCGGCCAGCAGTCCGCCAAAGAGGCGCCGGCGGGCTTCAATACTCCCAGCTTCAATGGTGCGCACAGCATCAGCAATGGAATTACGGAACCGCCAGGCGATACCTTCGCACTCGACCAGCAAATCTATGAATTGAACCATTCCGTACAGACTGGGCTGGGTCCCGTATACAACGCGACTGCGTGTGTCAGCTGCCACGAGAATCCGAACAGCGGCGCCGCTAGTCAGATTACAGAACTCCGTGTGGGCACAATGATGAAAATGGCAATTTCGTAAATCCAACCATATTCATTAACGATGGCAAGGACAAGATCACCGGGCGGTCGATCGTGAACGATCGCGCTATCGGTCCGCAGGCGCAGGAGACCATACCGGCGACAGAAAATATCCGCACATTACGCGCTGCACTCAACACCTTGGGTGATGGATTTGTGGAGGCGATTGATGACAGCACATTGAAAGCAATCGGCGAGCGTCAGGCCGAAGAGACCGGCGGCAGGATCCACGGAGAGGCTATAGAGGTCTCTATTTTTGAGGCGCCTGGACAAACACGCGTCGGGCGGTTCGGCTGGAAGGACCAGCATAGCAGCCTGCTCTCATTTATCGCCGATGCCTATCTGAACGAGATGGGAATCACTAACCGGCTGCGCCCGAAGGACGTCACCACGGTACTCAAGACAACGAAAGATCCTGAAGATCAGCCAGATGACATTGGCCTGGCTGACATCGACCACTTTGCTCAGTTCATACGCGGAACAATGGTTCCTCCGCGAGATACAACTCTGGCAGCAACGGAAGCTGCGCTCCAGGGCCAGCAGTTATTTGGGCGCATCGGTTGCAGCACCTGCCACGTGCAATCCATCACGACGGCTCCCGCAGGGACGGTCGTCGATGGAGGCACGTTCACGGTTCCGGAGGCGCTGGGCGATAAGATCATCCATCCATTCAGCGATTTCCTTCTGCACGACATTGGAACCGGCGACGGCATTGTGCAAACCACGGGCCTTCAGGAGACGGCGAATAAGCTGCGAACTGCGCCATTGTGGGGACTGCGCACCAAGCCGCGGTTCATGCACGATTTGAAGTCCCTGTCTCTTGAAAATGCAATCGAACGGCATAAAGGTGAAGCGCGTGAGGTGGAACGGCGCTTCGATGAACTGAGTCCGGAGGGGCAGGCGGCGCTGATCACCTTCCTGAGTTCACTGTGAAGGCTGTCGCGGCCTTATTATCTGTTGTCGCGAAAAGAGTCTTCCGTTTGCGAATAACAGCAACGGTTTCGCATCCGATGAGGCCGGCACTGACGACGCCGGCCTGTAGTCGCGATAAGGTAGATGCACTTGAAAGCAAGATGGACTTAGGTAGAACAAGGACAGTGTTTAACTCAAGTATCGTAACCCATAGTCATAGTCTGCAGAGATGTACAGTGAAAGTACACGATAATGCAGATAAATCACACCCTATAGATATATAGTGTTGTGTCTTATTCATAATGTCTGTAACTTTTTTGCGGTTACTAGATCTCACGAGTGACTACGACTCTCGAGTCGATGATATCTAGCGTTATAGGAGAATAAGATCAATGTCAAACCTACCCCCAAGAAAATCTCAACAAAGGCAGTGGGCCCATGCGCCCTCGGGCCGGCTAACGATTGTGACCCTCGGCATTCTATTGCTCGGTGGCGCTCTTAATCGCTCTGCCTTGGCCCAAATCGCTGCAGGGCAACCTGCCGTTAACCGTGGATTCCCCGAGGAGCAGGTCGTATCAATGCACACTGTCCTTAGACGTCCAACACCTACAGCGCCTACAGAGGTCCGCCGGAACACGTCGGAGGAGTCAAACTCATTCAACAGTGACCAGGGACCGGGGCCGAACCCTCAAGGTCCTGGGCCCGGGTGTAATTTATTTCCAGCTCCGGCGTCCGTAGGCACGACCGTACCGATAACCTACTTCGGACCGCCACCCTCGACCGAGAACCAGAGCTTGGTCGGGCCGGTTCAAGAGCTCAAGTCGGGCGCACTTGACACCAACAATGGAACCATCACGCTGCCGCTGTATTTAGGCCACATGAAGGGAAGCGGCAAGAAGGTATGGTACATCTTGTCCGACGTCGATGATTCGAACGTGGCTGCCGAGTTAGGGCTGAATTTCTCAGCCAAGATGACATTCATGTCCCCCGCGGCCAGAACAGCCAATTTTGATGATCAGGGGAACCTCATTTTTGACAAGGGCACAGTAGATTTTTCGCCGGTCCGCAAGATTGTTCCCGGCCGCCCTGGAGCTGAATTTCCGCCGAAGTCTGCGCAACCGGGCGCCATTGGGGACGCGAACTATAGTCCCTTCGTCCGGATTGTGAATGCCGCAAACGTGATTTACAACGCCCCAATAGTCGCGTTCGGTGTTGACGCAAGTCAGATCGACTTCCCGAACGGCAACGTGGACTATAGCAAAGTGCACGATGAAGTCGTGGCAATAGATCCGGTGAATATGACGGTAACCATCCAGCTCGTCAATGGCTTTAGCTTCGGGCGTCCGATCTGGTACATGTCGATGGACACCAGCATTCCACTGGGTGCCGCAATCGAACACAACACCTACGCTCCGCTGATGCAAAGGCTCCATTTGGGCGCCGATGACAGTTTCTCCAGCCCCATTGAGCGCATCTTCATCGGCACGAACGGACCCGAAGAAGGCGGTTGCAACAATCCACTGCGGCAGGGCTTGTCAGCGGATCTAGCTGACAGCTGGAGGCCGAACAACGTCTTAGGCGGCATACCAACACTTGCGCTCGATTACAGCCCGGCATGGGATGCCAATCTGTTTACATGGACTCCAGAATCAATCAGCAATGGATTCCGCGGGCAGATCCGCGAAGAATTCCAGCTGCTCACGTTTGTACAAGACAAACTAATTACCGGTGTTGGCGGCAAACCGTTCGGGAGCGCAGGCTTCTCTATCAATTGCTCGATTGTTGAGCGACTTGACTGAACGCCATCTTCGGCGCCCAGCAGGACGGAACTCTCAAGAACCTGGGCACGGCCAGCGGCTTCTCCGCGAATTCTGGATTCAACGGAATCGCAGCAAGCTAACAAGTGTAGAGCCTGCGAATTGACACTTACCTTGGAATTCGCAGGCTTCTCTTCACCCCGAATCAGACCTTCTAACCCGAAGGGCTGCTTTGCGTCGACGAGATCTGAAGAATAGATGGGTAGACGGATGGGCAAGTTGTTCAGCATGGCGGCGGTGGCAGCAGCTGGAGGTGCGCTGCCCTTGGCATCTTCGGCTTTTGGCGCCGATCGGTGGCAGTCATCGAGGGCCACTGAGGAACGCGCAGTCCGGGCGCTGATTTCAGAGTGGGTCGAGGCATATCAGAACTTGGATGCGAAGCGGTTGGATGCGCATGAGACACCGGCCGTAGAAATTGTCGACCGCTTCGGCCAGCTGCGTCTGCCATCCGCGACAAGTGAGAATGAGAAGCTTTGGTCCGATACTTTTGAAATGATCTCCAGAAAAAGCGAACCACCTACCGTCACGGTTGACCATATTGACTTTCTTCGACCGGAGGTAGCCCTGGTGCAGGTGTCGTGGCAATTTTCAGAAGGAATCCTGCTTGTCGATGGGGCTCGCATCCCTCCATTCTCAGAGGGTGTTTGAAAAGTCCCCGTGACAGTGTTTTCCACTGCTTTCGAACGAGATTCGAGCCGAACCGCCCGCTGCAAGGTGTTGATTTTGCGTTCGGCAGTTTCTTCGTCCCGGACCCGTTCGCCACTCTCGACTACTTTTCAAACACGCTCTTATCGCGCATCGGCGGCGCTGCGCGAGGTGGAATCGGGAAACCGGGTGCAGGCACATGCAGAGGCCGATGCGGCATTGAAGCTGGCCCAGAACCGTGATGTGCAGACCATGGCGGCACTGGCCCTGGCGCGGGCAGGCGATTCGGCCGCGGCGGAGAAGTTGTCTGCAAAACTAGACGAGATATTCCCGCTGGACACGCAGGTCCAGAGGTATTGGTTGCCTACGATTCGGGCGGCGGTCGCCTTGGAGCGCAAAGACCCGAATCGCGCAATTGAATTATTGAAGGTGGCGAGCCCGATAGAACTCGGCGTGCCCACCACCCGGATGACTGTCTTCCTGTGCCCGGTGTACGTGCGTGGGGAAGCTTATCTCATGCTGCATAACGGCCACGCAGCGGCCGCAGAGTTCCAGAAGTTCATCGACCACTACGGACTGCTGACGAACTTTCCCTGGGGAGCCCTGGCCCGTCTCGGCCTGGCTCGCGCCTACGTCATGCAAGGCGACAACGCCAAGGCAAAAATCGGCTTATCAAAATTTTCTCAACTTGTGGAAAGAGGCAGACCCCGACATCCCCATCTACAAGCAAGCCAAAGCCGAGTGCGCCAAATTGCAATAGCCAACATTCGCTAGAGGAATGGAAGCCCTTGCCGGAGAATTCCTACCTTGCGACGGGCAGAGATTCTGTTGTGCGGATGTTCTCACTTGGCGAGTTTTTCCCCACTTCTGCTAAAGATCCGGTTCAGATATTTCGATATTTCATAGAAGGGACCGTCCCGTAGCGGAGATGTCTCCGGATACGTCCCGACCGGCCCCAGAAAACCATAGATCGATCCGGCCGGAACCTGTAGGTTAAGTTCCCTGACTGCGTTTCTTGAACCAAAGGAGCGCGTCAGACTTCGCGTTTCGATGGCCAGGGATGAATTCACAGAGACTCCCTTAGTGAGCGTTTTTGAGATTCAGATTTGTACGGATGCAGATAGCACTCGCAAACCCAAGCAGGCTCAAGCTGATGACCCATGTCGAGTGGCTTGGCCAGCTCTGCGAGAACGCGTCGCTTACGCAGTGCTGTACCGTTCGCAAGCTCAAAATCAGTTCGTCGAATCGCCAGGTGGACGCTAATCGCACTTGCAATCGCGACAGTACTGGAACAGATCAAGTTTTTACTTGGACATAGCTCCATTCAAACTACGGAGCGATATCTTGGTTCGGAGCAATGCCTCGCTCTTGTTGGTGGCGGCTTGGATGGTGGAACGCAGGTCCTGGTCGGACATGTAGCGCTAAGGGTAAATAAGGGAATTAGGAGACTTTATCGTCCCAGCGAACATAGATCAAGGCGCAACGCACCTGGCTTTCTAACCAAACATCGACACCGGCAAGGCGGTTGATCCAACGGGGGCGAAGTTCCGCCATGGCTTCGTCAGTTACTCTGTCCAGAATGACCTTGAAGAGCAGGAATTTGTTGTCGGTTCCGATTGTCTTTGCCGCTTCGGCCACAACTGCTTGTTGATCCATGTTGTTGTGGATGCGCTTCACTGTGTTGTACACATCCATGGTGAACTCTTTTGTGGTCTCAATGTCCTCTTTGGTGCCGGTTTGCGTGAGATGCCCGCCAACAAAGGTAGTGAAGTCGTAGGCGAGGAGTTGATCGAACACCTTCATGTAGTCATGAAAATTGGTAGTAATATCGAAACCTTCAAAAGGAGCATATCCGCCGGTGACGCAGTCGACAGCCATAAGGAACTTCGCTTCAGGAACGTAGATGAATAAGTCGCCTTCGTTTGAATGGTAGAGGTGTCTGGTGAGTTCGACAGTCTTACCACCAAGCTTGATAGTCTTCTGTGATTCGAAGGTCTCGTTTGGCAGAAGACGTTCCGGATCGGTCATTTCTTTCAGAAAGGCAGCGACACTGTTCAGCGCCACGATCCTGAGTCCTTTGATCTCTTTGAACGCTGCGGACCCGCCAATATGATCCCTGTGGATGTGCGAGTAGATTAGCAACTTGATCGGCTTATCGGTCACTTTGGCGATCGCAGATGGAATGCTCTTGCCGAAGCTCTCCGGCGCATCGAAGACAATTACTCCGTCATCCGTCACTAGGAAAGCGGATTGCCACATGTTGTCGGAAACGACATATACGCCGCCTCCGACACTCTTCACCGCATATCCCAGTTTCGGGTCGACATCGAAAAAGTTAGCCCGGACCGACGGTAATACCGGCACATATTCCTTCAGCCCTTCTGGTGTCTGCGTGGATTGCGCCATTCCGTTCCCACAAAGAACTGCGGCGAGCGCCACAGCATACAAGAAGCTTTTCATCTCAAACTTCTCCTCGCGCACACACAATAGGCAATCGCCAGGAAGATCCACTAGCCGGTAAAATTGCAAATCAGATTTCCATATTTGGGAGGATCATGACCGACCTGAATTCACTCGTTGTGTTTGCTCACGTTGTAGAAGCCAACAGCTTTTCAGGCGCAGCCCGCATTCTGAAAATGCCGACCTCGACCGTAAGCCGTCGCATCGCTGAGTTGGAAGATGAACTGGGAGTGCGCCTGCTCGAACGTTCGACCCGAAGGCTGCGGCTGACGGATGCCGGATCAGAAGTCTTGGAGCACGCGCGACAGACGGTTGAACTCAGCAATGCAGTCAATAATGTCGCTTCTAATCTCTTATCTCATGTCTCAGGCACCCTGCGGCTTGCGTCTCCACCTAGCATTTCCGATACTCTGCTGGCGCCGATCGTGGGCGCATTCCAGGAAGTGTATCCGGACGTTCGTGTGCAAATTTTTATAACGGATCGAATCGTTGATCATGTTTCTGAAGGTGTCGATCTGACCTTCAGAGTTGGAGATCTCGAAGATTCATCACTCGTCGCGCGCAGGATTCTGAAGTATCGGCATCAGCTTGTCGCGAGCCCGGCATATATGAAGAAGCACAAGCCGCCGAAAAATCCGAAGGATCTCCTCAATCATCGCCTGCTGGCGTTTTCGTTCTGGAAGCCTAAATGCAACTGGAACTTCGTTCATATCAACGGAAAAGACAAAGAGACTTTAACGTTTCAACCATATTTCTCAATGAATGATTATGCCGGACTCGCGACGGCGCTCCTTGCAGACGTTGGCATTGGTGATCTTCCACCAGTGGTGGAACCGGGCCTTCTGCGCGAGGGACGGCTGCTGGAGATTATGCCAAAGTGGAAGTTTCGAAACTTCGATCTTTCGCTCGTGCATGCGGGCAATCGCCACATGCCGCAAGTGGTGCGAGTGTTCAAAGAGTTTGCCGCCACTATGGCCCCCCAGCTCTTTCCGAAGCTGCCGGTATAGTTACGTGTGCGGGATTAGCCATGTTCAGAAAATACATTTTCATTTATCTGCCTAGTTCGATAAATGGCAAAAGCCTATATTCGTGTCGAACAAGGGCCCAGATATGAGGGCATCGCAGCGAACAGAGAAGCAGCCAATTTTGAAGTCGACCGCGATTCCGGGAAAGTGAGGCGATCTGATGAGGGCAGCATGGTATGAGAAACCAGGGGCAGCTCGGGAGGTTCTCACCGTTGGTGACATGCCGGATCCGATTCCGGCTGAAGGTGAAGTTCGCATTCGCATTGCCGCCTCGGGCATCAACCCGGGCGATATCAAAAAGCGTCAAGACACATTCGGATTAGGCATGTAGTATCCACGGATCATTCCGCACAGCGATGGCGCTGGACGAGTGGATCAAGTCGGTGACGGCGTCTCCGCCGAATGGCTTGGTAAGGCTGTATGGTGCTTCGGGGCTCAGTCCTATCGCCCCTTTGGCACTGCAGCCGAGCTTACGGTGGTTCCGGTCGAGAAAGCTGCTCAGTTGCCTGATGGTGTGACGCCCGATCAGGGTGCATGTCTCGGTATTCCCGGCTTAACGGCCCACCGCGCGGTGTTTGTGGCCGGACCTGTGAGCGGACGCACTGTATTGGTACAAGGAGCAGCGGGGTCTGTGGGTCTCTGCGCGGTGCAACTGGCGCGGCGCGGTGGAGCACATGTCATCGGGACTGTCCGTTCGTCCTCGGATGAGGAAGCGGCGAAGAACGCCGGAGCTCATGAAGTGCTTCGCAACGATCAGGAATATCGAGCGCACATGGCAGCGCTCGCTTTAGATGGGATCGATCACATTGTCGAGGTGGCATTTGGAGCGAATATCGAAGGCGATGTCGAAGTGTTAAAGATGGGCGGATCAATCGCGGCTTATGCGACCGATAATGCCACACCGAAGATTCCGTTCTGGCAGATGGTGTTCAAGAACATCCGGCTATATCTCTTAGGTAGCGATGACTTTCCGGCGGACGCGAAGATTGCGGCCGTGCGCGATTTGAACGCTGCCCTTGAGGCGGGATGGCCGGGTTTCGAGATCGCCGAACGAATTCCGCTCGCAGAGATTGCCAGTGCGCATGAACTTGCAGAGCATCCAGTGCGTCCAGGACGCATTGTGGTTACGCTCTGAGTAGCGACAACGGAAGTAAGCCTGCGAAGAGGGCTGGCCACAGACTGAAGCCTTTCGACAAATTAGTACGGAGAAACACGCTTCCCTCTCGTAACTCTCGATTTGTCGGCTAACCTTCCCCTACTGTTTTTTGGGGTTACTTCCGGTTTGCCGGTGACACGGCCGTATCGTGAAAGTCCCGTTGTTCACATTGCAGAGTAGACTTGATCGCTGGCGGATCACCATTCTTCCACGTCGCTCAATGTGCCGATGGCAGTCAGATCTGCACCGCACCGAGCCAAAACAAAAGCCAAAATGTACGAGGCCTCCCAAGCCAATTGAACCCATATCTCTCGGAAGCCCAAGCCCGAATAGGCGAGAAACACATAAGCTGCTACCGAAATAATGGACATGGCAACCAGCCCCGACAATATCCAATAAGCAGCTTTGATAGATTTCGCCATTCCGAACGCTGCGACAATTGCAAGCACGCTTGTCAAAATAACTGCAGTTGCGAATCCGTAGTGCATGTCCCAGCGGCCGGGTTGGGGTGGCACGAAATCGTACGGCCTTCTTGAAATCGGCAAGTCGCCATACCGCCTCGATACCTCGACCAAGCTAAATGGCAGATACGGGCTTATGAGCCCCGCCCAGATAAAATCCGAAATCAGCCCCATCGTCCAGTCAAGGCGGAGGAGACCGGCTAGAAGATACGTGAACCCGACGAGCGCTAGGTAGGCCGTGCTTAACCTTCGCACGAGAACAAAAAGGACCAAGGCAGCGAGTGCCTTCCAACGTTTGCGCATAATAACTGCCCTGTTTTTTATCCTCCGCGTGGAGCGAATTGTATCGTGCCCCTGATCGAGTCGGTAGATTGCGGATGTGTAGTCGGCTACTCTTCAGTAACGAAGTGGTAATTGACGAGTTGCCGGTGACACACTCACAACAGAGTGTGGGCTTGAAAATGTCGACTGCGTTTCTTCATGCCGTCAATCATCTCGGTTTCCCCCATGAATCCTTTACGTCTGCCACTTTATCCTTACAGGTATGAGTACAACCGTAGAATCCCCCATCTTGGTTGAAAGTTTCCTTAGTGATCGCCTCGGCATCTGCGCCAATGTCCGCGCACTTCCGGACAGGGAAGAGCACGAACTGTTAGTAGTCGATGTGCCTACCGGCGATGTGGTCATCACGCGGGTTTTGCCGAATAAGGAGTTGGCCGTAGCTGCCGCTAAAGACCTCACTGAAATGGGCGATTGATCGGCTCAAAGGCGACGAGCACGGAGTTTTCGCTGCTTCATGGCCTCATAGTCCCTCTTGCTCTTGTCCAAGGCTCTACGCATCCTGAAATACCCCTCGACGACCCGCTGCAACGCCTTCGGGATTACGTCCGGGTTGGCGGTTATTCGCCAACTTCACCCCATTGTTGCCAACACATGTATGCCGGGGCGCGTGGCTCCCGCATGTTGTGGTTTCAGGAACCGCGCGATAACAGCGCTATACTGATCGCTATCATGTGCCGGCGATTCTCAGCCGCGCTCGTTTTCGCTCTTATGGCCGCTCCTCCGCTCTGGGGTCAGCACCCTCCGCTGTCTCTCTGCCTTGTGCAAACTAAGCCCGATGCGGCGGCACAGTACGACCCCCCTTCTGGTCCATGGGCCATCGAGTTGGATAAGCTGCTCGCTCCACAAATACTCCGGACTGGTGCGACGCTGCAGATTACGCTCCTCGCTGCTTCGACGGAGAAG
>Ga0206855_10171_pt1 | contig 19190 bp, 13 predicted proteins | sample Alteio_BWOrgCont_51_FD_152637 | JGI IMG/M metagenome (GOLD analysis project Ga0206855, IMG submission 152637) | Enriched cells from forest soil in Barre Woods Harvard Forest LTER site, Petersham, Massachusetts, United States -... | ecosystem: Environmental > Terrestrial > Soil > Temperate forest >...
CAATTCTTCTCTTTCCTCCATCGCCGTTTTGAAGCCGATGCGCGTAGCGCGAGGAGAAGAAGAGCCCTGATATTCCTGTCCGCCGACCTGAGTCCTGTAGCGGTCCCGACATGTCGGGAGGCGCGCGTGTTCGAGCGTAGCGAGTCTCGCCCCTGGAGCTGGTCTACGCGAGCGTTTAGCAGGACTCTTTGAGTCGGACAGGAATACCCACCCCGCGTAGGGGAGAAAGAGCGACCATAGGCAAGTGCCAATTTTCGGACACGGCACACGCCGACCGAATGCGGTCGAGGCGACCGCGACCCATTCGCGGACGGGTGCGTCCGCGCTCCCTGCTGTGCGCTGAGTTTCTTTCCCAGCTACCGCCGGCCCGGCGGCTCGTTCGCCGTGCCGACTGCCGACTACCAGCTAACTGCGTCGATATAGCACGTACCTGTCCACGTCGCGCTTGTTGTGAACTGGACGCCCAGTTGATAGAGCGGAGTCACCGCGTTCGATGGCACTGCCACCGTGATCGTGTTCCAGGCGTTCGTGGCAAGAGAGCCGATGGCGACATAAGTTCCTGTCCACGTCCAGCCGCCGCCCGAGCCCTGCTGGACATAGGGTTGAATCGATGTGATCTTGCTCCCCGATGGAATCCAAACATGGAACGTCACCGTCTTGCCCGCCGGGGTCGAGGGTGAGGCAACGTAAGCCAATGGCGAACCGGCAGCGCCATTGAAGTTAACTGCGAGCGAGTGAGTTGCAGAAAAGTGCTGCGTCGTGGACTGCGATACCGACGTGATCGGTGCGCCGCTTGAGGTCCAACTTTGAGTACCGGTCTCGAAGTCATACTCTGGAGCCGTCGACTGTGGGATCACGTAAAGCGTGATGCTCTGAGCCGGGACTGTTGCCGAAAGGGTCGTTCCGCTGACGGTGGCATTCGACAAGTGGTTGATCGAGGTCTGAGTCGCCGACGAGATCTGATATACCGTGGCACTGGTTCCTGGAGTGAATCCCGAAAGGTTGACCTGAATTGAGGCGCTCGAGGTCACCTTGTTGATCACCATAACCGTCAGGGCGCTATCGGAAGTCCTTTGTGAGGCAAAGGCAGACAGGGTATCAGGATTTGGGACTGTGCAAGAGACGCTGGTATCGCCGAAGGTCGACTTGTTTCCATCATAGTTCCGGTAGATCTTCATCGCCAGATACGCCGGCGTACCGGTAGCCGGAACCGTCCAACGGCTGGCCATGTCTAACGCCTGCTGGCCGAAAATTCCATCGATATCCGCTTGGGCCGTCGCGCCATTCAATTCGGATTCATCACCCCAGTTGTATTCGGTGATCGCGGTCTGAAGCCCTGGATAGTAGGTCGAGACCCATGATTTCAGCCTCGGAATGAGCTCCACGATCGAGTCAATCCAGGATGTATCGGTATAATTAGGGTCCCACAGCGATCGCGTCGATCGGTTTCGAATGGCCTGTGTCGGCGCTGTGTCGTCGTTGCTGTACTCACCCTGCTGGGGGTAGTAGTGCACACTAAGAACGTTCAGGAGTTGCTTGCCGCTGCTTGTCTGATAGCTCTTCAGGTTTTGCAATAACCACGGAATATGGTCCATGTTTCCGTGCGAAGTTCGGTCGGGAAGGGGACCTCCCCAGCCGTGTACCGCTGCATAGGCGGCATCGTATCCGCTGTAAAAGTATCCGGTCCAGCCCCATTCCTCGGGTCCTACGATCTGCGCGTTCGCATCCAAGCTTCGAACCGCTCCGGCGTACGAGACGTAGTCATTGTAAAGCTCGGTGTAGGTCTCGCCGACTGGGTGTACGTCCCGATGCGTGGAGTTCCAAAGCGCCGGCTCATTGTCCATGAGGTAGTACTTCACACCACCACTTCCGGAGTTGCCCCAGGTCGAAATCAGGTGCTGCACCCAGCTTTGCTGCGTTGATGATGAGTTTGCAATGCAGGCGTCTAGAGGGTTGTTCCCTGTGATGTATGGGTTACCCGAAGCCGTGCTGATGCCATTACCGGAGTCGGGATGATAGACGTCGGTTTGAGTTTGGGGGCCGTATTTGGCAACTGAGAACGACCAGAGATAGCTCCTTCCGGAGCCGATGTTGGCGATGTAATTCAACATCGGAATCGTGATAAGGCTCTGGGTTCCCGAGGCGTTGTTGGTTGAAATGAAGTTATCACCTCGGTAGCCTGCTGTGGCGACAGAATCCGGGATGCTCTGGAAGAACCAATCGCTGCCTCGATTGTCCCCGTTAAGGTTCCAGTTATAGGTGCTGGCGGAGTCTCCGCCGTATCGCGCAATGGGCAAGTTTAGATCTGCGCCTTGACCAGAAGCCGGGAATGCGGCCCCATAAACGTTTGGGTTAATCGCGTGGCGATTGCTCTGAGCATTGACAGAGATTACGGTCTGTGCCGAAGCTACTCCACCAATCAAAAACAAGGCAGGAATACCCACTGAACGGGCACACCAAGACGATACATTCATGTCTCTATCTCCCTTGATAAAGCGATCTAATGGTTTAGATCACGAGTCAATCATACATCGATACCGTCATAATTCCTAGCCAAGATTATTCAGGCTACCTTCGTAGGGGCGAGGCGTGCCTCGCTTTGGGAGCCATCGCGCCTCATGCAGCTAAAGCGCAACAACCGCAGAGATTCGGTTACCTTTGCGTTGACATAGCGATCGGCACAGGTTTCAGTGAGAACTGATGAGGCTTCGGCAAAGCCGCTCGCCTGGCAACTTTGTCTAGATCGTTATCGCATCTGTCCATCGCGTCGAGGGCTTCGTCCCTAAGCTTTTCCGACTGCTTATCGGCGCCGAGGACCCAGTACATTTGGATGCTGCGCCAACGCTGGTTGTGAACGTCGCTTCGAATTCTTGCAAGGGTGACGATCTCTTGGGCTTGCGCGCGCATAGGCGTATCGAGGAGCGCGAGGTTCACACCGGCAGTAAGTTCATCGGCGGTAAATGTGCCTACTATCTTGCCGTCGATGGTCAGGTTGTAACGGCCGGAAAGGCCGGAGACCTTCAGGGTCTCTTGATCGAGGGCCTGAATGAGGTCGGAAGAATCGGCGACGAGGCGAATGGTAGGATCTTTCAGGTTGATCGGGAATGGGAGCCCACCTTCTAGTTCCGTCCATGAAAGTCCGCCTTGCGAGGAAACATCCGAAACCTTGGCATTTTCGCTGCGCACAACTTTTCCCTGCTCCAATTCCACGTCCGAGACCACGCCAAGAGCGTTCCAAGACTTGAGGAGTGCTTCGGCCATGGTGAGGTGTCCGGCGTCGCCGGGATGAACGCGATCGAGAATGATGCGCTGAGCGAGGTTTGTATCTTTGTCGTTTGCCGCCTTTAGCATCTCAACAACCGGTGTGTTGAAGTCCGCCACGATATCGCCTTCGCGAGACCCAAGATCCTTGATGAAATCTGCAAACTTCAAAAGCACCGAATTATAACCGCCAGTAATCGTTGGCCATCGCGTCACTTCGTCGTAGGGCGAAGGTTGGATCAACGTAAACCGCACCCCAGGATCGTCACGTTTGATACGGTCCATGATGTGCTGATAGCCCTTGCAAAACTTGTCAAAGACGTCTTGATTGAAGAGGCCATAATTGCCGTCGTTCATCCCCAGCATGATCGTAACCATGGTTGGTTTGTAAGCCAAGACGTCCCGCGTGAGTCGTAAATCGATCGCTCCGCCACCCCCGCCCGTCACACGGTCGCCACCCCAGCCGGAGTGAACGAAGAAAATATTGAGCTTGGGAAACCGAGTCCGAATAAACGCCTCCGTGTCAAAGCTGTACAAGCGCTGATCGGTGATGCTGTCTCCGTAAAACACGACTCTATCGCCGTTATGAAGCGCAAACTGGGCGCAAGCGAGAGTCGGCAATAAGGCGAAAGCAAGTGCGGCTGATTTCATGAGGCTCCAGCATAGCCAGAAATCGACGCCCTCATCAACTTATTGATAGTTCGGCAGTAATAGTGTGACGGTCACGGTGGCGCTGAATCGCCCCGCCGGTCCAGGTGGAATTTCGATCTCTATCGCCAGTAGCAACTCGGTAGCGTCGGTTCCGACGACGATGACGGTTGCGAGCGGTCAGTCGCCTGGACAATTCGCGGTCAGCACAAGCGGCATCTATGTCGCTACGACGGCACCCATTACGGCGAGTTCAGCGCCCACGACCACGCCAGTAGAAACCCCCGCCTCCAAAAAGAAAGAGAACAAGGACGATAATTAGGAGGGTAGTCATAATGCGTTGGTGGGACCCCATGGGGGAGTCGGTTGTTCCCCTTAAGGGGATCATTCCATCGATTGCTTCCGTGATAAATCGTTTCGGAGCCTGATTGCAGGCGAACTTTTCTGCGACAAACAACCTGGATCTTAGCCGCCTGCGTCGAACTGGCGTAGGCGGCTGTGACATGGCGATGTGCCGTTACTAGTCGTACTGCGTCAGCGTTAGATTCGGACCCGACTGCCCGCTCAAAACATAAACGTGGCCGGCGTCGGAACATATCAGGCCAAACGAAAGCGCAGCGGTCGTCGCGGTCATCGGGAAGTTGTAAGCCCCCGCACCGGTGTAATACCAACCACCGATGTAGGATGTGTTGGGACTCACGGCGATACCGGGAATATCGACGCCCCGATTAGGGCTCAAGGTAGAAGTGCATGGGTCGACCACCATCGGCCACCCTGCTTGGGAAGTTGACGGCGACGGTACGCAGCTACATAGCAATAACATTAATTAACCTAGAAGATAGCGATTAATGATCGCCTATTTAAGCAGCCTTAGAAATGCACCTAAATAAGATTCGTACAACTTCCACCGTCCTACAGAACTGGTGTACATTGGCTGGCGGACCTGCCAGGCGCTAGGAGTGGTAACCGCACTAGAGCGCCCGTGGGGATGAAGACATGCCCCATCCCACTCCAAACCTAGGAACTCAATCATTCGCCTTGTTACCGCCTCGGGTTCTGCGACCAAGTTCTCGTATTGAATCTCAAGCATCGCGCTTTCGGGCAACACCTCGCGCCAAGCAGACATCAACTTTCGATACTGCTGATAAGCAAAGACGACATTGTCCTTATCGTGCGCCCAATCGGTTCGCGCCACGTTTGGCGTCGACCAGATCGAAAGGCACGTATCCACGGGATGCCGTTGAACATGAATGATTCGGGCATTTGGCAATGCCATGTGGATAAGCGGCAGCACGCTGTAGTTGTTGGGCATCTTGTCCACCGCGAACCTCACTTCGCCCGCCCTAGCTTTCAACAGAGCGCAATATTCTTCGGCTAGAGGCTTAAGCAACTCAAGTTTGTCCATTGCCTTCTGCCTGTTTTTCAACCAAAAACTAATTTCGCCGGCCCCGCCGATATCTCGATGGCAGGAAAGAATCTGCTCGACCAGCGTCGTTCCCGAACGCATCATTCCAACCACAAGGATTGGCATCTCATCGGTTGAGCCGGTCAGGCTTTGGCCTTTCACGATTTCTCGCGAATATCGCGAGATGAATTGAGCATCCTCCTCGGAACGAGCCTCAGGGCTGAATGCGGCCTTCCCGAACTTGAGCTTCCGCGATATCCGGTTTGCTTCGTCGAAGTGCCCCATCGCTTTCTCGTAGCGACCCAGGTCCTCGCTTGCCTTGCCCAGGGCGAAGTGAAAGGACTTGAGAGTTTCTGGAGATGCGCGATCAGACTGTGCCGCCGTTTCCAGCTTGTCTAAAAACGGTTGGTCATTCTGCTCCATCCTCCGCCTTCGGACGATTTCCAAACACGCCTCGGGCTCAACTGGGTCCAGTACAAGGGCTTTGTCAAATGCATGCCGCGCTTCCGTGCTCTTACCGAGTGCCTGCCACGCCCAGCCCAGGAACGCAAACAGCTTTGCACATGGTTTATCCGATTGCGAAAGCTCGCGCAATTGGTGTTCCGCCTCCTCGGTCTTGCCGGACTGCAGCAGGGAAGATACCAACGATTGGCGTGCTTCGTCTGAATCGGGCCTCAGACTGACTGCTGTGCGCGCTGCAAGTAAAGCGCCCTCCGATTCCTGCTCCTCCGCCATAAGCCTCGCAAGGTGCGCATAGGAGGTTGCCGACTTCGGGTTCACTTGCGTGGCCCTTTGAAACAGGCCAATCGCTTCGCGCACCTTGCCTTGCCCCTCAAGCGCCGTACCGAGCCCTCCGATAAAGGCCGAATTGTTCGGCTGATAGCGTAGAGCAGTAAGAAAGCAGGCTTCCGCCCCTGCATAGTTTCCTGTTTCCATATGGCAGTAGGCAAGCCGCTCGTGTGCCATAGAATCGTTCGGATTAATTGACACTGCGCGGTGGGCAAATAGAGTCGCGTCTTCACGATGACCGATCTTTTGATAGGACAGCGAAAGCCAGTAGGCAGCAACAAACGAACTTGAGTCCGCTATAAAGACGCGCTCCAAACGCGGGATCGCCTCGGCATGCCGCCCGATACGCGCTTGCAAGATGCCCGCGATCAGTACCGGCTCCAAGTCCTCCGGTGACAGTGCTGCAGCTTGTTCAAGAATGCGCAACGCCTCATCAATCCGGCCGGACCGGCTGAGCACTGAAGCCGACTGAACAAGAGCCTGTGTTGTTTGCGGCATAACTTCGAACTCTCAGCGCGCTTGCGTGTCAGGCGCCATACGGCATTGATTCGGGCGGCGCGTGCTCACTGAGCCACTCTACCAAGCCATCAAGTAGAACGAGTAGATCGATTGCGCGGTCTTCCGCGATTCGCCTCCGACCCACTTGCCGTTCAAAGTACCAGTTGACATGCTCGTCAGGCACGCGTGTGAACATCGGGTTGAGCTTGGAGACCGCAAACGCCCCAATCCGTTGGGTGAGAGCCCGACTGACCGAGGTCTTCCCCATGGCACTTGCGCCCTCGAGCGTTATGATCATTGATTTAATTTTAGCTGCAACGCCGGCCCTTTTCTTGGCAGTCGGCGCCAACCAGGGCCGGCCCAAGTACGATTCGGTTAGTGGAATTCGAACGGTTTTGCCGCTCCGCTTCTCGTAGGGGCAACGCGACGCACGCGTTGCCCCTACGGGAAAGCCCGTTACTCAACCGAAATGCATGCCAACGAAGACTTGGCTTCACTAACTCGCTTAAATCGCGTTTAATGTGATGACATAGTGGAAGCCAACCGCGATTTCTTTATTTCCGGCGGCACGCTTCCGCTCGACTCGGAAAGCTATATCGAACGTTCAGCGGACCATGAGCTGCTAACGAATCTGTCGGCGGGCCGTTACTGCTACGTACTCAACTCGCGCCAGATGGGCAAGTCCTCCCTTTCCGTTCGGACCATCGCGCGGCTGAATGCTCAGAACATCCTGACGGCATTCGTCGATCTCACTCAGATCGGGCAAAACGTTCAGGCCGAGCAGTGGTACGCCGGCCTCGCGGCCGAAGTGGCGCGTGCCTTTGGGCTGACGTCTCAAGCTCTTAAGTTTTACAAGTCCAGAGCCGAACTCAGCCCGATGCAGAGATTCTTCGGCGTCCTTCGTGAGATAGTGCTGGAGCAAGTCAGCGAACCGATCGTCATCTTTATCGATGAAATCGACGGCACTCGCAATCTGCCGTTCGACACCGACGAGTTCTACGCCGGCATCCGCGAGTGCTTCAACAGGCGGGTTCATGATCAAACGAGCCAGAGACTTACTTTTTGCCTGATCGGAGTAGCCGTCCCGAACGACCTGATACGCAATCCCATGATGACGCCGTTCAACATAGGCGAGAGGATCCGGCTTCAAGACTTCAACCTGGAGGAGATTCAGCGGTTCGCATCGGCCCTCGGCTCCAATGGGGACAAGCTGGCAAGACGAGTCCACTATTGGACGAACGGGCAGCCATTTCTTACCCAGAGCCTCTGCCGTGAGATCGCCGCCGACACACGAATCCAAGAAGAGCGCGACGTCGATTCGCTTGTCCAAAGGCTCTATTTCGGCCCGAAAGCGCTCGAAACAAACTTGAACCTTGCCGACGTTGCGAACCGCGTGCTGTGGGATTCCGACCAGTCGACCGACCCCGACAAGTATCGGGCCGATCTGCTCAGCGCATACGAGCGCTCTTGGAAAGGCGGCTCCATTCCCGATGATGAGGCAAACCGCATATCTGTGGTGCTAAAGCTTTCCGGCCTCTTGCGACGACAAGGCGCGCGGCTGGTCACTCGTAACCGAATCTACCACCACGTTTTTAGCCGCGCATGGATCGAGGCAAGCATGCCGAACCAGGAATTGCTGAGACAAGTGCAATCCTTCCGGCGCGGCTTGATTCGCGGAATCAGCCTCGCGACTGTCATCGCAGCGATGATCGCCGGCTCAGCGTTGCTGGCTTTTCAGGCTCGCCGAGAGGCAGTGGATGCAAAGACGGCGCTTGAGTACGAGCTGTACGTCTCCCAGATGACGAGCCTGAGTCTTCTTGAGAGCAGCGGCGATCGAGCCGGCATGGCTGCGGTCCTAGATCGCTCCCAAACGAATCCCAATCGCGGTTTTGAGTGGAATTTCTGGATGGGCCGGCTTCACGACGGAGTTGAGGAGTACACGCTGGACTATACAGTCCCAGGTAAAGATGAAAACGGAATCCTGTCGCAAGACGGCCGTCAGATTTGCATTCGGGATCAGCTTGCTCATGTCGTAGTCGTCGTGAATCGTCAGTCAAAGAAAGTTGTCGCGACAGCCGATTTAATAAACTCCGAAATAACGGCCACTAAAACTGGGTTTCTATCGATTCCAGGATACGACGGAGCCCATCGCCGTGACAACCCTCAGCCTGTTACAGACGTCGTCACCGGCAGGCTTGTATCGCAGATAGGGACTCCCGAATACCAAATCATTGGCGTCGCATGGAGGCAGCAGTCGGATTTCATCGTGATAGAGGAGGCGAAGCGTAACAATATCAAGGACCAGATTTTCTCCGTTTGGGAGCTAGCTACCGGGCGACGTGTCTATCGAGTTCCGCGTCCATCTGAGGGCATCAACTTAGGCGATCCTAACTCGATCATGCCCTTCATGTCCCGAAACGGTCGCAGATTCACCTATCGCAAGGACGCGCCGGCCCAAAACCATTTACTGCCGATCGAACACCTCGTGATTTGCGATGCCGCGACGGATCGAATTCTGGATGACATTCCCTATCCCCCTCGCACATCGGAAATCGCAATGTCGGAATCTGGGAGGCTTATGGCTTACGTAGACGAGAATCGCGTGTTAAAGCTCCGCGATATCGACCGGCGGCAGGACATCTATTCGCTCGACACCGGTGTCGATGCGCCGATCGCCGTCGCCATCTCTCCCGATGACAAAACCCTGGTTTGCATCACTTCCAATGGCAATGCCACCGTTCGTGAGATCCCCAACGGTAGTTTGTTGGCGGTGCTTTCCAATCTAAAAAGCATCGCTCCGTCGGGTATTGGTTCGCTTTGGGTCGGCTCCTCGTCGAGTGTCCGGCTGCTAAACATTCCTTTGCAAAACCGAAAAAACGACGGTCCGCGAAAAATGGTCGCTGCCGATGGTCAGGGCGCAATTCGAATCTTAACACTGGGCGCCGGCTCACTCGAGCGCCTGAGCGATCCGAGCCTTAACCCAATGCCTAGTTTCCAATTGCCCAAGGGAGCGAAAAGCCTAACATACAACCGGCTTTGGTGTCTGGCGCCTGAGCCGAACGGCTTGTGGCAGATCGAGTCGATCGGCGGAGCGTCGCCTTCCATTCAAGTACCGTTCGCACCCAAAAATCTGGCATGCGGCGATGGTTCATCGATCTTTTCGATTTTATCAAAGGACGGCAACTGGTCAGGAATATCGGGTGCGACTGGAGCAACTCTTTGGACGACTCCAACCGCCAATGAATATCAAGGGATGTGGATTACGCGAGACAGCAGTCATTTGATCGCAGATACAGCGGCGGGATATATTGTTTCAATAGATCCAAAAACCGGCAAAGAACTCCGGAGAAGCAGGGCCCACCATCTCTATCTTTCCTCGCTCGGGTTCTCACGCGATGGCCGCCAAATCGTAACGGGAGGGGGCGATGGGCTAACCGTTTTGTGGGACACCGACTCCCTCGAAAAGCTTCAGGAGTTCCGCGGAAACGCCGGGCAGGAGATAAGCGGCGCTTCCATCTCGCCAGACGGAAGGCGGTTGGCTACCTGCGACGTAGTAGGCGATTGGCAAGTCTGGGATACCAAGACAGGCATTGAGCTCACCAAGATCCGGGCGGCCAATTTCGCTTTGCGATCGCTAACGTTTACGGCCGACAACATGAAGCTCATAGCGGCGGGCGACAATGGATTTCTAAGAACCTGGACCGGTCTCGATCACGATCCCACCATCAAGATCCCGGTTCCTAGCGAGAGTATCAAGAACTTAAGCTTCAAATGATCGAAGCGAACGGTGTTAAGGTGTTAAGGTGATGCGGTGTTGGGAAAGGAGAGGCCGGGTCCTGAGCGAGCCGATCCGGGTCTGCAATACCGAAACACCCTAACGCCCTGTATAAATGGTCCATCCGTAGATATACTGTCTACCAGCCAGTGTTGATCCGATAGCTATGGGCGGCTTTAATGCATAAAAACGAAGGCCGGCAGCTCAACGTTGTTCTGCTGTACCTGCGAAATTCTCAAATCGATGGGCACGTTGTAAACCTGTTGAGCCAGGGGCTTACGGAGAATGGCGCGAACGTCTTTTTCGACCGCCGAAGCGCATCGGGAAGCACCCTGCCTCCGGAGTCGGTTCTCGTATGGCGCTCGCCAGGACTTGAAAACCGGCAAAAGGATGGTGGTACGGCATGGTCGCTTGCGATCGAGTCGCGGATAAGGAGCGCCGACGCCATCGTCATCGTTCTTTCCACCGCAGCATTGGTCAGCGAAATGCTTCAGTACGAGGTTGAGACCGCCATAAATGAGCGTCGAAAACGGGGACGCCCATTCCTGTTCGCTGTCCGAGTCGGGGCCCAGGAGCCGCTTACCGGCCTTATCGGCGCCTGCCTGAGCGGCGTTCAGCTGGTGAATTGGAACAGCCCCGCCGATGACGCCGCCGTACTGAATCAAGTTAAGGTTGCAATTCAGAACTCTTCCACTGAGGTGGGGCCTGATCACCATTTGGACCCTGCCGGCGGCGCGGTTTCCCCCGATTCGACCTTTTATGTGCCTCGCGATGCCGATGAGGAAGTCAAAAACGCCATTCGCGCGAGGGAGAGCCTCATCTTGATTCGCGGTCCGAGGCAGATCGGCAAGACTTCTCTTATTGGGCAAGGCGTGAAACTTGCCGGCGAACTCGGTTGGCGTTATGTTTCAACCGACTTCCAAATGATCAGCAACGCGCAACTAAGCGATGCAGACCGGTTCGCTCGGATGCTCGCCGCAACGATGGCTCGGCAACTCGGAATCAAGTACGACTTCGACGAAGATTGGCAAGCGGTGTTTGGGCCAAACATGAACCTTTCCAACTTCATGCGGGACATGATTTCGAGCTTGGACACCCCGTTTGTTTGGTTCATGGACGAAGCTGACCGGCTTTTCTTTGCTAACTTCGCAAGTAACTTCTTCGGCCTGGTGCGCTCATGGCATAACTCTCGCGCAACAGATCCTCGTGGACCCTGGAGCCGGTTCACGATCGTGATCTCTTACGCGACCGAAGCCAGACTTTTTATCCGGGATATGAACCAGTCGCCGTTCAACGTCGGCCGGCACGTATCGATGCGAAACTTCACAATCGAGGAAGTGGCGTTCTTAAATGAACGATACGGCAGCCCGATTAAGCAATGGTCCGAAATTCAAGCACTGCACCACCTCGTAGCAGGCCAACCGTTCCTGCTTCGTAGCGCGTTCGATCAGTTGGTATCCGGCACATTTGACCTTGCGACACTGATCATGACCGCCGACCAAGACGACGGCCCCTTCGGCGACCACCTGAAGCGTCTGCTCGTCGCCGTCTCCAACTTCCCAAACATCATGCACGCCATGAGGTCTTCACTAGGTCTCGTCGATGAAACCGACGCCGAGTCAATCGAGCGACTCATTGCAGCTGGAGTCCTCCGCCTAAACCAATACGGCCAGCCTGTCTGCGCCTGCGACCTATACTCGCGCTATCTGCTAAATCATATTGCCTGAGCGGCTAGGTCACATTATTCACGCCGACTCCGGTTTGCGAGGCGCGCCTCAATGTCAAACTGTTTTGGCGAAACCGCCTGATCTATATCCGCCGGATGGCTCTTGCCGGCGTACCCAGACTGCGACTTGAACCAAATTTGGACCTAGGCGAGCGCCCGGACGCCGGCACAAACCATCCAGCGGCTACAGATCCAACCTAAGAGCCGAAAACTGTATGACGTTAATGCAGGCCCCAGCTCAAGACTGACGGTGCGAATTATCCTTGCAATCTCCCAAATCTCTCTCCAAATTCACAACTCGTACTGGGAGTTCGATTTTTCTGCGTTCATCATTTCGACCGCCTCGCGAATCGCCTGCCTTCGCTTATTAGAGTAGGAGTCTTGGTCTTCGCGATATTTGTCGTACTCCTCGACGGACCAGATCTCCAAGTGGTCGTAGCATCCCACAACAAGGACATTGTCTACGAGATTCGCCTCTCTCTTGAGATGACTACAAATGACGACCCGGCCCTGTGCGTCGCAGTTCAACTCTGTCTCGGCAGTGTCCAGAACAAGTCGCGTGTAAGCTTTCAGGCCGGGGTCCCATGGCGCCAGCGATGAGACTTCGTCCAGCTTCAACCCCCAGTTCACCGCAGATATCGCTACAACACACCCAAGCTCCCCGAGGTAAAGCACGAAGTCCGGTCCCAGCGCATCTCGCAATTTCTGCCGAATTAGAATCCGGCCCTTTGAGTCGATGGTTGACTCATCCGTGCCTAGCATAGGTCTCGGAAGAAAGCTCTGGTCATCATCCATAGGGTCAAACTCCGTGAAAACGATTGCTGCGGCAGCAACCTGAAAGGCCAAGTCAAGCTGAAACAATCCGAACTATCTTCGAATTATCTTCGAATTATGACAACCAATCGGACGAGTATAGGCCTGCATTGATAGCTTCTGGAGCTGACGTGAACGCTAAGTGAACCAGCGTCCAATCGGTTCTAAGTTTTGGCGCACCTAATCTCGGTGCGGACACCGTGGAAAGAATGGTCGGGGGCATCGGCAGCACGTTTTCGCCGGCGCTTAGGTTGCGAGAGCGCAAAATCGATTACAGAGTGCCACCATATTTCTTTACAGTCCTGGACAGAATTGTATTTGTCACCCACCACATTTCCGGGCCGTATTTCATAAAGTTCCATTCAGCCGCCCTACTGTCCATGTCCTCGTAATCGAGAGCAATCCTCAATGGAGTCCTCCCGCCGTTGTCGCTTATGTTGGGATTCGCTCCCGCTGCAAGCAGACACTCAACAGTGAGTTGTTTCCCGTTTATACCGTCGTTGGTCATATCGAGCGCGACGTGCAAGGGGGTCCGACCTAGTTTGTCTACTACGTCCAAATTCGCTCCGGCTTTCGCTAGCAGGTTCGTAGAGGCCAAGAGCGACTGTTCCACCAGATACCTTCTATAGTATGGCCTCTCCTCCCTGACCGCTTCGTGCAACGGAGTCATCCCGTCGTTATCTGAAGCGTTCACGTCCGCTCCACGAGAAATTAACAGATCTGCGATCCGCAAATTCTTTTCCCTTGCGGCAATGTGCAGGAGTGTCCTCCCGGTCTTGTCCGTCTCCTTAGGTAAATCCGGCCTCCTTTGAACCATCCGCTCAACATGGGAGTTTTCTCCGCATTCGAGCGCTTCACTTGCACTTAAGTTCATCAAACAACGAACGTCCGCACCTGCGGCTGCGAGCAAGCGAATCTTTTCAGGGTAACCGCACTTCGCCGCCATTAACAACGGAGATCTTCCCTCGAAATCTACTACTTCGAGATTCGGATGAAACTTCAATAAGAACGTAATTTCACGCTCATAATATTGAGTGGCGATATGTAAGGCGGTTTGACCGAAGCTATCCGTGGCATTCAGGTCAGCACCATTCTCTAGCAAGAAACGGGCACTCTCTAGATTTCTCGACTGAATCGCGCGGTGCAGCAGATATCGCCCGTGCTCGTCTCTTACGTCCGTAGGTGCGCCTGCATTGGCCAACAGCTTGGCAATTGAGACACGCTTTGGTACGTCCATTGGCACCTTTCCGATCTGCAACACCGCCCTACCGTAGTAGTCAGCCTTATGCACGATCCGGGGGTCTTTACTCAAAATGTCGTCAACGGCCTGGACGTCCATCAGGTCGATGGCTTCTGCAAGGAGATCAATATCAGGTTTCATTGGTCAGAGATTGCTCTCTAACCGCATCGAAGGAAGGTTTCTTACCTTTCCTTCCAATTCTTTATCTTTAATTCTTTGAATGCACTGCCAATACTGCCGACGCTTTTGTTTCGCTCGACACTGATAAAGGAGCTGTTCCCTGCCTTCAAAACTTGGGAGGGTAAAGCGATTGGGCAATAGGGCATCCCATTAGCCGGTCGACAATGATTGGAGGTAAAGATTCTCCCATGAGTCGACGATGCAAATTGGCGTATTGCCTTTCGGCTGTCACGTTAATACGGGGTACGCGGACCGCAGGGATGTCCAGGAATTCGCAAAGTGCCGATTCTAGAACAGTATCGTACTCTTCGAATTTCAGAAGTAGCGACTTCCGATTTCCGGCACTGGCAATTCCGTAACCGGCCCCGCCCTTGAATGCTTCCAGTAGTTGTTTAACCGGGAAGAAGGCGGCCAATTCTTTTTGAAACCACTCGCTTAGAGTCATATGCTCCGTATAGTCAACATAGAGGCTGAGTAGTTCCTCGGTCGTCACCTCGTCACTTATTATTACGTCTTCGGTCGGAGGCAACAAGAAGCGAAGGTTCTCAAAGAAGGACGATATGTCACGATATACAGGGTGGCGAACGGCAGTTATGAACCGGATATTCAAGTGTTCAGGCGCTTCGTCGAGAATCTGGCGAGCTCTCAATGAGTATCTAATGCGCTCAGCCCCGTAGCTAAGATCAGCGTATGTCTTCCGATATTGCTTTGCGAGATCGTCTAGGTCAACAAGGTTATGAGTGTGTAGGACAAGGTCTGTTGGACAGGCTGCCTGAATGGCCGTTGCAATCGACATCGATCCTACCTTTCCAATTTGATGTACGAAGATCAGGCGTCCCGATTTGGGACAATCGGTGGGCAACTCCTTAAGAGCGAGACCCGAAAGACGGCAGAGATCCAGACAAAGGTCAGCTTGACCGCCGGGCGGTTCCTCTTTATGTATATGGCATGTTTCGCGATTCGAGTTGTTGAATGCCACACTGCCTGTGGAAGTCCACCCATAAAGAAAGACGAGCCGGGGCGCTTGCTGCGATTCGGCCGATCGATCCACAGCCGACCGGAGCCACACCTGGGCGAGTAATGGTGATGAAACGGGTGCACCTAATTTCCCCTCGGCATTTGCGATCGGAAAAACCGAACCAAGCAGCACCGTTTGGTAATCGACCATCGAGGACGACATAGAGACGGCAGCCTTGGTGACGGCAGCGTAGCTCGGCGGAGAGGGGCTATATCCTTTGCTAGGTCCCGCTGTCGCCTGAATCGCAGGGTGATTCAAAGGCGCCTCGAATTTTCGATACTCCAGGAGTGCGGAACTGGCATGGCCATAAATCAGGTATGTCGTGCTGGAAGCACTCGCACGTATTGCTTGCTCATCCTCCCAGGTGTAATTAACGACCAGGATCAAGCGTCCATTGTCGGCCTCAAGATAGCGGTGGTCATTTGTCAGTCCCGCGATTGCAATTAGGTCCCGGTGCGTGGTCCGATTTAAGTCGTTCCGAATCACCAGACAAAACCCAAACGATGCCGGGGCTGCCAGTTGAAAATTCACCACATCCACATTGGGAATCCCGGGAATCCACTGAAAGCAGAATCCCGAGATCCCGCTGCGCTGGGCGGCATCGATCTCCATTCGAAGCTTCGAGATCCGTGCAGTAGCGATCTCTCTTTCGGTTGGATGAACCCTCGGGCTTTCCCCATGTGCCTCGGTGGACGCCGTTGTCCACACATCATAGAAGGCAATCAAATTCGGCTGTGAATCAGACAGCCTCATGGGTCTCCGCCGGAAACTGAAGTGACTTGGCGTGGAACGATTCAATGGAATCGCGATGTCCGATGCTGACCAGAGTCGTCGCCGGCAACATTTTTCGGAGCGACGCATAAACAAACTCCTCCTTCGCCGGATCCAGGGCCGAGGTCGCTTCATCCAAAAACAGCCAATCTGGCTTTGAAAGGATCGCCTGAGCCAGCGCCAATCGCTGCTGTTCGCCGACCGATAGGATCTGCTCCCAGTGGGCCTCCTCTCCGAGTCGCCCCGACAGGTGGCCAAGGTCTACTGCCTCCAGTGCTTTCACTGCTTCAGGATCCCGCCCGTCTTTCTGCTCCGCTGGGAACCACAGCGCATCTCGCAGGAAGCCGATCGGTATGAAGGGCTGTTGAGGGAGGAGCATCGTTCTAACGTTCGCCGGCACACTTACCGAGCCTGATCCGAAGGGCCAAATTCCCGCAATCACTCTAAAGAGCGTGCTCTTACCAGCACCGGATACCCCTCGGACAAGAACCGATTCACCCCGAGGCAGCCGAATCGAAACATCCGAAAACATGGTTTGACCGTTGGGAACCAGGACGGACAGGTTCTTCATCTCGATGGAATCGTCCTTTGATTCCAGACGCTCGAAACCATCTTGGGAGCCTTCGATTTCCTCGAGATCGCGCTTGAACTCGGCCAACCGGTCCACGGTAGCGTGCCAATCGGCGAACGCCGGATACGCGCTAACCACCCACGAAAGGGAAATACTCATCTGTCCGAATCCGTTAGCGCTTCTCATCATATCGCCAAGCGGAATTGCCCCGGCGAAGAACCTGGGAGCGCACAAGATGAAAGAAAGCGGACTTGGGGCATCCGTCATAAAGGTCTGGAAAGTGAGAAGCTTGGTGCTCCGAAAGAGGATTTGGACCGAGTTCCGGTTGACGGATCGAAAGAGCGACGACGCTACGGAATGCTCACTCTGTTCACCCTTATAAAGCGCAATCGCCTCTGCCTTTTCACGAACCCGAATCAGTGCAAACCGATAATCGGCCTCCAACCGTTGCTGGCGATTATTGAGCCAAATAAGTGGATTTCCGATACGGTAGCCGATGCCGGCGCCGACAAACCAGTATATGAGGGCCGACCATAGTAGGAATCCACTGACATGGATTTGCATCCCAAAGAGCGGAATCGTCAGGGGGCCGGATAGACCATATAGAATGCTCGCAAAGGCTGCGACACTAAGAAAAGTATTTAAAAATCCTGTTGTCAGAGTAAGGGTGTTAGAAATGAGTAGGCGGACATCTTCGGAAATTCGCTGATCCGGGTTATCCACACGGCCATCGAACCGCATGCGGTAATACGCTTGGTTCTGCAGCCACTTAGTTATGTAACTATCGGTAAGCCACAGCCGCCAACGGATCTCTAGCATCTGCGAGCAAAACGCAGCGGCAACGACCATCGTGAGTTGAATGCTAAGCAGAATTGCGACGAACGCGGAATTCTGATAAAACGCAGTTTGATCCTTGTTTTGCAGCGAATTGAAGAACTTGCCGTTGGTGCTGTTGAGAATAACCACTGTTAGCACACGCATGCATATCGCAAACACAACTGCCGCAAGAAGGCCGATTGCGGGCCACTTTTCCTTGCTTTTCCAATAGGCGCCAGCAACCATCCAGAAAGTCTTGGCTATGTGCCGTGAGGTTTGCCAACCTGGCTTCTGGGTCTTTGGCCAATTTGGTGCGCTGACTCCTGACGAAGCCTTATTTTTGTTGTTTCTCATATTAGTTCTCAGTTTTTACGGAGGCCTGACAAATGAGCGAGGGGACCTGGCGTCAGGATGCCTGTGCGCTAGTCCCCCTCCACTCCCGGATAGCTATATCGGGCTGAACGTTGCCGCCCAATTCTCTTCAGACTCCGTTCCAGCCGGCGTAAACGAGCAGCCGTTCGCCATAAACGCGTCTTGATTCATCGTTGAAGTTGCAGTGCATTGGGCTGGGGCGCCGTTCCCGTAGTATGTAAAGCCCGTCGAAACCCGGCTTCCGTTCAGTGCCTTAGCGTGGCCATCGCAGAATACGAAGTTGGATAGGCCGTGATGCCAACCGGTCGGGCTAAGGTAGTCCGTCGCATTAAAAAATACGGTCCTGCCGTTTGCCGCTCCGCCCATGTAGCCGGCCGTGCTGCGTAGAACATAGCCTGGACCGATGACGAGCAGCCCGCCGAGCGATACCGGACTGAATAGGTAATGTCCGGTTCCGTCGTTGCCTCCGCCGAGTTCTAACGGAGATGTGACATCCGCAACATTGTACTGACCTGCCGCAGCTCCCGAGGTTGTCTCGGTCAGCATCACGGTTTTGGAAGTGGCCGTCATCTCCGAGGTCTGGCCGGCAATCCAGACAAGACTCTGCGACAGGGTTAATGAAACCGGAACCAGCGTATATGAAGTTCCGGCTACAACGCGGCTCAACGATTTGGTTGTGTCATCGGGACATGCGTAAACGCCGGTACCACTGACATATGGGTAGAGTTGGCCCGCCCAGCCATAGCCATAAGCGCTGCCGTTATTCTCAATGCCACCGGTTGGAAGGCGGTCGTCGTAATCTGTGGTATACATCATGGACGCGATGCCCAGCTGCCGCTCGTTGCTTAAACAAGTCGTGGCCTTGGCGCTTTCTTTAGCGGACGCGAAAACGGGGAATAGAATTGCCGCGAGCACGGCGATGATGGCGATGACGACTAACAACTCGATGAGAGTGAAGCCGCGCTTGGATGAAGTTTTGGTTTGGAAGAATCTCTGTTCCATGTCAAGCAAAATGTATCCCCACTGAAATCCGTAACGCTTTTTTTCCTATTCTTTCCATTTTTTCCCTATAATTTCATGGATGCAGCGACAATCCTGCCCATGTTTTTGTGTCCAGTCTTGCATTCCGGGAAATCGCTGCGCAGCAGGTGTCGGCTGAATTGGGACGCAAGCCACTCGAGCCTCATAACCCGATGCTCGTCGAGCTCTTCTATTTATCTTTGAGCGCACTTGTGCGGCTAGAGCAGAAGGCAGAGGGTTCAACGACTGAAGTCACGGAAAGACAGCTTAACGAGCGCCCTTGTCTG
>Ga0206855_10175_pt1 | contig 19096 bp, 18 predicted proteins | sample Alteio_BWOrgCont_51_FD_152637 | JGI IMG/M metagenome (GOLD analysis project Ga0206855, IMG submission 152637) | Enriched cells from forest soil in Barre Woods Harvard Forest LTER site, Petersham, Massachusetts, United States -... | ecosystem: Environmental > Terrestrial > Soil > Temperate forest >...
TGGCGTTATCCGATACTTTGGGGATGACGGCACAACCCTTAACCGTATTGAAATCCGAGGGAACCCGAAAAGACATCATCACCATTGGTGAACTGGTGAACGAACATGAAGTAGTCCAAGTGATAGTGGGTCTGCCTATCAATATGGACGGTACCGAAAGTAATCAAACCAAAAAAATCCGAGAGTTTACTTCTAAACTTTCTAATCGTCTTAATGTTCCGGTTTTTTTTGTTGACGAGCGTTTGACAAGCCGACAAGCCGAGAGAATGATGACTGAAAGCGGCGTGACGAGTAAAAAACAACGCGGTAAAGTGGATCAAATCGCCGCCGCGCTTTTACTTCAGTCCGCGCTTAAGGGCGCTTTATTAACCGAGGTCCCTAAATATGAAGCTATTTAAAATTTATCTCATCCTCTTCGTTGTTGTGGGCGCGGGATTGGCTTATATTCTGATTCCTACCTTTTTTCTTTCAGGCGATGATATTGATCTTCCGGTTTATTCCAAAACCAGAGCCAGGGAAATAGCCAGGGAACTTAAGGACAAAGGCGTTATTCATTTTGAAGAACCTTTTCTGGTTCTCGCTAAACTGACCCGAGCGGACCGCCATTTGAAAGCGGGCCTTTATCAATTAAACGCCCAAATGAGTCTGTGGGATGTTTTAACCACTTTGTCCGAGGGCAAAAGCGAGCTTTTGGGACTCAAAGTGCCGGAAGGTTATACCGCCGAGCAAATCGCACAGGCACTGGAAAAAATGAACCCCGGTGGTGGCGCGGATTTTTTAAAGGCCACACAAAATCCGGAAACCTTAAAAAGTTTAGGGGTTGTAGGCCCCACCGCTGAGGGATTTTTATTTCCCGAAACCTATAATGTGCCACTAGGCGCCAGTTCGGATGAGTTGGTCCAGTTGATGATTCATCAGTTTTGGGATGTGGCTGGATCGAACTTTCAAAGCCGCTGTCAGGCGTTGGGATTGACGCCTTATAAAGCGGTTATATTAGCGTCGATTGTTGAAAAAGAAGCCCATAACGCCGACGAGAGACCGATTATCGCGGGGATTCTTTATAACCGCCTTCATCAGAAAATGCGTCTGCAAGTGAACGCTACCCTCAATTACATTCTTGAAACCAAACATGCCTGGCTGACAACCAATCAACTGAGTACCCAGTCGCCTTACAACACTTATATGCACCGGGGTTTGCCTCCGACGCCCATTTGTAACCCGGGCGCGGCTTCGCTCAAAGCGGTGCTCAATCCGGCTGATGTGCCGTACCTTTACTATGTGTCCGCCGGCGACGGTTCCAGTCTTTTCGCCACGACCTTTGAAGAGCATAAAAAGAATGTCATCAAGGCAATGAAAATCCGCCGGGCCCAGAGGGTTCAGGGCCAAACGACTGAATGACCTGAGCATTTTTCTTGCGGTCAAAGGGTTCCTGCCGTAATTTAAAGACCATGCTTATTCAAGGGTTTCACCTTTCTCAAACCGATGCTTCGGGATCGTCTATTCTGGAAGACGCTTATTTTTCTTTTCCCGAAGGTTCTTACACCGTTCTTTTATCCGAAAATGTTATGGCCGCGACGGCCTTTCTTAAAATGCTGGCGGGTGAGCGTCGCCCCGTATCGGGAACTCTTCGGGTTAATCATCAAGACACTTACTCTTTATCTTCTTCCCGAAAACGGAATTGGATCTCCGAGGTGGGCGTGGTTTTTTCTGACTTCAAACTGTTTTTGGATCGAACAGTTGAAGAAAATATTATTTTTACTCTCAGAGCTAAAGGTTTTTGGGATAAAGAATCTTTGAACGCAGTGGGACTGCTTCTTTCCAAAGCTGGATTAGCGGCAAAAGCTAAATTGTTTCCCGAGGCCTTAACGGAAGGTGAAAAACAATTAGTCATGGCTTTGAGAGCCATGATTTTCCGGCCCCGATTGCTATTGGCGGATGATCCTTTTCAGGGAATGGATGAGACTACTTTTGAAATCCTATTTCGATTTTTATGGGAACTGAATAAAACGGGCACCACTATTGTACTTTCGGCCCGTCAGGCAGCGTTTTTAGAGGAAGTTAAAAAAACGGGGAATAATCTAGCAATCCGCTGGATACAGCTGGAAAACGGCAAGGTTTATTCTCTCGAGGAGAAGGCTTCATGAAATTAATATCCGGGCTGGGTTATGTCCTTAAAGAAGGGCTGATGCAAGTGATCCGCGCGAAAGGATTATCGGTAGCGGTGGTGGTCATTGTGGCCGCAACCCTGTTACAACTCTCTTTATTTTTAGGAGTGTCCCGGGTTTTAGACCACCTTTTTGCTTCGTCTAATCAAAAATTCGAAATGGCTGTATTCTTATCCGCCTCGACTACCCAGGAGGACACGGCACGAATTCAGGATTTTTTATCCCATGATCCGCGAGTCGATTCGGCTCAACTGGTGAGTAAAGAAGCCGCATTGGCGGATTTCAGAAAAGACGCCGCTATTGACCAGATGGTGAAGGCTTTGGGTGAAAACCCCCTGACCGATTCTTTTACCGTGGTGCTTAAGAATGAGGCGGTAGATCAGGCCGACGGTCTGGCCGCGGACTTGAAAAAAGATTCCGGTGTTGATGATGTGAGCTATGGTAAGGGTGAGTGGGCGACGCTTTCCAATCTGATTCATGTGATTCGCTGGGCCGGTCTTTTAATGGCGGGATTGGTTTTTTTGACCGCTCTTTTCATTGTGGCCAACACACTCACTTTAGCCCTTTGGGCCAGGCGGGAAGACATGATCTCCATGGCGCGCATGGGCGCGCCGGGATGGATGAGATGGGGTCCCTATCTTTGTGAGGGGATTTTTCAGGGCTTTATGGGCTCCGTGATTGTGACGGCGGTTTTAGAAATCATCCGCAGGGCAGCCGGAGAAGCTCTTCAAAAATACGGGGGTTTTGATATTTTAAACGCGTTGCCGGCCGAGGAATGGATCAGCCTTTATCTTCATTTGATGGTCATGGGAGTGGTGATCGGGGCTCTGGGAGCCTTTTGGGCGTTACAAAAAAAATGGGTCAAAGAAATTCTGTGAAGTTATTTTTTCAAACGCTTTTTCTTATTTTAATAACGGTGGGATGGGCTTCGGCGCAGGCGCAAGATGCCACTCCGACGGCGGTCAGTCAACAAGACCTTACCGAAAACAAAGAGGGTTTGAAGGATATTCAAAAGCAAATCAATGAAGAAAAGAGAAAAGAGAAGCAGGATGAACTCAAAGAAAAGCATGTTTTGAACCGTTTACATAAAGTGAACGTCACTCTCCATAAAATCCAAAAAGCCAAAGAAACCAATCAGGCCGTTCTTCAACAAAGCAAAGCCCAAAGCACAGAACTTCAAGGAAGGGCGGAGGAAAAGCAGGAAGAACTGGAACAAAGCCGTCAGATGCTGGCCCAGCGTTTAAGAGAACTTTATCGGGCTTCCTTTTACCATCCGCTTTTAGGAGGATTGTTGGAAGCTGATAATGTCATGGACTTATCCCGAAAGCTCAAATTCGACATCATGCTGGCGAAAAGTAATGAAAAACTTTTGTCCAAAATTCTTCAGGACGAAGACAGACTAAAAAAAGTTTCGACCCTTTGGACGGTCGAAGCCAATCAAAAACAAAGGCTTCTTAATACTTTGGATAGGAAGGAAAAAAACTACAACCAAGAACAAAAAAACCGAACGGTTTCTTTGGAAAATATCCGCAAGCAGAAAGAACAGCAGGAAGAAACGATCAAGCAATTAACCGAGTCGGCGCATGAACTTCAAAACAAAGTTTCCCAGATACTGGAGCAGGCCGCAAAGGAAGAGAAGAAGCGGAAATCAGTTGTTGTAAAAATAACCTCCACCGAAGAGATCACGACCGAGGCGAGCCGAATCGAACCGGCGATTCCTACAACTGAAGGAAAGGGATTGCGGGTGGTTCGGGGCCGATATTCATGGCCCGTGTCGGGAAGGATTATTTCTTATTTTGGAAAAACCAAAGATGCCCGGTTTCATCTGACCCTGGACAACTCCGGCATTCAAATTCAGGCGGCCGAGGGAACACCTATCCACGCCGTAGCGTCCGGAGTGGTCAAATTCGCTGATTGGTTTAAAGGTTATGGAAAACTAGTGATTTTGGACCATGGGAGAGGGTATTATTCTCTCTACGCCCAAGCTGCTAATTTGAACGTTTCGGAAGGCCAATCAGTGGCCAAAGGGCAGGTTTTGGGTTCGGTGGGGGATACGGATTCTCTAGTAGGAAGCAGTTTATACTTTGAAATTCGCAAAAATGGAGTGCCTCAAGACCCCCTTCATTGGCTGAAATACCGGAATTAGGCGTCTAAAGTTTCGGTTTGCCGCAGCGCTGACATCATCATTTATAGACACACCCGGAGGAAGTAATGGATCGTCGCCCATCTTTGTTGATGACCGCTTTAATGTTGATCGTTTTATCTGCGGTTAGTTTTGCCGCTGGAGCCTCCACTCAAACGGGTGGCGTGACCAAACCTGAAGTCACTAATGAGGACGTTTACAAATATCTAAACCCTTTTGTGGATGCTTTGGCCATTATTCGTGAGAAGTACGTGGATATCGATAAGACCGATCCTAAACTTCTTATTTATGGAGCCCTGCAAGGAATGGTCAATACGCTTGATCCCTTCAGTCAGTTCATGCCTCCCGATGAATATAAACAAATGCAAACTGAAACATCAGGACAGTTCGGCGGATTAGGAATTGAGATCGCCGTTAAGGACGATCATTTAACTGTTATCGCTCCGATTGAGGGTACTCCAGCGGATAAGGCCGGCATTAAGTCTGGCGATAAGATTGTCAAGATCGGCACAGTGGAAAGTGACACAATGGGAATCAACGACGCGGTGAAGCTTTTGCGCGGCAAGGTTGGGACTAAAGTGACGATTACGATTGTCCGCCTTGGTTTGTCGGAGCCTTTCGATGTGACCCTGGTGCGCGATAACATCAAGATCGAAAGCATTCATTCTTACATGCTCCCCAATCAAATTGGCTATGTTCGAATCAGCGAATTTATAGATAACACCACGGACGATTTTGTGAAAGCGGTGGACGATCTTGAGAAACAAAGCCCGCTCAAGGGTCTGGTCGTGGATTTGCGCAATGATCCAGGGGGGTTGCTGAATGAGGCGGTGGGAGTTTCCGATTATTTTGGCAAGAAAGGCGACATGATCGTGTCTACCAAAGGCCGCAGCGCCTATCAAACCCAGGAATTCCATGTGGATGACAGCGACAAGTTTGATAAGAAAAAGCCGGTGGTGGTGATGGTTAACGGTGGAAGCGCTTCGGGCGCGGAAATCGTGTCCGGCGCCTTGAAAGACTGGAAACGCGGCGTTTTGATCGGTGAAAAAACTTTCGGTAAAGGCTCAGTTCAAACTATTTTGCCTCTGGAAAATAGCGATGGGGCGGCTTTGCGGTTAACCATGGCTAAATACTACACTCCTTCAGGGGTTTGTATTCACGGTATCGGTATTGAGCCGGACCTGGATATGAAAGAACCTGATATTTCAGAATCCACTGTTAAGGTTTATACCAAGCAGCTTCCAATCAAGTTTGCCGAAATGCTGGTTAAAGAGGGAATGGATGTCACGAAAGATGTTCAAGTCACTGACGCGGTTTTGGACCGTTTTTATGCCTACGCCATAAAGAATGTGAAAAAGATTGACCGGGATGAGTTGGTCAAAGACGCGGATTACATCCGCGATAGTATCAGCGTGGAATTGGTCAGCGAAAAGCTGGGTGATAAAGAAGCCAGGGAATACGCGGTTTTACATGATCCGCAGGTAGCCGTGGCCGAACAAATTATTAAAAACGACGGCAAAATCAGCGCGCAGTTGATGGCCAAATATCCGAAAATTAAGGATACGACCATAGCGGGCGAGAAAAAGCTGGAAGAAGAGCGGAACAAGCATCAGTCCACCGATGATGATCAATAAATCCAAACGTTTTCACTTAGCGCTTAATCAAAGGGGAACCCTCTCGGGGTTCCCTTTAATTCTTTTAACTCTCATTTTGGTGGCGGCGGTTTTAGGTTTACTGGTCCATTGGTTCTTGGGCGGACCTTCGTCTTCAACTCAAACAACGCCAATCACAGCGACCTCTACAGCGGCGGCGGTTTCCAACGTCCAGGATCCTGACGCGCTTAGAAACGTCTTGGACGCTAAGTTGAAAAATCTTGATTTGGTTAAATTGCAAACCCAAGTCCCGGACACCAGAACCATTGTCTTAGACGGAAAAAATACGGGTGTCCATTGGGAAAGTTTCCGGCTTCCCCAGCTTTACACCGCTCAACAACTGTCTGACCTTTTAGGGCAGGCTGCGGCTCCTCTGGGCGCGAAGCTGGCTCAGCCGGTGAAGGGTGAGGAACGACCGGGTGTGGGGACGGTTTATTCCTGTCTTTACGCCGGCAGTTCACTTACGCCGGTTCAGATTGATTGGATTGTCACTTCGAAACCCCGCATCTGTCTCATCATTGATGACGGCGGTTATCAAAAGGGCGCGGCATTGGACGCGCTTTATGATTTTAAAGTTCCGGTTACCGTATCGATTATTCCTCATACCGAATACTCTAACTTCTTAGCGCAAGATTTTCCTGACCATGGCGTAGAAGTCATGTGCCATCTGCCGATGGAAGGCCATGATCACGTGCCAGTGGGCGCCTATAAGGAATACTTGAAAAAAGGCATGGATGTTGAAAAAGCCAAAGAAGAAGTAAAAAATGGTCTGGCCGACTTACCCAATTGCCGCGGTTTAAATAATCACATGGGTTCGATAGCGACGACGGATATTGGCTTAATGACGGCGGTATGTGAAGAGCTTAAGGCGGAAAATATGTTCGTGATTGATTCGCGAACATCATCCAAAGCGGTTGTCAGCAAGGCCGCTCACGCGGTGGGGTTGCCGGTAGCCCAACGGGAGTTCTTTTTGGACAATACCAAATCACCCGCTGTGGTTTTAAAACAAATGAGATTGACCGCTTCTTTCGCTAAAAAGCATGGGTTGGCTGTGGCGATCGGGCATTTTAATGTTATTACGCTGAAGACCCTTAAGGTGGTCGTCCAGAAACTCCAAAACGAAGGTTATCAGTTTGTTTACGCTTCCGAAGTTGTGAAAGAATAATTCTTATGAACAGCTTGGTTTTAGGGATTGAGTCTTCCTGCGACGAAACGGCGGTGGCGCTGGTGAAGAACGCCGCACAGGTTTTATCCAGCGAAGTTTCCTCTCAAATGGATTTGCACAAACGCTATGGCGGGGTTGTGCCTGAAGTAGCTTCCCGACTTCATTTAGAAAGTCTGCCTTTTTTAGTCGAAGAAGCACTTAAAAAAGCGAATGTGACTTTTGACGAATTAACCGGCATTGCGGTCACCGCGGCCCCTGGATTGATTGGGGCTCTTTTGGTGGGATTTTCCGCCGCCAAGGCCCTGGCTTTTCGATTGGGAGTACCTCTCGCTAATGTGCATCACATCGAAGCGCATCTTTACGCCGCCCAACTGGACGCGCCGCCTGTGGTTTTCCCCGCGTTGGGTCTGGTGGTGTCCGGCGGTCATACTGAGCTTTATCACATGGCGGATTGGGGCCAGTACAAACTTTTAGCCTCAACCCGGGATGACGCGGCGGGAGAGGCTTTTGATAAGGTTGCCAAGCTTATGGGGCTGGGTTATCCGGGCGGACCTTTGATCGAAAAAATGGCAAAACTATCTTCTGAAACGACTCAAACCTTTTCCAAAGCCCGAATGAAAGACAAAACCTTAGATTTCTCTTTTAGCGGTGTGAAAACGGCTGTGTCATTAGAACTTCAAAAAAATCCTCCGAAGAATGAGGCGGAGCAAAACAAACTCGCGGCCAAATTTCAAAATACAGTCCTAGAAGAAATTTTGTCCCGAGTAGAAGTGTTGCTGGACGAGGGCCAATTTAAAAGTTTGGTCATGGGTGGGGGGGTGGCTTGCAACCAGGCGCTAAGAGACGCGCTGTATAAAGAAACAGAACCCAGAGATATCGCCCTTCGGGTTCCGCCGCCTCAATATTGCTCCGACAACGCGGCTATGATCGCGGGATTAGGCGCATTTCAAATTTCTAAAGGGAAAATAGCGGATTTGTCCTCGACGGCACTTCCTCGTGCCTCCTTTTACTGAAGCCTGTTAGAATAGCCCCATGCAAAACATACCTTTTGATTATTGTTTGGGTGAAATCGCTCTTCGGCTTTTCGTGACACTGTTTTTAACCGGCCTTATTGGCTGGGACAGGGAACGTCTGCATAAACCGGCAGGTCTTCGCACCCATATTTTGGTCGGGGTGGGCTCAGCCCTTATCATGCTCATCTCGACCGTGACCGGGCCTATGGTCAATGGTGTTTATCAAGTTGACCCCCGCATTGTGGCCAACGTGGTTACGGGTATCGGTTTTTTAGGCGCGGGGACGATTCTTCATTACAAAGATGGTCTGGTTTCGGGTTTGACAACGGCTGCCAGTCTTTGGGTGGCGGCGGCGATTGGAATGGCGATCGGTTGCGGTTTTTATTCTGGCGGCATTATTACGACGGTTATCGTGTTGTTTGTGCTTTATATCATGGGTTTAATTGACAGCTACTACGAAGGTAGGCTTTACCGTAGTGTGACCCTTCATGCTAGGATAACGCCCCATTTAACCGAATCCGCTAAGGCTATGTTGAGGGATGAGGAATTGAAGATTTTGAAAGTCGAAACCCAGTTGGTTTCACCTTCGGAAAAATATGTGGTGATTCACATTCAACCGATTCCCATCGCGATGGGAAAAGAATTGTCCCGCAAGTTAGCCAAACTGCCGGGTGTTAAAGAGGTTTCGTTTAACTCATGAGCGTATTACCTAAAAATCATTTAGAGAATCATCAGCCCTCGGCTCCGGCGCCCGAATTAATAGATTCGCCCTGGAACTCTTTGGGCAAACCAGCCCGTGAATTCAACATGGGTAAATTGAAACTAGATGGCCGGGTTTTTCTAGCTCCTATGGCTGGTTATACAGATACCGCTTTCCGCCGTTTGGCCCGACGACACGGCGCGGCCATGGTGGTGACTGAAATGGTGAGCTCGCGGGCTTTATTCGGCAGTGGACGCGATAAGAGCAATGAACTGATGGAATTCACCGAGCCCGAACGGCCGGTGGGTGTGCAATTGTTTGGAGGCGATCCGGTCATCATGGGCGAAGCGGCGAAGATGGTCATGAATGAAGTCAATCCCGATGTCATCGACATTAACTTTGGCTGCCCGGTAGGTAAGATTTTGAAGTGTGACGCGGGTTCCGCGATTTTGAAAGAACCGCAAAGAGCGGGATGGATTGTGGAAGCTATGGTCAAAGCCACTGAAGGACGGGTGCCGATTACGGTCAAAACCCGGGCCGGCTATGACGCGATGGACAACGCGGTGTTTGAAGTTTTGGAAGCGGTGGAAAACGCCGGAGCTTCGGCTTTGGCGATTCACGCGCGTACCCGAAGCCAGATGTTTGAAGGCAAGGCGAATTGGGATGTCATTACACGGCTCAAGCAAAAGGCGAGGATACCCATCATCGGCAACGGCGACGTGAAAAGCGCCGAAGACGCTTATAACCTTTTTCGCCAGACCAATTGCGACGGCATCATGATCGGCCGGGGCAGTATGGGTTCGCCCTGGATATTTGAGGAGATCAACCATTATCTGGAAACGGGGAAGCCCATGAAGGCGCCTTCGCTCAAGTTCAGGGTGGGAGTGGCGCTGGAGCAATTGCAATGCTCGATTGAAGTGAAGGGTGAACGCATGGGTCTTTTGGAAATGCGCAAGCACCTGACCCATTATTTCAAAGGCTTTGAAGGCGCGAAGGAAATGCGCCAAACGCTTTTGACCTCCAACGATCCCGAATGGGTGATGAAGACGCTGGCGGATATCCACGCTTCTTTGCCGGCGGAAGACCCCGCTGTTCCGGCAGCCTGATCCTTGGTTTCTTTTCTTTATTCCATAGATGTGGCTATGTTTCGCTCGGTTAACGAAGGCTGGTCCAATTCTTTTTTTGACCGTTTTTTTTCTTTTGTTACGGACATCCATCATTTTTATTTGATTATTGTTCCGCTTCTCGTTTATTGGCTTATTTGGGGCAAGGCCAAGGGCCGCTGGCTGGTTCTGAGTCTTTTTGTCGGTGTTTTACTTTCGGATCAAATCGCGTCGCACGTCATTAAATTTTGGGTGGAGCGGATCAGGCCCTGCAACGCGCTGGCCGGTGTTTTAACTCCTGATGGTCCCAGTTCTTCTTTTTCATTTCCTTCCAGTCATGCGGCCAATATGGGGTCTTCCATGTTTCTTTTGTCCATGGCCTTTAAACCCTGGACGCCGCTTTTTGTGATCATCGCTTTGTTGGTCGGGCTATCCCGTGTTTATCTCGGGCTTCATTACCCTTCGGATGTTTTGGGCGGATATGCTTTAGGTCTCTCGCTGGGTTATATGGTTTGGCGCGGCGCCGAGAAACTCAAAGTTCAATTTTCGGCCAAGCCGCAACCGATCAAAAAAGCCGTCCGATCTAAAAATAAAAAGCCGGTGAAACGTGGCTGAAAAGAACGCCATTCAACCCTCAACCCTTTATCTGGTGGCGACCCCCATCGGTAATCTGGATGACATGACATTCCGCGCCCTGAAAATTTTAAAAGAAGTCTCTCTCATTGCGGCGGAAGATACCCGAAATACCTCTAAACTTTTACTGCACTTTGGCATCAAGGCCGCCAAACTCATTTCCTGCTACGAACATAACGAAATTAAAAGAACGGATGATATTTTGGAAACTCTCGCTCAGGGCGGTTCGGTCGCTTTAGTGACCGACGCGGGAATGCCAGGTATCTCTGACCCCGGTTATCAGGTGGTCAAATTGATTGTGGAAAAAGGTTTTAAAGTGGTACCGATTCCCGGTGCTTCAGCTCTGGTAGCGGCTTTACCCGCTTCGGGATTAATACCCACGCCCTTTCTCTTTGCTGGTTTTTTACCGCCAAAATCAGGTGATCGCCGGCAAGCATTATTGAAACTCAAACCACAGGAACAAACCTTAGTTTTTTATGAGGCACCCCATCGTTTGATCGATTTTTTAAAAGACGCGTTGGAAGTTTTTGGTCTCAGGCAGGCGGTGGCGGCCAGAGAATTAACCAAGCTTCATGAAGAGTTTGTCAGGGGAACCTTGGAAGAACTTTTGAATCATTTTAAAACCCATGAACCGCTGGGCGAGTTGGTAGTGATGGTTGAAGCGGCCGCGCCGGGATCCAATGATAAACCGCCCGAGTGGGAGGGACTCTCCGTAGAGAACCATTTGATTCAATTGATGAAAGAAGAAGGCTTTACTAAAACCGAAGCGGTCAAGGCGGTTGCCAAAGCCCGCCGGTTGTCCCGGGATGAGGTTTATCAAATAGCCGTTACGGTTAACTATTCCGGTAAAGACTAAATATTTTTAAAGTGCGTAGACGATAAAAGTGCGTTCGATTAAGCTATAAGCAGTTCATTTCTCGCTCTTGGACACGATTCATTGGCCCTTATCAGAAAGATTCTCGGTTTTTTTCTTAAAATCATCATCGGCATTTTACTCATTTGGATTGGCGCGGCCGTGGGCTGCGTTTTATACCAAACCCTTCCGTTCATTCCCTGGGTTCAAAAAGGACCGGCTGTTTTTATAGGCGGGTTTGTGGCCTATCTTTTGATTCACTTTCTCCTCTATAAACCGGTTTTTAGTCATGTGTTGGCTCACGAATTGACCCATGCTTTGGCGGCGGTCATGATGGGGGGGAAAGTTTCCTCTCTGGAAGCGTCAGACAAGGGCGGCAATACAGTGGTGAACAAGTCCCATGTGTTCATCTGTCTGGCGCCTTATGTATTTCCTTTTTACACGGCTGTTACCCTTCTTTTCTATTTAGTCGCGGCTGAACCGCATAGAATCTACTTTATCGCGTTGATGGGATTTACTTACGCTTTTCACGTGGTTCTCACGATTTATTCTTTGTCGCATCATCAGCCTGATTTGCAGGAAGGTGGCGTTGTGTTCTCGTTAATCTTTATTTTGACGGGGAATCTAATCATTTTTCTGCTTTTGGTCTGTCTCATCTGTCCGACGGTGTTGTCTTGGTCTCAAGCTTTTCACCAAACGTCTCAATGGGTTTTCAGCCTGGCTCAGATTTTTTGGGCATGGGCGGCGCCCTATCTTTCCCGCTTGCGAGGTCACGCTTCATGATTAAAACTTTCGTTCTCGATACCAACGTACTCATTCACAACCCCAGAGCCCTCGAAACTTTTGAGGACAACAATGTTGTCATTCCTCTGGCTGTGATTGAAGAGCTGGACACATTTAAAAAATACGAGGATGAAAAAGGCCGCAATGCCCGTGAAGTCGCGCGCCTGCTGGATGCTTTGCGTAAAAAGGGAAACCTGCAAGAGGGGGTCAGTCTGCCGAATGGCGGAAAACTTCGGGTTGACATCAGCACACCCAATAACCACTTGCCCGCGGCTTTGGCGCACATGAAAGTCGACAACAACATTATTGGTATCGCTCTGGCGCTGAAAGAAAAGGGCGAAAATGTTCGTTTTATCACCAAAGACATAAACGTCCGCATCAAGGCTGACGCTTTAGGTGTTCCTTCGGAAGATTACGAATCCAACAAAGTTAATATTGATGAGTTCTATTCAGGCTGGACCACAGTGACCGTACCGGATTCAAGCATTGATGAGTTTTATAAAACCGGAAAACTTTCCCTGACGAATTACGCCGATCAAAAGCTCTACGAGAACGAGTTTTTACTGCTCAAAAGCGATATTCATGAGGGTAAAACCGCTTTGGCAATTTATAAAGATTCGGCTAAATCGGCTCAACCCCTTTGGTTTAAAGAACCTGAATCCTGGGGTATCAAGGCGCTTAACCGGGAGCAGCAATTCGCTCTCAACCTTCTTTTAAATGACCGTATTCCGATGGTGACCCTCGTCGGTTCCGCCGGAACGGGAAAAACCCTTTTGGCTCTGGCCGCTGGTTTGTTGAAAACCCTGGATGAAAAGAAATACCGCCGGGTGTTGGTTTCCCGTCCCATCGTTCCACTTGGCAAAGACATCGGTTATCTGCCCGGCACCAAAGACGAAAAGCTCATGAACTGGATGCAGCCGATTTTTGACAACCTGGAATTTATTCTCGATAAGGGCCATTTGCAGAACGACACGGAAGAAGTGGACGACAAGGTTCAATATCTGCTCGATTCCCATAAACTGGAAATGGAAGCTCTCACTTATATCCGGGGCCGTTCCATTCCCAAGCAATATATGATCGTGGACGAAGCCCAAAACCTGACGCCGCATGAAATTAAAACCATTGTTTCCCGCGCCGGGGTCGGTACCAAAATTGTGATGACGGGCGATCCTTATCAGATCGATAACCCTTACCTGGACGCATCTTCCAACGGCATTGTGTATTTGGCCGAACGCTTTAAGGGTAATGAACTTTTCGGACACATTACCTTGTCCAAGAGCGAGCGTTCACCGCTGGCCGCTCTCGCCGCCAAAGTCCTTTAAAACAATGAAGGGTCATTCTTCCCGAAAATCGCTTATCGCGATCACCATGGGTGACCCCGCCGGGATCGGCGGGGAAGTGGCGCTCAAGGCTTTGGCGGCCTTTCCTAAAAACACCATCGCCCGTTACGTTATCGTGGGTGATTTTGATTATCTTCGCCAATTGGCCAAGCTTTTCAAAATCAAAATCTCCTTAACTCAAATCCAAAAGATCGAAGACGCTTACGTACTCAAGGGTCAAGTGGGCGTGCTGGATTTGGGCGGCGCAGAGAAAGTGGAGATGGGAAAAGTTTCAGCCGCCTGCGGCGTGGCAGCGGTGGATTATATTTATGAAGCGTCCAAGCTGGCTTTGCAGGGCAAGGTGAAAGCCATTGTGACCGCACCCATCAGCAAAGAAGCGATTCATAAGGGCGGGTGTGTTTTTCCGGGTCATACCGAATTATTAGCCCATCTTTCCAAGACCAAATCCTTCGCCATGATGATGGTGGGAGGGCCTTTTAAAATTGTGCTTCAGTCCATTCATGTGGCTTTAAAAGACTCAGTCAAATCCGTAACACCCGCTTTGGTCGGTGAGCGGCTAGATCTCGCCCATAAGTCGCTTCGTCAATGGTTTGGACTTACCCATCCCCGTATCGCGGTGGCGGGGGTCAATCCCCACGCCGGGGAGAACGGCGCCTTTGGAAAAGAAGAAATCAAAGTCTTGAAGCCGGTCATCTCCAAGTACCAGCGCAAAGGCTGGAAAGTGTCAGGGCCGCACCCTCCCGATACTCTTTACTACTGGGCCTCTCAGGGCAAGTATGACGCGGTGCTTTGCATGAATCACGACCAGGGTTTGATTCCCTTTAAACTTTTGGCTTTCGAGAACGGCGTCAACATGACCCTCGGTTTGCCTTATGTCCGCACCTCGCCGGACCATGGCACCGCTTTTGATATCGCGGGCAAGGGAGTTGCCAAACCCCACAGCATGATCGCCGCGATGAAACTGGCTGAAAAATTAGTCCGGTAAATAATCTGCTTTGACATAATAGGCCCATGGAATCCATCTCCGCTCTTTTTGAAGAATTTTCTTACCGGCCCCGCAAGTCCATGGGGCAAAACTTTCTGGCCGATAACAACATTGTCGAAAAGATCGACAAAGCGATCAACTGTCCGCCGGGCGATGTGTTGTTGGAAGTGGGCGGCGGTTATGGGGTTTTAACCGAACGACTGGCCAAGAAAGACAGGCTATTAACCGTGGTCGAGATGGATCACAAACTTTTCGCCATGCTGGAACGCAAGTTCGGGCAGACACCCGGTATGTCCCTGATTAAGGCCGACATCATGAAGCTGGATATCGCGCCACTGGCGCCGCCGCCGCCCGCTCTTCTGACGGTGGCCGGCAACATTCCCTATTACCTCACCACGCCGCTCATCATTAAACTCTTAACCGAACACCAAACCATTGTCCGAAAAATTTACCTGATGATTCAAAAAGAAGTGGCGGACCGGCTGGTGGCCAAACCAGGCAGTAAGGCTTATGGCGCTTTAAGCGTCTGCGCGTCTTATTACAGCCATGTGCGCAAAGTGGCGGATGTTCCCGCGAGGTGTTTCCGTCCCGCGCCCAAAGTGGATTCAGCCTTCGTGGAACTGGAAGTGAAACGGGAATTGGCTCTTTCGGGAGCGGCAGAAAAACGGCTTTTCACTATCAGCCGGGCGATTTTTCAAAGCCGCCGAAAAGTAATTACGAACTCTTTAAAATTTTTAGGTAAACCGACGGATGAAGTGTTGGCCGCCTTGGCCAAAGTGAATATCGATCCTCAGATTCGGGGAGAACAATTGACCTTGGAAAAAATGATGGAACTAGCCAAGGCTTTTGATATTTAAACGCTTTAGCTGACACAGAAACAGTTGTCGTTCGTCTAAAAATCCATGAATAACCTACATCAATCAACTCACTCGAAATTTTGGGAATGGGCGGGACTTTTTTCTATTCTCATTCTAGCCGCCGGTTTAAGGCTTTGGGGTCTGGACCAAAACGCCTACGGCAACGCTTATTACGCCGCGGCGGTACGAAGCATGCTGATGAACTGGCATAATTTTTTCTTCGCGTCCTTTGATCCGGTCGGCTGGGTGTCAGTCGATAAACCGCCGGTGTCTTTATGGATTCAAACTCTCAGCGCCAAGCTTTTGGGTTTTAGCGGATTCAGCATTATTTTTCCACAGGTGGTGGAAGGGACTTTGTCGGTTGCCCTGGTTTATTTTTTAGTCCGCCGCCGATTTGACGCCTGGGCGGCTTTTATCGCGGCCCTGGCCATGGCGGTGGGGCCGATTTGCGTGGCAGTAGACCGCTACAACAACACGGACGAATGTCTGGTATTTGTTCTTCTTCTGGGGGCTTGGGCACTATCTCTCGCCGTTGAAAAGGCCAACCGGGGTCTATTACTGCTGGCTTTAGCCCTGGTAGGCGTGGGGTTTAACACGAAGATGATGGTGGCCTTTATCGTACTGCCGACTTTTTACCTGCTTTATTGGCTGGGCGCGGCTGTTCCCTGGAAACGCCGTTTCGCGGATTTAACCATTGGTTCGATCGTATTGGCCATCGTGGCCTTGTCCTGGCCCCTTGCCGTGGATTTCACGCCCGCTTCGCAGAGACCCTTTGTGGGCAGCACTCAGGATAATTCGATGATCAGTTTGTCCCTGGGTTGGAACGGTTTTCAACGATTGCTTACCCGCCGCCGGGGCGGACGGATGATGCCGGTTGAAACGCCAACCACAGAGTCCAATGGGGTTCCGACGCCTTCGATGAATGAGGCCCAGAATTCTTCTCAAGACGATCAATCTGTTAATGGAAATCCTGTTTCACAAAATTCCCGGGGCAACCGCCGGGGAGGATTTGGAATGGGCACAGGTCAGCCGGGGCCGCTTCGCCTGGCCGATCCCAATATGGCAGGGCAGATTATTTGGTTTTTACCTTTGGCTCTTCTCGGTCTTTGGGCCGCGGTTAAGAAAACCCGGATCCGCTGGCCGTTGGAAAAAAAACATTCCGCCCTTCTTTTGTGGTTTGGCTGGTTTTTAACTTACGCCCTGGTGTTCAGTTTTATGAAGGGCGGCATGCATACTTACTACATCGTGATGCTGGCGCCGCCGTTGGCGGCTTTAACCGGTATTGGGGCAAGAGCTCTTTGGACTTCTTTTATTTCCAGGGAAAAGTATTGGTCCTTTTTACCGCTGTCTTTTTTACTCACGGTGGCCTGGCAGGTTCACATTTGGTTGGGTTATCCCCATTGGGAACAGGTGATCAGGCCGGTTTTGTTAATGGGCGCCGGATTATCGGTGATCGGTTTAGTCCTGTTGAGGGAGCCGGTTCGGTCCCAAAAAATATCGAGCCGCTGGCTTCCCCTGGCTTATGGAGTGGGATTGTTCACCTTATTCATTTCTCCGGCGATTTGGTCTTTGAGCGCGGTTTTAGCTCCCGATCGTTCGGTGGAAGCCAACCCGAATTTACTCTCGGGCAGTGAGGGCCAGGGCTTTGGCGGCCGGGGCGGTTTTGGTGAGGAAACGAATAACCAAAAACTGTTGAGCTTTTTGGAAGCGAACGAATCCAGTCCCAAGTATTTGGTGGTAGCTCAAAACAGCCAATCGGTTTCATCGATCATCATTCAAACCGGATTGCCGGCTATTTCCATCGGCGGTTTTATGGGAGGCGATCCCACGATTACGCTGGATCAATTTGTCGCCAAAGTGAAGGCCGGGGAATTCCGCTACATGCTGGTGGGCGGAATGGGCCGGAGTGGTTTTGGCGGACCAGGAAACAACGATAGACCTAACGGACAGGACCGGCAGGGCGGACAAGGCAATGGCGGCGGAATGGCTCAGGCAGGCGGCTGGGGCGGTGATCCGAATAGCGACCGCGCCAAAATTCTCCAGTGGGTTAAAGACAACGGTAAATTGGTTAACCCGGCTTTGTGGCAGAACCAAAGACCCAAGCGGGAAACAGCTGATTCCAGTTCAACCGCGCAGGGAAATAACGCGGGTCCCCGTAATGGCTTGGGACGGCGGGGCATGGGCGCCCAGCTTTACGATCTGTGTTCATAGTTTGGTTTTCCTCTTCCGCCCTTGAAGTGATTCGGCCGCGCCCTTATTGTTGTCCAATCTCAATTAAGGACTACCGCTATGATTACCCTCAGACGGTCAGACGACCGGTTTTTAACTGAAATCGGCTGGCTTAAATCACTTCATACCTTTTCTTTCGGCGAGCATCAGGATAACAACCATATGGGTTTCAGCGATCTGCGCGTGATCAACGAAGACCGTATTCAGGGCGGAACGGGTTTTTCCAACCACGGCCACCGCGACATGGAAATTATTTCTTATGTTCTCAGCGGGGCTTTGGAGCACAAAGACTCGATGGGCACGACGGCGGTTATTCTGCCCGGCGAGGTTCAGCGCATGAGCGCCGGTACGGGAGTCCGGCATTCGGAACAGAATCATCTGAAAGATCAGTTGACCCATTTTTTTCAAATCTGGATTTTGCCCGAGGCGGACGGTCTCAAGCCCGGATACGCCCAAAAAGATTTTTCCCAACAACTGCATGAGGGCAAACTATTTCTCGCTTTGTCCAAAGACGGCCGTGAAGGCTCCATCACCCTGAATCAGGATGTGGACTTGTATCTGGCCAAACCTTCCGCGGAAACCAGAATTGACCTGTCGCTTCGCCCGGGCCGCAAAGGCTGGCTGCAGCTGGCGTCAGGTCAACTGAGCCTCAACGGTCAAACCATTTCCAGAGGGGATGGAGCCGCCATCAGCGATGAAAGTCAACTGCGAATTGAAGCTGAAAAAGATTCGCATTTCTTATTTTTTGATCTGCCTGCCTGAAGTTAACGGATTAAATCGAATGGGACTTTTACCTTTATTTATCGGTTGTGCGTTTGTCAGCCACCATCACGGATGATAAAATGAAGGACAGGTTGAACTTAAATTGATGGGAATAGGTAAATGAACACGGAACCGCAAGAAGTAACTGATAACAAAACTATCCAACAAGTCGAACTGGGCAATCCCTGGCAGGTGATGTTGTTTAACGACGAAGTCCATTCTTTCGACGAAGTGATCCTTCAAATTCAGAAAGCCACCGGTTACGCCCTGGAACGGGCGGTGGAACTGACCATCCGGGTCCACCAAAAGGGCAGGGCCCTGGTTTATGTGGGCACCAAAGAAAAATGCGAGAAGGTTTCCGCCATTCTTCAGCAGATTCAATTGACGGTTCAGATCGAGAAGACCTGACCTGGTTCTTCGTCCCTGTAAAATGAAAATGTTACTTTTCCCCCGTTTCAAACGTCAAACATTAGCCATCCCTGTTAGGTAAAGAGTTCTCTATTTAACGGCGATATCTTTTGAAAGTTTAGAATGCGAAAGAAAGAAATGCCGGCTTTTTTAAAATTCGTCATCTTGATCATTTTTTTTCTTGTCGCGGCAAAAGTTTTGAGCCAGGAATTGGATTCATCATTCGATGATGATTCTTCCGTTTCAATGGATGAAAATTTTCCCACGGTCACCACAAGGTCTTTTTCCCTGTCCCTTTCGCCCCT
>Ga0206855_10177_pt1 | contig 18991 bp, 14 predicted proteins | sample Alteio_BWOrgCont_51_FD_152637 | JGI IMG/M metagenome (GOLD analysis project Ga0206855, IMG submission 152637) | Enriched cells from forest soil in Barre Woods Harvard Forest LTER site, Petersham, Massachusetts, United States -... | ecosystem: Environmental > Terrestrial > Soil > Temperate forest >...
TACGGGGTAGTCGGGATGGCGAGATTCGAACTCGCGACCTCACGCACCCCAAGCGTGTGCGCTAACCGGGCTGCGCTACATCCCGAACTTACTTTTTATGTATATAGCCTGTTTCAAAGGCATATACCCTAAAAATTAGTGGTGCAAAAGTATATTTTTTTGAAAAGCACCGTCCACCATAAACAAAAAAGGGAACACAAATGTGTTCCCTTTACTTAAATACAGTGTATTTATTTACTCGTGTGAGTCATGCCTATGGCCACCACGGCTCTCTCTTGGACCAGCACCTTCAGCACGTGGCTTAGCTACCGATACAGAAATGTTTCTGCCTTCGTAGTCCTTTTCATTGAGTTCGTCAATAGCACGTTGGCCATCAGAGTCGTTCTTCATTTCTACAAAGCCGAAACCTCTTGACCTTCCGGAGAACTTGTCAGTAATAACTTTAGAAGAAACTACTTCTCCATACTGCTGAAATAAATTTTTCAGGTCTTCGCTCCGAACCTTGAAGTTCAGATTTGATACAAAAATGTTCATAATAAAAAATAAATTAATTGATTAAACTTGGCAAATATATCATTTTTTAGATATGCAAAACCTTAACTAGGGGTAATATTTTATCGAAAACTGCCACGAAAAGACATTATTATTCTTTTCTGTAAGTTTGTTTTCTCTTTACGGGCAATAAAAAAACAGGCAATACTTATGAAAATATGGGCAAGTATATTGTGTTTAATTTTTCTTGCTTCATGCATGGATAATGATAATTATGTTCCAAAAAGGAAGGGATATTTCCGCATTGATTTTCCTGAAAGGCATTATATAAAATACAGTTCTGCATGCCCGTTCAATTTCGATTACCCTGATTATGCCCAGGTAATGAAAGATGATGACCCTCAGGCTGAGCCCTGCTGGCTGAACATAGTGTTTCCACGCTATAAGGCTAAAATATATTTGAGCTATAAAGTAATTAATAATGACCTGAAAGAATTACTGGATGAGTGCAGAATGTTCGCAATTAAACACGAGGTAAAGGCATCGGCTATTAATGAAAATAGTGTGATTAACAGCAAGGAGCATATTTACGGGCTTATATATGATATACAGGGCAATGCAGCCTCAAACATTCAGTTTTACCTGACGGATAGTACAAAGAATTTTGTCCGTGGGGCTCTTTATTTTTATGCTCCGCCTAATAAAGATTCCCTGGAACCTGTTTTACAATTCATAAAAAAAGATGTATACAATATAGTTCAGAGTTTTCGATGGGCACAGGACACTGTAACCCGATTCAAATTAAGAGGGGGAATTCCTCCTATTGTTAACAACCCAAGATAGTATTGCAAATGAAGTTGCAACGTATCTTTATTATTCTTTCGTGCTTAGTAATTTTCACAATTAAAACTATGGCCCAGGACAGCATTAGAAGCGGTCAATGGGTAAGCATTAATGCACATTATGGTATTATATTGCCTGTTTATACTGAAGGCATGAATGTGCTTATACAAGGCCATGTTCCGGGAATAGAGGTTGACTACCTTGATAAACCGGATGGAAGCCATCCCTGGCAAAAAGACTACCACTATGCTGAAACAGGGGTTGCTTTTTTCTATGCTTGGTTGGGGAATCCGATACAATTAGGAAATGAAATGGGGGCTTATCCTTTTATAAATTTTCACCTGCAGCGAAGCGCCAAGGAAAGGTTATACCTGCGCGCGGGCTTGGGCCTTGCTTATCTGCCCGTAATCTTCAACCAGGAAACAAACCACAAAAACATCCTTATAGGCACACATGTAAACACCATAATAAACCTGCGCCTAACCAATCACTATTATCTTATTAAGAATCTAAGGCTTGAAACAGGTTTTGGCATTACCCATTGCTCAAACGGTTCCTTCAGTACTCCTAACCTGGGTATTAATCTTATTTCTGCAAATACGGGTTTATCTTATTGTATAAATGGCAATAAAATTGCACCTGTTGCACCCCAGCCCGACACTTCGACCCATAAAAAACTTTCACATGAATTTTATGCCGGGTTTGGCACTTGCGAAATTGAACCTCCGGGTGGTCAAAGATACTGGGCCACAACACTAACCTACATAGCTTACCACACCTTTAATAAAAAAAATAAGATTGGTGGTGGTATTGATGTGTTTTACAACAGCGCCAATTTAGAAACCATGGCTCTCGATTCCATTCATATTACCAGCAAAATTCAAAATGTGCAGGTAGGTATTAAATTTGGCTATGAACTTACTATTGGGAAAATTGCTTTGCCTTACGAAATTGGGGCTTACTTATATACTAAAAGCATTGGCCATGGGTATGAATATAACCGCTTGGGTATAAGGTACTATATCACCCCTCATTTTATTGCAAATATTTCATTACTGGCTCATTTTGCAAGTGCAGATTTTGTAGAATGGGGTTTTGGATACAAACTATGAAGAAAAGCATCTATATACTCCTGTTTGCCTCGTGCACCATTTTAAATTGGGGGTGCAAAAAAACTCCTGTGTGCGATTGTTTCGAATCGGCAGGTAATCCGGCACAGGAAACAAGAGTCCTCCCCTATTTTGAACAGGTATATGCACAGGATAATGTTAATGTGGTTATTTCCATAGGATACCCTGAGAAAGTAGTTATTGACGGAGGAAGCAACCTTACCCACAATATTTCGGCCACTGTATCAAACAATGTACTTACCCTTAAGAACAACAATATATGTAACTGGCTACGGAGCTATAAAAAAAGTGTCATTACAGTTTATATTACCATGCCAAGGGTTACTTATCTTACCAATGCAGGTGTAGGAAATATAACCAGCAGCGATACAATTGCTATGGATTCCTTACAAGTTCGTACTACAAGCGCCGGAGATATAGACCTGCTGGTTAACTCTGTTCAAATTATGGGGCATGCATTTGGTTCAGGTGATATTACTTTGTCGGGGAACTGTACAAACTTTTTTTGCACTTTCTTTAGCGGAACCGGGTTTATATATTGCAATAACCTTAAAACATCCTACACCTTTATTTCAACGGCCAGTACCGGCGACTGCTTTGTAAATGCAAGCGGTCAACTGACAGCTTATATATATCAACGTGGTAATATTTACTATACAGGCTCACCTATTGTAAGCTCATTAATAAAAGGCCCCGGACAAGTAATAAAAGAATAAAAAAAGCGGGTAATTTCATCTTCTTCATTTTCTCTTCATATTAAACCATTATTTTTGCTTCAATAAATAATCAACCTATTGAATTATGAAAAAACTCAGTATAATATTAGCCTCATTAGTGCTCTTTGCAGGCATGTCATTCGCAAGCCCATTAGTAAAACAAGCAAAAACCGAAAAGACCGAAACCAAAAAAGAAGATAAGAAAGAAGTGAAGAAGGTTCCTGCCAAGAAAAAGACTGACAAAAAGGACGATAAAGCCTCCAAGTAAATTTCTCATTACCTGATTATGAAAACATAAAAAGACCGTTGCCAAGCGACGGTTTTTTTATGCCTACTTTTGTACCATGAATATTTTACTTATAGAAGACGAACCAGAAGTAGCTAACTTTATAAAAACGGGACTTGAAGAGCAGGAACACCGGGTTACTGTGTTGCACGATGGTAAGGCAGGGCAGGCGGCGGCTATTGAAAAAGATTTCGACCTGCTTATATTGGATATCATTTTACCCGGACAATCTGGCCTTGAAGTATGCAAAAATGTGAGAATGCACAAAAAAGATATGCCTATTCTTATGCTTACCGCATTAGGTACGGTAAGCGACAAGGTAAAAGGGCTAGAAAACGGTGCTGACGATTACATTACAAAACCTTTTCATTTTGATGAATTGCTGGCACGTATAAAAGCATTAACACGAAGGCAACCTAATTCATCAGGCAAAACTTATATCATAGCTGACCTTGAACTGAATTCTGCAAACAAAACAGTACATCGTAGCGGAAAAGAAATATCACTTACTGCAAAAGAGTTTATTTTACTGGAAGTACTTATGGCAAACTGCAATAAGGTATTATCAAGAAAATATATAGCTGAACAGGTTTGGGGTATTAATTTCGACAGGGGGACTAATCATATTGACGTATATATAAACTACCTGAGGGCTAAAGTGGACAAGAATCATTCTAAAAAACTTATTCATACCGTTATTGGTATGGGTTATGTTCTTAAAGAACAGGTTTAAATTACCTTTGAATAAACTTACTTTATAATGAAGGTTAAAGACAGGCTCTCATTACAGTTTACATTAATGTTTGCCGTGTTGCTTTGCGTTGTGCTGGCCGGAATCTATTACCTGGTAGGCCAGAACAGGCAGGAAAGTTTTTATACTAAACTCGATGACAGGGCACTTATAATGGGTGAATTATACCTGGCACAGGATAATATGTCGCAGGAAAGTTTTAAGAAAGTAATAGAAAAATACCCACAGGTATTGTCACATGAAATAGTCCGCATATACGATGCTAACTTTAAACCCGCTTTCATTAAGGAAGACAGTGTAAGCTGGTCAAAAGATATTATACAACAAGTTATTGAAAAAAGAAAAATCCACTTTTCGCGGGGGGAACAACAAATTTCAGGGCTATACTACGAAGACAACTCAGGGAATTTTGTTGTAATAGCATCTGCCATTGATGATGCAGGGTACCAGAATATGAAAAGGATGGCCTGGATCATGTTCTTTTCCTTCCTCGCTTCACTTATCATCACGTTCCTGCTGGGAAGAATATTTGCTACTATAGCCTTGCAACCTATTTCCCGCATTATTAATAACGTTAAAATAATACGTGCCACAAGCCTTAATCAGCGCTTAGCAGTTTCCAGGTACCGAAATGACGAAATAAATCAATTATCTACAACCATAAATAACCTGCTTGAGCACCTGGAACAATCATTTGAAGCACAAAGGTCATTCATTACATACGCTTCGCATGAACTCAGAACGCCGCTAACTTCTATTCTCGGTAATGCTGAAATAACGTTGAAGAATGAACGTGAAAAGGAAGAGTACAAAACAGTGCTTCAGTCTATCGTAAAGGAATCAGAAAAACTTAACCAGCTTATTAATAGTCTTTTGGAACTTGCCCAGGCCAATATAGATACGAATGAGCCCGAAGTCATCAGTCTAGATGAGATTCTTTGGGAAGTGGTAGATGAGTGGGATGGAAAACCCGGACAGGTGAAAGTAGAATATAATTTGCCTTCTGAAAAGGCCAGGTACACAATTCAAGGCAACAGGCGTTTACTTTTCATTGCCATCAGCAATGTTCTGAAAAACGCCATTAAGTTTTCGGGAGACAAAGAAGTGTATTGTAGCCTGAATTGCAACAACAATGAAGCTATAATTGCCATTAAAGATAGTGGCATTGGTATAGATAAGTCTGAAACTGAAAATATCTTTAAACCCTTTTACCGTGCACCTAATGCGGCAGGGCATGAAGGTTCAGGTATAGGGCTTTCGCTGGCCGATAAAATAATACGTTTGCATAATGGCACAATTCACATTAACTCAGTGCTTAACGAGGGAACAACCATAAGCATTTGTTTCCCAAATCAATAACTATAAGCATTCTAATGAAGTTCTAATCTGGTTTTAGGCAATATAAACCACCCTTCCTTTTATCTTTGTTACCCTTTTAATAAAGGAAGTAGCAATTGTATGAGAAATAAAGTATTGTATAAAAAATTCCTGTTTCCGGTATTGGTTATTTTCATTTGGCAAAGTAGTCACGGCCAGAATCTGCCACAATTTTCGCAGGATACTGTAAACATTTCAATACAAGATGCAGAGCAACGATTTGTAAATAAAAATCTTAGCCTGTTAATGGCTCAGTATGATGTGAAGATTGCAAAAGCGAATTACTTGCAGGCAAAACTATGGTATAACCCTAATATTTATTACGGTACTACACTTTACAATCAGGATAGTAAAAAGTTCTTTGATAATAAATATCCGGGGGAAACTGATAACACTATTCAATTGCAACAATTACTAACCATAGGTGGAAAACATAGTGCTACCGCAAACCTGGCCAAAGTGGGCATTGAACAGTCACAATACCAACTTGCCGATTTATTACGTAGCCTTAAGTACCAGATGTATACTGACCTTTCAGACCTATATGACAACCAGGAGTTGGTAAAACTCTATAAAATTGAAGAAATTAAAATTCAGCACCTGGTTGATATTACACAACAACTGTATAGCAAGGGCAATGCTGCAGGTGAAGATGTAATAAGGCTTCAGGCCCAATACCAGGATGTGGTAGCGCAGGAAGTAACCAGCCAGCAATCTGTTTATAGCGATGAACAGGATTTAAGAATACTACTTGGTTATCCGGGAAATACATATATCGTCGCAAAAATTTCTGTTCCCGGGTCAATAACTATTCCTCCCTTTACCGCATTGCAGGATAGTGCCAGGAAAAACCGCCCTGATCTTATGTTGGCCAACGCCGGGGTTGAATTCAGCGAGAAAAACATTACACTTCAACACGCCACCTCAGTACCCGACCTCACAATTGGAGTAGCAAACATTGGTGCAGGCTCTGTCCTTCCTTCGTATTGGGGAGTATCGGCAAGCATGGATCTTCCTGTTTTCAGCAGGAACCAATGGAATGTTGCTGCAGCTAAATACGGCAAATCACAGTCAGAGTTAAATGATAGCCTTATATTATTTACGGTACAAAGCCAGGTTACGAATGCTTTTTGTACACTTTACCGGTTAAACGATCAATTGCACCAGGTAGATTCCCATTATGAACAAAACCTGCAGGACATGATGGACAATGCTTTCAAGAACTACGAAAAAAGATACATAAGCCTGCTTGATTACTTAAGTGAAACCACCACTTATATCGATGGAATGACAAATCTTATAAACCTGCGCATGCACTATTTTAATGCGATACACGAACTTAATTACACAACAGGTATTGATATAATTAAATAAACCTATGTTACGCAAATCATATTATCTGCTTTTTATTATTTCCATCTTTCTCTTAGCAGGATGCAAAAGAGAGCAGCAGGAAACTGCAAGTGATGAAACCAATCCGAACATTGTTCAGCTGAGCGCAGAACAAATGAAACAAATTACGCTTGACACAGCCAAGGTAGATGAAGAAAAAACCGATATTATTTTAAGCAGCAGGGTTTCATTTGACAGGGATAACCTGGCACAGGTATATGCACTTGCGGGAGGTAATGTTTTAAAAGTTAATGCATCACTGGGTGATTATGTAAAGAAAGGCCAGGTGCTTGCAGTATTGCGAAGCGGAGACATTGGTGATTACGAAGGCCAGTACGACGTTGCGCAGGCACAATTACGAACTGCCAAAAGGAATTTAGATATTGCACAACAACTTTACCAGACCAAAGTTTATTCTGATAAAGATATAATGCAGGCGCAAAATGATTACAAAGCAGCACAGGATAACCTGAACAAAGTCGCCACCTATCTGAAAACATTTGGTGTAAGCGATTCCGATAAAAATGCAGAATATAGAATTATATCCCCTATCGAAGGTTATGTAGTAGCTAAATCAATCAGTGAAGGAATTAATATCAGGCCCGACAATACTAATGCGCTATTTACTGTCTCTTCACTGGAAACAGTCTGGGTGTTAGCAAGCATTTATGAAAATGATATTCCGCAGGTTAATGTAAACGACCCCGTAAATATTGTTCCTTTTGCATATCCTGACAAATCATATAAAGGAACTATTTCGAAAATAGGTAACGTGCTTGACTCTACAAGTACACTTGAAGCAAGAATAGTACTTGATAACCCTGATGGCATATTGAAACCTGGAATGTTCTGTACTGCTGCAGTACATGTGGATAAACACAAACAAGCCGTTAGTGTTTCCAAAGAAGCATTGGTATTCGATGACAATAGTTTTTATGTACTGGTTGCCAAAGGCAATAATACATTTGAAAAAAGACTGGTAACGGTTGAAGGGAATACCTTGCAACAAACTTATTTAAGCCAGGGAATCAAAGCCGGAGAAGTGGTAGTAAAGCATGGTAGTTTATATGTATTCGGCCAATAACATAGCAACAGTATATGAATAAGTTTATCAAAAACCTGGTTGCATTTTCGCTTAAGAACAAAATATTTATTCTGTTCGCGACACTTATTATAGCTGTAACCGGGGCTATTTGTTACAGCAGTACCCCTATAGAAGCATACCCTGATGTAACCAATACCCAGATAATAATAATAACCCAATGGTCTGGACGTGGTACCCAGGAAGTAGAAAAACAGGTTACCATTCCTATAGAAATAGCCATGAACTCGGTACAACAGAAGAGCAATTTGCGTTCTGTAACTATGTTTGGCCTTTCACAGGTAACAGTAATATTTAACGACGGAATAGATGATTCATACGCACGCGCCCAGGTAACTAACCTACTCCGTAATGTTAATCTGCCTGCAGGTGTTCAGGCTGAAGTAGAGCCACCTTATGGGCCGACAGATGAAATTTACAGGTTTACCTTGCAAAGCAAAACCAAATCGGTACTGGAATTAAAGACACTCGAAAACTGGGTAGTCGATCATAAATTACGTGCGGTTGAAGGCGTTGCAGATATTAATACGTATGGTGGTCCATCGAAAATATTTGAGATAGATGTTGACCCAAATCTTTTGAATAAATATGACATAACCGCCCAGGATGTTTACAATGCTGTATCAAACAGCAACATTAATGCCGGGGGTGATGTTATTGAACAAGGGGAGCAGTCCTATGTGGTAAGAGGTATAGGGCTTATAAATAATATCGATGAGATAAATAACATCATCATAAAAAACACCAACGGAACACCATTATTAGTAAAGAATGTGGCTGATGTACAGGTAAATTTTATGCCACGGTTGGGTAAGGTAGGGCTAGATTCAAACACAGACGTTGTAGAAGGTGTAGTGGTAATGCGTAAAGATGCTAACCCCAGTGATGTATTGAAAGGACTCAGAGATAAGGTAGATGAATTGAATAGTACTGTTTTACCTGCCGGGGTAAAAATTGTTCCGTTTTATGATCGGGGAACGCTTATTAATTTCTGTACGGGTACAGTGCTTCATAACCTGCTCGAAGGAATAATTCTTGTAATGGCTCTTGTGTTTTTATTTATGGCCGACTGGAGAGCAACATTTATTGTTTCTATTATAGTTCCCTTATCTCTGCTGTTTGCTTTTATATGTATGAAGTTAAAGGGAATGCCGGTTAACCTTCTCTCTCTTGGCGCAGTTGATTTTGGTATAATAATCGACGGCGCCGTCGTCTTGGTGGAAGGGTGTTTTGTAGTCTTTGACAGGCATTACCGCGCATTGGGGAAGGAAAACTTTAATAAACGGGCAAAAATGGGCTGGATAAAAAACACCAGCATTGATATGGGTAAGGCCATTCTGTTTGCGAAACTTATTATTATAACTGCGCTTATCCCTATATTCTCGTTTCAGAAAGTAGAAGGTAAAATATTTTCACCCCTCGCATACACACTTGGTTTTGCACTAATAGGTGCTCTTATCTTCACCCTTACCCTGGTACCGGTAATGATTCATATAATGCTGAATAAAAACGTATATGAAAAACATAACCCTATAGTAAGTGGATTGGAAAAGGGATACCTATGGCTTTTTGATAAGGTATTTAAAAACAGGAAACTCAGCCTTACTATTGCATTGCTAGTATTGGTTGGTAGTCTCGGGCTTGCTTCGTTCCTTGGTTCAGAGTTTTTACCACACCTTGACGAAGGAGCTTTGTGGGTAAAGGCCCAAACACCTATCGGAATATCTCTTACCGATGGTGCAGCAATGGCGGACAGTATGAGGCATGATTTACGGAAGTTTGCAGAAGTACAAAGTGTTCTATCTCAAACCGGAAGGCCGGATGATGGAACTGACCCGGAAGCATTTTCTGATATACAGTGCGATGTATCTCTTTATCCGACCGATGACTGGAAACGAAAAATATCAAAGGATTCGTTAATTGCTGAAATGAATGATATGCTGGTACGCAAATATCCGGGTACCGTATTCAACTTCTCTCAACCCATACGCGATAATGTGGAACAGGCAGTATCTGGTATGAATGCGGCACTTGCTGTGAAAATCTCAGGGGAAGATTTTGATGTATTAAATGAAAAAGCCCGAGAAGTCTATGCCATTTTAAAGAATGTAAAAGGTGTAGCTGACCTTGGCATATTAAAAAACCTTGGGCAGCCCGAACTTGATATAAACCTGGACCAGGGGAAAATGGCATTTTATGGCGTAACTACCGCTTCGGCTAATGCCATCATTCAAATGGCAATAGGAGGGCAATCGGCGACAGAAGTATTTGAAGGAGAAAAACAATTTGACCTTAGAGTACGCTATGCACCGCAATACCGAAAAACTGTTGAACAACTTGGTGATCTTATGGTACCCACTATTAATGGCGGTAAAATACCTTTAAAGGAAATTTCGACACTTGATAAGCAAACAGGTATTTCATTAATATCACGCGATGACAATTCCAGGTATATTGGAGTTAAATTCTCTGTACGTGGAAGAGACATGGGTAGCACAATTGCCGATGCCCAGGCTAAAATGAAACCGGTAATGGTACCTAAAGGTTATAAACTGCAGTGGGTAGGTGAATTCGAAAACCAGGTCAGAGCAACAAACCGACTTAAACAAGCGGTACCTATAAGCTTGCTTTTAATATTTATTATTCTCTTCATTACTTTCGGTAATATCCGCGATTCCGTTATTATTCTATTAAATGTACCGTTTGCACTTATTGGTGGTATTTTTGCCCTGCTTCTTACCCATACAAATTTCAGCATTTCTGCAGGTATTGGCTTTATAGCATTATTTGGGGTCTGTATTCAAAATGGGGTAATACTACTTGTTGAATTCAAACGAAACATACATGAGAAACAGCACCTTGCAGAAGCCATTTACAATGGCGTGCGCAACAGGGTACGCCCTGTAGTTATGACTGCACTTATTGATATGGTTGGGCTATTCCCTGCAGCCGTTAGCACAGGCATCGGTTCAGAAGCACAAAAACCATTAGCTATTGTAATGATAGGCGGACTTGTTTCAGCCACAGTTTTGGTACTGCTTATTTTACCAATAATATATTATATGGTATATGCTCCAAGGCATCCTCATCATACTACTGAAGCGGCATAAATAGTTGAATACACGTCTTCTGCAATTTGCATATTGCGATATTTTACAGCGAAAGGCCTAATCTTTTTATATATTTCTTGCCTTGTTCCGCTTTGTAGTATTTCGTTTATCTGTTCAATTGCAATAGCATAATTTTTAATATCCGGCTTTTCAACGACTGCACCAATCTTATTTTCTCTTATAATATCCGAATCAATTGAAATACCCGGGGGGATTACAATTGGCAACCCCAATGACCAGTATTCTGCATTTTTAATTAAAGAACAATATTTACGCGATGGTACAGGCTTGCACGGAGAAATGGCAAAATCAGCAAGGCCTATGTATTTATGAATTTCACTATGGGGTACGAATTGCTTGACTACCGTTTCTGCATCTATTCCTTTAGCCACTAACATCTTGTTTATGTAATCATCCGTTGCACTACTCAATAATAGAAACTTGAATCTATCTTTACCCCAGTATTCTTCACATTTCTTTATAAAATCGAATACCTCACCTTCTTGATACAGCCCCCCAAACTTACCTGCATACACACAGACTATTTTCCCACGCAAGTTCAGTTCGTTCATTAATTTTTGATCTTTAATTGCAGATTCTGAAAATCTTTGAAGGTCTGCACAAGTAGGTTTAACAAAGTAATTACTTACTTTGGTTTTGTACTTTTCAAGAATGTAGTTCTCCATTCCCGGGGCTGAAAACACAAAACAGTCAGCTTTACGCGTTTCGAGTCTTTCGAGGAAAAACAACACACGGAATTTCATGCTTCCTTTTTGCCAGGTACCTGTTTCAACCATAGTTTCAGCATGCGGCTCATAACTGTCAACTATATACCTTATCCTTTTATTTAACAACTTAAACACAAGCGCTACTGCACAAGCCGGTGTACACCATCCATGAACAGTTCCTATTCCTTTTCTACGTACTATTTTTCTAAGGGCTACTATATTAAAAAACCAGGTTAGGAATAAAAATTTACCATTGACGGGAAGCTCTAATACAATCACTCCTCCTTTCTTCATTACATTAATCCGGTCATTTTTCTTATTTGTAGTAACCAGGTAACAATAAGCCCCAGATATTCTCCTGATAATTTTAATGTAAGATAAAGTAGATTGAATTAACCCATCCCCATATTCCCATTGAGTTACAAATAATATTCTCTCTCTTTTCATTAGAATTAAACCCTGCTTATTTATTTTCCACGATATGTTTGAGTACTGCAATAAAACGTCGCGTAAAAACGACCTGAGGGTATTCCCTGATTCCCTTACCAAGGTATTTCAATGCTATTTTCCTGTGATTCCCTATTAATGCAATATGTAAAGCAATATAAGTATTGCAACTTGCCTTTAAAATATGAAGTCGGCCCTTATAATAATCTACCACTTCCTTATTACTCAAAACGTACTTAAGAAAAACCTCAAACCTGTTTATTAACTTTTTATAATCAAAGTTAAGTACACTTCTGTCAACATGGTTTACTATAGTAGAGGTAATGATGCCGCAGGAGTGTATAGGATACTGCGAGGCAATTCTTAGCCACAGTTCCCAATCTTCCGATGCAGAAAGAATCCTGTCTTCGTTAAACAGGTTATTTTCTGCAATATCTTTCCGGAGTAAAACCCCATTACAACTGATAGTGTTTCCATATATCAATTTTGAATTCACCGTTGGAGGCATCTTATCAACAAGTGCAAGCACTTTACCATCGGCATTTTTCATATCAAAAGCCAGGTTTATTATTTCCGGATTATTCTTTTCCTTAATAAACTGCGAGGCAACTTCCAGGTGGTTTTCATATAATACATCATCCGAATCAAGAAATGAAATATAATTTCCATTTGCTTTTTTAATACCGAAGTTTCTCGCAGCAGCGCGTTCGCCATTTTCCTTCTTATAGTATAAAAGTTTAGGGCTCTTTATATTTCTAACTACTTCTTCTGTATTGTCAGAACTTCCATCGTCAACCACAATAATTTCATAGTTCCCGTAAGTTTGGGCAAGTACAGATTGAATAGCCTGCCCAATAGTATTAGCACGATTATATGTAGGAATAATAACTGAAAATTTTGTCTCCATTTACTCGTAGAATTTTTCTACACCAATCATAACTTCGGGTGGAAACATTTTCACAGCAATACTATAAGCATTCTCGGTTAATTTTGCCCTAAGGTCTGAATTTTCAACCAGTTCATTTAATTTCATATAAATATCTTTATCGTCTTTATAATTCACCACCAACGCGTTTTCATTATTTCTAATAATTTCATTAGCTATTCCTGATAAAGTAAAAATACATGGAATTTTCGAAAGCATCGCTTCTATATACGCCTGGCCAAATGCTTCAGAATAAGAATCAATTGGAACATGTACAAAAATGTGGAAGAGGCGGAATAATGCCAAAATATCGTATTCAAATTGTATTTCCCTGTAATTTTTGGGTGGCAGCTTATCCAGCAGTTCCCTTATTTCCTTTTTGTCTGGCCCGTCGGCATTAGCGAGAACAAGACAGGCATCGGGATATTGCTTTAACAACGCGTTAAAAGCTGCAATTATATATTGAATCCCCTTCCAATGTATATACCTTGAAACGACACCTATAACCGGTACATTTAAGGGCACATCATATTTACTTCTCACCATTGCTATTCTTTCCTTTGTAATATCATCAAACTCACTTCTCTTAAAGCCGTGATACACTATGTGTACTTTTTCGGGTTTCACACGTTCCTTTTCTATAAGTACATCTTTAACAACTTGACTAACAGCTATAATATCTGTACATATGAAATTTATTAGCCTGTCATATATTACAGCATGCGGATGGTATTCATGGTGCAATGTTGAATAATGTCTTGTATATAGCCTTTTTTTTACACCCGTTAACTTTGCTGCAATAAGCCCCACAATTCCTGCATCGAATAAATGAGTATGAACAACATCTGCTTTATATTTTCTCAGTATTTTCCTGGTGTTTATAATTGCCGGTAATACATCTTTTTTCCCTCTATAATGAATTCTTATAGTTTCAAATCCTTTGTCTTTTAAATATAACTCAAAGGGAGTTTCCTCCTTATTAAGTAAAATAAACAAATAGTTAAATTTATTGGTATTAAGCAGGTCAATAGTCCACTCAAATACTTTTGATTTGGCAATGAAAGATATTATATAAACTACATTCTTCTTACCCATGTGCAATCATTCTATAATGCTCGTCCATTTACACTATCTCAATAATTACTCCCGCCAAGGGTTTTGAACACTTCCTGAATATAGCAATAAAACAAGCTATAATTCTTTCCAATATGAAACGAGGAGAACAAAGAATTAAGGCTAGTGGAAAAACCATAAAGCGCCATATAACTCCTACCATGTATCCTTGCTATAAAATTCAGCTCGTTATGTACTATGATACGCGACTTATTTGACTTATGTTTAAGAGATTGACTCAGGTGGTGAATTATAGAGGTTTGTGAATAATAGTAACATTTTTTGTTTTGTTTACTAAAATCGTAGCACCACCTTACATCTTCATAGTACATAAAATAATCTTCGTTTAATTTCCCATCTACCATTTTTCTTAGAGAATCTCTTTTGAACATAAAGAATGTACCCCAAACATAGTCAGGCATTATGTCAGAGCAATTATCAAAATAAGAGCCCATAAATTTTTGCGCTCTGTTTTTTGCCCGGAATAATTTATGCACCCGGAATAATTCGAGAAGTTTAAGAGAAATTGACGGAAACCTGTAACATTGCTTTTGTATATCTCCATTGGGGTAAACCAGCTTACAGGTAATTATTCCTACTTTATCCTGTAATTGTTCCAGCTTCTTACAACACATAGAAATAGAATCTTCAATCAATTCAGTGTCGCTATTCAGCAGTAATATTGAATTACCCGTGGCCAGCTTGATACCGGTATTATTTCCTTTTGCAAAACCCACATTTTCAGTATTCTTTATCAATACTATTCCAGGGAATTTTTCAAGAAACAACCCGGCATTACATTCAGCAGACGCATTATCTATAAGAATAATTTCGAATGAAACTTCTTTTGTAAATTGATAAACAGAATTGATGCACTTACAGGTTAATTCGAATGTGTTATAATTAACTATAATAACCGATACATCCATTACTTGAAAAGACCTGTTATTGTTCTACTACCTCTGAATGACTACTTTCCCAAAAGCAATACCATTTCCATTAGTAACCTGCAAAATATAAATACCGTCAGGTAAATTACCAAGGTTAACATTTATGGGTTTATTACCTGAAGAATAAACTTCCTGGCTATAAACCACATTGCCTAACTCAGTCGATATTGTAAGCTTACTGGTGCCCTGCCCCAGTAATATAACATTAACCGTAGCAGTAGTAGGAACCGGGAATATTTTCAGGTAAGAAGCATCAGTAGTTACGTATTTAACACCCGAAACTACTGTTACCGTATCACTACACATAGTACCACAACCATAAGGACTGGTCACACACACACTATAGGCGCCACTATCAAGACCATTTATGCCAGGCCCGTTAGTTGAACCATTGTTCCATAAATATAAATAATAATTACTGTCTCCCTGAGGTATGCCACCCATTACCTTCACTTTAACACTTCCGTCAGAACACCCCAAACAAGTAGTTGAATCTGCCACAATACCTGTAATAGCCATTGGAGGTGCAGCTACCACTTTAGCATTGGCATATACAATACAATTATTAGAATCTGTTATTTCACAATAATAAGAACCCTGGTCAACATCAGTTATTGAATCATTAGTAGAAGCGGTACTCCATAATAAAGAATATGGCGGTGTTCCACCAGATGTATAAATTTTGGCCGATCCTCCGCTGGAAGCGCCAAAACACACACCGGTGGTCTGTATAATATAATTAATTGGCGAAGGCTGTGTTATTATAACAACGGCATTTCCGGTGCAGCCGGTAGAATCAGTTATTGTACAAACATAAGTACCCGCTGCCAATGAACCATCGGCTATTCCGGTGCTACTATCACTCCAAAAATATTTATATGGAGGTATTCCATTCGTAACTCCTATAATTGCACTACCGCTTTTTTCTCCGAAACAATTTTCGTTTGTTTGGGCAGCTATATAGGGCTTGGGGCCATTTGAATCGGGTACAACAATATTTACTTTAAGTTTACAATTTAACGAATCTGTTATAGTACAAGTGTAATACCCGCCTGAAACATTTGATATTGAACTGGTAGTTTGCCCACCAGACCATGAATAAGTATATGGTGAAATACCGCCAGATGCTATTATTGAAGCTGAACCATTATTTTTTCCACAAAGAGTACTAGTGGCCAAAGTATCATTTCCATTGATAGGTGTTGGACTGGTTATATTAACGGGCACCTGCACTGCCAGGCATCCATGCGCATCTGTTATATTGCATGTATATGTGCCGGCAGTAAGCAGGCTATCGTAAGCGCCACTTGCCTTACCGGCTGACCAAGAGAAATTATATGGTAGCGTGCCGCCTTTTATCCCTGCTTCAACACTACCGTTGTTGCCGCCGGAACAGGTAACATTTGTTTGAACAGCAATGCTGTCTCTTATAGTATCAGGCTGGGTAATGGCAACAGTTGCTGAACCAATACAGCCTATGCTGTCAGTAGTTGTGAATGTATATGTTCCGGCACTAAGCCCAACACCTGTAAGTCCGTTACCACCCTTAGGGAACCAATTAAATGTATATGGCAATTTACCTCCGGAAACTGTGGCAAACGCACTGCCATTTGATCCATCATAACAGGAAACATTTGTTATATTTTTTATAGAATCTACCGGGCCGCCTATGTTAGGAACCGTTATTGCTACTGTTACCGAACAAAGCAGAGAATCTGTTATGGTGCAATTGTAAGAACCGGCTACTAAACCGGTATCGGAAATACTGGTAATAGCATTTGACCAGGAATAGGTATAAGGAGAATACCCACCTGAAACACTAACTGATGCAGCCCCGGTACTTTTGGCACAGGGAGTTGGTGTAAACGATGTTACTGGAATAATTTCAGGTGAGGATGTTATAGTTACCTTGTCAGATATTACACAGCCATTTGAATCCTTAACCGTACAGGTATAAGTGCCTGCAGAAATATCATTTGCTACACTTCCTGTATCAGCTGACGGGGACCAGGAATAAGAGTACGGTTTTGTCCCGCCAGCCACATTAATAACTGCTTTACCCGTACTATGCCCGAAACAAGTAACATTATTTACAGAATCAATACTGTCTTTAAGTACAGCCGGTTGAAGAATATTAATTTTTATTGGAGTTATACAACCAGTTGAATCGGTTACAGTACATGTATAAGAACCTGCAAATACATTGTTAATTTTCGGGCTTGTGCCCAAGCCCGAAGTCCATGAATAAGAATATGGCTTTATTCCCCCAGTAACTGAAATTGTTGCGGAACCATTATTATCGCCATGGCACAGTACATTAGTAAGCTTAGTAATACTATCCTTCAACAGAGGTAGCTGTTTAATGATAAAATTAAAATTATAGGCAACACCTTTTTGGTCAATAACTTTGGCTGTATAATTGCCGGCTTTTAACCCCTTTACAGTATCGGCTGTTACGCCATTGCTCCATATATACTTTAATGGGTAATGCCCTCCCCTAACGTTTATGGCAGCCGAACCGGAGCTATCACCATAACACAGATTATCTTTTATTTTAACTAATGACGCAGTCATAACTTCCAAAACATCCCCATAAGGGTATGATCCATTTGATCCGCTAAAATTGATTAATGTTGTTTCCTTTCCAGTTAAGGTATCATACCTGAATAATACCCCAACAGGAGTATGCACTGTACCCCCGGTTCCACCCATTGATGTAAGCCCATAAAATAATTTGTTAGAAGCTTGTATTAAGCTTCCATGAGGGGAGTATCCAAGCATATTTGTATCTGTGAATAGTGAAATCAGGGAGTCATTTTTTGTATATGGGTTAAAGCTAAATAAAGACCCATAACCGTGAACACCTGCGGTACCAGAAGTCATTCCATAAAATAATCCATCAGTTGCTAGCAAAAGATTACCGTATGGCAAACCACCGTGTATGACATCCAGGTTGTATAACAACTTAACACTATCTGTTTTAATACTTAAACTGCATATTATGCCTAAACCTGAAGCACCTCCACCATAAGTCATAGCATATAACAGCCCATTAGTATCCTGGATAAATCCACCATAAGGGGTTGCTCCATCATTATTACCTGCACCCTTAAAGCTCCATAATACTGTATATTTATGTGTTGAAACATTATAGGAAAATATTACTCCATCGTTATTTGAACCGCCTGCAGATGTCATTCCATATAAATTACCATCAACAGCTTGCAGAAGAGATCCCATAGGTGTTATACCGATACTATCTATGAAATTGACTAAAACAGTCTCATCATGCGTTATAGGATCAAACGAAAATAAAACTCCATCACCGTTACTTCCACCTAAAGATGTCATTCCATAAAGCAGATTGTCAGAAGCTTGTATCAAACTTCCACGTGGAGTACTTCCATCAATAGTACTAAAAGAATGCAATGTGTCATAACGCAGCGAATCCGGGTCATAGCTAAAAATTAATCCAACACCATTTTTTCCACCTTGTGAGGTCATTCCATAAAGCAGTGCATTAGAAGCCTGTATTAAACTGCCATAAGGAAATGCACCTGTCTTATTATCAAACAGGTAATTCATATTTGGAGTATTAGTCACAGGATCGTAGCTAAAAATTGTACCGT
>Ga0206855_10179_pt1 | contig 18943 bp, 13 predicted proteins | sample Alteio_BWOrgCont_51_FD_152637 | JGI IMG/M metagenome (GOLD analysis project Ga0206855, IMG submission 152637) | Enriched cells from forest soil in Barre Woods Harvard Forest LTER site, Petersham, Massachusetts, United States -... | ecosystem: Environmental > Terrestrial > Soil > Temperate forest >...
TATTATTCAGCTGTTTGTTCCATGTACCTGTTCCACGACGATGCCGAAAAGCGCATGATTGGCTTTATACAACTGCACCCGCAAAGCCCGAGGGTAAAGAAAATTGATTTCCTGCTTGGCAACTACGCTTACCGCAACCATAAGTTTAAAGATGCTATTAGCTGGTATTATAAGGTAGAACCCGAAAACCTGGATAAAGATGAGGCTCAGGAATTTTATTTCAAAAGAGGTTATTCCTGCTTTCACCAGAATATGTATGATTCTGCAAAAAAAGATTTCGCTGAAGTGAAAGATGCCGGTAACACCTACTCTCCGCCTGCTAACTACTACTATGGCTATATAGCCTACAAGCAAAAAAATTACCAGACAGCCATAAACAGTTTTATGGCATTGAAGAGTGACCCTAAGTTTGCCAACGTGGTTCCTTATTATGTAGCGCAACTTTATTACCTGCAAGGCAATTACGATAAAGTGCCTGAATATGTGGTGCCGCTCATAGATTCTGCTAAAAAGCCAGGCGCATTATTTAATGCCAACCAGACATACGAGCTTATTGCAGAATCGTACTACCATATGGACAAATACAATGAAGCTATTCCTTACTTCATAAAATTTTCGAATGGCGGAAGCCTGATGGAAAGAGAAGCATACGAACTGGCTTACTGTTATTATGCTACTAATAAGTATAAAGAAGCTATCCCCTGGTTCCAGAACGCAGCCTATGGTAACGATTCGCTGGCGCAGAACGCACTCTACTATTTAGCATGTACTTACCTGAAAACGGGAAATAAACAATCGGCCAGCAGCCAGTTTTATGCCGTTTATAAAATGAATTACGACCCTAAACTGAAAGAAGATGCGCTGTTTAACTATGCCAAGCTTTCTTACGAAATTGCCTTCGACCCATTCAATGAAGCCATACAGGCTTTTAACCAATACCTTACCGATTACCCGAATTCAGCGCACCGCGAAGAGATTTACCGCTACCTCGTGAATGTTTACCTGGGTACACGTAATTATCCTGCAGCGTTGGAGTCTTTGGACAAGATAAAGAACTGGGACGAGCAATTGCAATCGGTTTATCAAAGGCTGACCTATTACCGTGGAGTTGACCTGTTCAACAATAACCAGATGGACCTTGCCGCTACCTATTTTAATAATTCGCTGCGCTATAACTTCGACCAGAAACTTCACCTGCTTGCTTCTTTCTGGAAAGGAGAAGCCCTTTACCGTGGAAAAAAATACAAAGATGCTATTGATGCATATACCAAGTACATAGAATTGCCGGAAGCATTCAGTTCACAGGAATATGCCCTGGCTTTATATGGCACTGGTTATGCATACTTTGAGCAAAAGGATTATGAAAATGCCAATATCGCTTTCAGGAAATATGTAGATAAAGAAACCGATGACAAGAAAAGATTGAGTGATGCATATAATCGTATTGGTGATAGCTATTTCGTTCACCGTGATTTTGAATCGAGCGTACCTTATTATACCAAAAACATTGAACTTAATGTTTATGAAATGGATTATGCTTCGTACCAGAAAGCCCTTGCACTGGGTGTAATGCATAACCTGCCCGAGAAAATAAGCACACTGGAAGCATTCCTGAAAGAATATCCGAAGAGCACATATCGCCCTTCGGCCATGGTGGAGCTGGCAAATACATACGAACTAAATAACCAGCACGACCAGGCTTTAGCTGAATACCAACTGGTGCTTGATACTTACCCTAACGGGCAATTTATTAACCATTGCTTGCTGCAAAAGGGTATGATTTACTACAACGAAAACCAGAACGATAAGGCACAGGAAGCTTGGAACGAAGTGGTGCACAGGGATGCCAAATCGGCGGAAGGCATGGAAGCATTGAATCATATTAAGATGCTCTATACTTCATCAGGACAGATTGATAAATTGCAAAGTTATTTCCAGAGCGTAGGTGCCAACCTGTCGCAATCAACTCTCGATTCCGCAACATTCTCGGTAATTAAATCGGAGTACCTGAATGAGAATTACGATAAGGTGGTGCCCGATGTAAACAACTATCTGCAGAAATTCCCGCAAGGTGCGTTTACAGGCGAGTCGCGCTACTATAGGGCTGAATGCCTATATAGAGCAAAGAGCTACGACAGTGCATTGGTTGACTATAACTATGTGCTGAAACTGCCTAAGAGCTATTACACAGAATCTGCTTTAGCTAAAGCTTCAAAACTTTCTTACGATAAAAAGAACTATGCACAGGCGCTCGACTACTATAACCAGCTTGCCCCTATAGCTCAATTCCCTGCCAACCTTACCAATGCAAGAATTGGAAAGATGCGTTGCAACTTTACCCTGAATAAATACGATGCAACCATTGGTTCGTCCGATACAGTTCTACAAACTCCTCAGTTAGATAAACAAGTATATGCCGAAGCCGATATACTGAAAGCGAGGTCGTGGATGCAGAAAGGGAATAACGATTCTGCTGAAGCAAACTTTAAACGGGTTATAACCCTTACCAATAGCGAAATGGAAGCCGAGGCAAAATATGGCGTGGCTAATATTGAGTATATAAAGAATGATGTTCCTGCATCGGAGAAAATGATATTCGACCTGGTGAACCAGGAACCTGCTTACCCTACATGGATGGCTAAAGGGCTTATATTACTGTCTGATGATTATGTAAAAGCCAACGACAACTTCCAGGCTAAGCAAACATTGAACACCGTAATAGAAAACGCGACCGACACGGCTAATGCAAATACTGCCAAACGCAAACTGCAACAGATAAACGACAGTGAGAAAAAGCAAATGCCTGCACCTGTAAAACAGGACACAATTATTCCTTTCTCGACCGATACAACAAAGTATAATAAACTGTTCAAACAATAATGCGGCCCATGAAAAAGTGTTTGAAATACATAGTACTATTTGCGGGGGCTTTACTAAGCAATATAGCAGTGTTTGCCCAGCAACATAAAATTGATACTATTGAGTATAGAGTTGTGGAACAAGCGAATGCCAACATTGCCAACGGAGCGAAAATAAACAGCAATCCTGCTATTGCAGATACCGTAAAACCATCGCGCAAAGTAGATTATACTACCATAGGAAGCCAATACCCAACTACCTATATTCCGGAATCGTTAAAGCCTATGCAACTTAAAGGCGAACCGCTCGATAAGCTGGAACATTCCATGCTGAACATAGGAGGCGGGAATTACAATACTGCTTATGCTGAATACTTTTTTAACTCGGTACGTTCTAATAATTGGGATTATGGCATCCACCTCAATCACCTGTCATCGAACTTTACAGCATATGACCATGGCAATAGCGACTTCGATTATAACGATGTTAACCTGTATGCTAAACGCTACATGCAGAACCATACCCTTATTGCAACAGCCGATTTCGATGAACACATGGTGCACGATTATGGTTACGATACAACCAAAGACGTTATATCGAACGATATAACCCGTGAGCGTTATGACTTGTTTGCCGGGGGATTGCAATACACCAGCCGTTACAAGGATTCATCGAAACTATACCACGATGTAAAAGTGGGTTACTATAACTATTCTGACCTGTATGGAACCACTGAAAACAACTTTGACCTTAGAGCTGATTTAGCTGCCTACATACAAAAACAAAAACTCGATGTAAGATTCACTGCTCAGTATTATGGCGATAAGAATTCAACAGGTTCCTTCCCTGCATGGAATATTGGAATAAACCCTTATGCATCGGGTGGTGGAAGAAATTGGGATGCACGCATTGGCCTGAAAGCTTATTTAGATGCCGTGAATGGCGGTACCAGTGTATTCCCTGACCTGCTGGCCCGTTACCATGTTGCCAGTAACGTTGTTATAATCTATGCCGGCATTGATGGCGATAAACAATATAATAGTTATAAGAGCCTGACGACAACCAACCCATTCCTGCTTGATACGGTAAACAACCAATATACTATTACGGCCTACCATGTTTTTGTTGGATTTACAGGTAACATTACAAACCAGTTGACTTATGACATTAACGGTTCAGAATCGCAGGTAAAAAACATGCCTTTGTTTGTTACCGATACATTGGAAACACTTCGCAACCGGTTTAATGTGGTGTACGACAATGTACAGGTTATTAATGCCCATGTTGATATAGCGTACCGTATGAAAGAAGATGTACGTTTCACATTGGGCGGAGACTGGTACCAGTATTCCGCAAGTAACCAGCTTCAGACATGGTATCACCCCACCCTGAAAATAAACCTTTTGGGTGAATATACTTTCATGAAGAAATACATATTTAAGGCCGAACTGTTCTATGTGAACCAACAATACGCACCTGAATATGTAGGCGGTGTTCTTACCGCTAAAACACTTTCCGGCTACCCCGATTTAAACCTGGGCGCTGATTACAAATACAGCAAGTTTTTCACCGCTTTCCTTCACCTGAATAACCTGGCAAATACAGCTTATTACCAATGGGATAATTACCCTACCCAACGCTTCAATTTCCTGTTGGGTGTAAGGCTCACCTTTTAAAAAAATATTTCTCCTGAAAGTTACCTGATTTTTATACCTTTGCTTTTCCTAAAAAAAGAGAGGCATGGAATCAACGCTGACACAGACCAAGAGCCACGAATTAGAGGTTTCCACCATGGCGGAAAACCTTATCGGTTCAGAGATACTTAAAATAGCAGGAGAGGTTAATGAAATGATAAGAAGTGGCGAGAAGGTTGACAACTTTACCGTTGGCGATTTTAACCCTGAAATTTTCCCTTTACCCGCCGACCTTAAAGCTGAAATAATTGCTGCTTATAACAATAATCAATCGAACTACCCGCCGGCTGATGGTGTACTTACCCTCAGGCAATCGGTAGCAAAATATTTAAAAAGCACTATCGGGTTAGATTATTCTCCGCAATCGGAAATACTGATTGCAGGTGGTTCAAGGCCTATTATTTATGCGGCATACCGGGCTATACTCAATCCCGGCGAATACGTTATTTACCCTGTTCCTTCATGGAACAATAATCACTATGTTCACTTATGCGGGGCGAAACCTATTGAGGTAGACGCAGGGCCTGAAAGTAATTTTATGCCTACTGCAGCCGATATTAAACCGCATATTGGTAAAGCAACGCTTATTGCATTATGTTCTCCGCAGAACCCTACCGGAACCGTATTTACTAAAGAAGGCCTGCTTGATATCTGCAACATGGTGGTAGAAGAAAACAAGCGCCGTGGCGATAAAAAGCCTGTATATGTATTATACGACCAGGTTTATTGGCAACTTACTTTTGGCGATGTAAAGCATTATAACCCGGTATCGCTTTGCCCTGAAATACGCGACTATACCATATTTGTAGATGGAATTTCAAAGGCTTTTGCAGCAACAGGCGTGCGAGTAGGCTGGGCCATGGGCAATAAAAAAGTGATAGACAAAATGAAATCTATTATAGGTCACGTGGGTGCATGGGCGCCGAAAGCTGAACAGGTTGCTGTTGCCAAATATTTAGAAAACACCGTTTCGGTAGAGAAATTTATGACCGGCTTCAGGAAAGAACTTATACAAAGATTAGACGGCTTCTATAAAGGTTTCCAGCAACTGAAGAAAGATGGCTTTAAAGTAAATGCTATTGAACCTCAGGCAGCGATATACCTTACTGTTCAGTTAGACCTGAAAGGCATGAAAGCTCCCGATGGACATGTATTGACAAACAGTGAAAGTGTTATGCAATATATTCTGAAAGAAGCGCATGTAGCTCTGGTTCCCTTCTATGCTTTTGGCGCCTCTACCGAATCTTCCTGGTTCCGCTTATCAGTGGGTACTGCACAAGCAAATGGCATTGACCAGGTATTTGTAAAACTTAAAGCAGCACTTCAAAAGCTTAGCGTTTAGTATGAACAAGCACCACTATTGTGTAATAATGGCAGGCGGCGTGGGCAGCCGTTTCTGGCCTATGAGCCGTACCAATCACCCTAAACAGTTTATTGATGTACTGGGCATTGGCAAGTCACTCATTCAACAAACCTTCGACCGTTTTACAAAAATATGCCCCATTGAAAACATTTTTGTTGTCACACATGAAGCATACAAAAAGCTGGTAATGGAGCAATTGCCTGGCTTTAAGGAAGAAAACATTTTATGCGAGCCTGCCCGTAAGAATACGGCGCCTTGTGTGGCTTATGCTTCATACAAAATTGCCAAGAAGGACCCTAAGGCACTTATTGTGGTTGCTCCATCGGACCACCTTATATTAAAAGAAAAAACTTTTTTAAGAGCTATAAAAGCTTGTTACGAAAAAGCAGATTCAGAAGATTGCCTGCTTACTATAGGTATTCGCCCTATGAGGCCCGATACAGGATATGGCTATGTACAGTTTAAGGAATCTCCCGTAAAAGAAAAAGACAGCAGGATAAAAAAGGTTAAAACCTTTACCGAAAAACCCGACCACGATATGGCTGTTTCATTTATACAAAGCGGTGATTTTTTGTGGAACTCAGGCATATTTATTTGGAGTGTCGGAAGCATTATAAAAGCTCTTGAACAATACCAGCCTGAAATTGCCGACCTTTTTAAAGAAGGACAAAAAGTATACTATACAGCTGACGAAAAAAAATACATTAATAAAGTATATGGTCACTGCAAAAGCATATCTATTGACTATGCTGTAATGGAAAAAGCGCCTAATGTTTATGTGCGCAGTTCAGCCATTGGCTGGTCTGACTTGGGTACATGGGGCTCGCTCTACCAGCATATTCCAAAGGATAAAGAGAAGAATGCCGTAGTAGGTAAGAACGTATTACTGTTCCAATCGAAGGGATGTATTGTACACGTGCCAAAAAATAAACTGGCTGTTATCGAAGGCCTCGAGGACTATATAGTAGTTGAATCGGGTGACACATTGCTTATTTGCAAGAAACAGGACGAACAGCAGATACGTAACTTCGTAAATGAAGTTAAAGCCCAGAAGGGCGATAAGTTTGTGTAGGTTCTTAAGTCTTCTGAAATCGCTATTCGTTAATCCCTACTCATCATTTTAACATTTTGCATAAGTGCAATTTTGCTGCAAAAACATGTCGATAATTGCATTTTTTGTGCAGTCACTTTTTGCAAACAGTTGATTAACAGTATTTTCCAAATTTTGCTGAAAGTTTAGTGCAATATTCGCATTGGGGAATTTGATAATCAGCAACTTAACCCATCTAAACACTTTACCTGACTACCATTTTAACAAATGGCAAGAAATGGCAAAGAATGGCAAAAACAAGCTTTTTTCATCCCCCCCCTTGCGGCATATCGCATACTAATGACTTATGACTATCGACTTACGACTAATTTACCATTTCAAAGAACTAATACAAAGTTCAGTGAACCCTAAATGACTTGAAAGAGAAAAGTGATAAGGTTTTCAACAACCTATTTTTAAGTACCAATGCCTGGAATTGAAAACACAATATCAATAGTATGTTAAGAACCCATTAAATCGTAATTGGAAATAGCTAAGAGGAAACTGCCTGAAATAAGCCACTATACTATACTTTATATGGGTACTACGTCTTTTAGCGTACGATAAAAGACGTATTGACAATTCATTTTTACAACATTACATTCGTGCCGCTCAATTTATCGAATCCATAAAAGGAAAACTAATACATATTTCCATGAATAGAATTAAACTATTTTATTTCCTGATTGCCATTCTCTGGCTCTTGCCTATGTGCTTGCTAGGCCAGTCACCTCTTATTGATCCGAATTGGCAAATAGACACTGCCCAAAGCGATGCATTTAAGCCTACTAGCGGAAGCGGCAGTCAGAATGGGATTAATACATCTAAATGGAATCTCATGTATTATGCTGAAAATATAGGTAGTGGTATTCAAGCTGATGACTGGGGTGGTAGTACTGCATTTAATACTAACTATGATTCGGCCAGAACAATTAGCGGAAATGGATATTTAATGTTGAAGGTTGACAGTACCCTTAATAGTAGTAGTGGCTCATGGACTTGTACGGCAGCTTGTTCTCCTCAGCCAGGAACAGCAGGATATTGCAACTTTAATGCTGGAGGTATTTCATCTGTTAATCAATATTCGTATGGATATTTTGAAATGAATGCCAAATTGCCCGGGTATAGCTCTGTAACAGGTGACACCGGGTATGGAGCTAAATTCTGGCCGGCTTTTTGGATGGCAAATGTAACTACAGGCACCCATTACGAAATAGATATGATGGATGAATGTTGTTGTGCTTACGGGGAAGCAGATACAACCGGTTCGGGTTGGTCAAATGGCAGTAATTCTTGCCCTTGTGTTAGCATTGTTCCGGGTAATTGTCCTTATGTTAGTAAAGTGCCTTTATGTAATGGATTTCATAAATACGCAGTAGAATGGAATACAAACAGAATTGCATTTTACCGCGATGATACAGTTTGGCATACTGATATTATTAATCCTGCTATTACTTGGCTTCCTATGACAGTAATAATAGACCTTCAGCTTTCTTGTTATTGTACCTTTGACCAAAATACTTTTCATTATAATGTAAATAAAAAACGTTTCCAGTTTATGCAGGTAGATTATTTTAACTACTATGTACTAAACCATGATTGCAGCACTAATAAAATTTTCACAAGCAATTCCCAAATTACAAAACCTTATTATTCCTTTGCTGTGGAAAACAGCATAACCTTTGGAAGTAGCGGCAGTTCAATAAATTTAGGTTCTTGCACACCTCCAACAGGCAAACAATTTGTTTTTCGTGCCGTAGACCATTTTGAAATTCCTGCAGGCAACACTTTTACAGTTCCCTCCGGAACCCTATTAATGCTTGTCCCAACACAATGTAATTAATCAAATCAATAATAATAAATCTCCAAAATTAAATCATGAAAAATTTAAAATTCTTGCTGGTTTTTATAATTGCCTTCACGGCAGTAAATATCTCCCATGCTCAGTTCTATATGAATAGCACAGGTAATGTTTCTATTGGCAGTACTTCAGCAACAAACGGAAGTACTTTTCAATCATACGGAGGCGCTTTGTTTTCTTCTGCAAGTAGCGGGTCAGCTTCCGCTGCATATATTTATGTTAACCCAACTGCAGGGTATTCATCTGCATCAACACCGGAATATACCTGGTTTTATGATGGAGGAACAGGTATGTATCATCCTGCCGCTAATACAATAGGTTTTACAGTTAATAGTTCTCAGGTCATGGGACTTACCAGTTCAGGTTGGAATGAAGCTTCATTTTATAATACCAATACTTCAACAAGTCAATACCCTCTTGCGGTATCTAGTTATGTAGACGCTCAAACAACGTTAACATGGAATTTAGTTTATGTAAATGGAGGTACTAATCATTATAATTTTTATGTATACGGTGCAGGATATGAATATGCAGTATCTAATAACACTATTAGTGATAGAAGATTAAAACAAAACATTAACACCATAACGGGTGCCCTAAGTAAAGTAATGCAATTGCGGGGAGTAACGTATAATTTTATTCCACAGGATTCATCGGCTTTTTACAAGAAAGTTCATGTGGGCCTTATTGCCCAAGAGGTTCAAAAAGTAGTGCCAGAAGCGGTAAATACAGGTAAGGACTCAATAATGGGAATAGAGTATGGTAACCTGGTGGGTTTATTGGTTGAGGCAATGAAAGAACAAAACAAAAGAATAGATTCTTTAAAAACAGCATTGAATGATTGCTGTACAAAGAATCAGAATCGCCCTCAAAGGCAACAGCCAGATTCTGGCGGTAGTGGCAGCACTCCGAATAATTCACCTGATATTCAGCAGGGTATGCTTTACCAGAATACTCCAAACCCTTTTACACAGGCCACTACAATTACATGTTTTATACCTCAACAGAGTAATAACGCAAGCCTGTTCATATTTGATATGAACGGAGGCTTGCAAAAGTCATTACCAATTGCTGAAAAAAACAGACAAAATATTGTTATAAACGGTAATGAGCTAAAGCCAGGAATGTATTTCTATACATTGATTATTGATGGAAAAGAGATAGATACGAAGAAAATGATACTAACCCAGTAGTAAATGCAGTTAAAAGGCGTAACTTTGAGTGTATTATTGGGTACTATGATAAATAATGATATGAAAAAAGTAATTGTTTCTATTATCTGTATTCTGGGAAGTTTATTTTCATTCTCGCAGAAAACATTCCAACATTCTTATGGAACAAAATCAGATGAGGTACCAATGGCTTTTATTCAAACCGCCGATAAGGGATATGCTCTTTTAGGTTCAACTGGTGGTAGTTCTGGATATGGTTATTTAGTTAAAACAGACTCACTAGGAAATAAATTATGGTCAAAAGAATATGATGTACTTAATTTCGCCATAACGGGTGTAAGTATAATACAGACAAAGGATAAACATTATATTATTTGCGACCAAGATAATTTGATTAAGACCGATTCTTTAGGTAACTTGATTTGGGAGAACTCCTATTATGGCTCTGGTAGTATTGAGCAGACATTTGCAAAAGCAATAGAGGTATCAGGAGGTTATGTAATAGTGGGAAGCACTTCTAGTGGTAACGGGGATGCTTCAATTATGAAGATAGATACTTCTGGGAATGTTATATGGGCAAGCGAAAGCCCTGAAGGATTTCCACAGGATATGGCATTATCAAAATATGATTCTTGTTTTTATCTGATCACTGCTTCAGATAGTAACATGAATATTATCAAGGTAAGTAAAAGTGGTGAGGGGATATGGAGCAAATCCATATATATAAATGGTATTCCATCCAGTTATGATGATGCTCAAATAAATGAATCTTGGGATGGAAAAAAAATCGCTCTCTCTCTTACCAATGGCATGGGGCAAAATGTTTGGTTCTCTTTTGATACTAGTGGAACGGTGATTAATACTCTATCATATCCAACCACAGTAAGTTATTTCTCTTGGGCATTTTGCAGTAATCCAAAATACATATTTTTTACAATTGGAACTAATGACACTATCTCAGGAACCCAATATAACCATATTGCTCTATTTAAAACAGATACAATAGGTAACATAGCTTGGTCATATAGAATAGGTGGTATTAAGGATGATTATCCCATTGGTGTTTTACAGGCAACTGATGTAGGTATTGCGATCTTTGGTTCAACCCAGAATTTCAGTGAAGGGTTATCTGATTTTTATTTTATAAAATCAGATAGCCTTGGGAATAGTGGTTGTAACCAAACCACTTTTAGTGTTAATACTCTAACTACTGTTCACGTTTCCCTTCATCAAAATAATGATTCCAGTGGGTATATTGTAGAAAATAAAGGAGAACAAACATGCAACGTAGCTTCAATAAATGATACAAACTTTAATGATTGTATCTGCCATTCACCGATTGCTGATTTTAATTTTTCGTATGGTGCAAATGATACGCAAGGTGTTTTTTTCGATAATTCAACTTGGGTGACGCATTGGTATTGGAGTTTTGGTGACGGTACATTAGATTCTACCGATATATCACCAGTGCATCAGTATAAAGACACAGGAGCCTATAATGTATGCCTGACAGTAAAAAACTCCTGTGGCTTAGATTCCTCCTGTCAAATTATTCATTACCCTAACTTAACTCTTGGAATAGAAACTGTTTCCACTAACACGGCAGTAAATGTTTTCCCTAATCCCTCAACTGGTTTGTTTACTTTAAACATAAAAGGGGTGAACGAAAAAACCACTGTCCACGTTTATAATATGCTGGGGGAAGAAGTATATGCTGAGACCCTTCGACAGGCTCAGGGTGACAATACCATTGATTTAACAAATCAACCTGCCGGTATTTACCTGTACCGCATAACTTCTGAAAAAGGAGAACTGGTGGGGAGTGGGAAGCTTGTGATAATTAACTAAATTGAATTAAAGAAGAGTATTGCAGAAGTAATAAACTTGAATTTAACTTGATATTCGATTAAATTTGTAAGTAGATTACGGTAGGCATGAAAAAGTATTTATTCATTTCTGTTTTAGCTCTTACTCTCTCCTTCAACCTGAAAGCACAAACATGGTTTCCATTGGGGAATAATTGGAATTTAGGAATTACAGCGATGGATACCTTGGGCGGGGATATTTATGCAAGTGGAGATACCTGGTGCAATGACACAACTACCCTTCACAATTGCTATTCGTATATGAAAGGATGGAACGGTGCGAAATGGGATACATTACTGACTTTCGGAGGATTGCCTCCTGATGTAAATACAATCACTGCTTACAATGATAGCATTTATTTTAGTGGCGGATTCTCGTCGGGAGTTTATAAATTAACTGGAAAAACTGTGGTTACAATAGATGGTAATGCTGATGTGGCTGTACTTTTACCATTTTCAGGAAGCCTTTGCAGTGGTGGACAGTTTACTTCCATTGACGGCGTGTCTGCTAATAGTATTGCATTGTGGAATGGTACTACTTGGTCTCCATTAGGTAAAGGAATTAATAATACAGTTTATTCTTTAACGGTTTATAGTGGTAAACTTGTCGCAGGAGGAACTTTTGACTCTGCAGGAGGAATACATGCAAATAATATAGCTATTTGGAATGGTACAACATGGGATTCTATCGGACATGGCTTGAATGGTATTGTTAATGTGTTAACTACTTATAATGGTAATTTATATGTTGGGGGGATATTCGATTCTGCAGGAGGTGTATCAGCAAATAATATAGCTGAATGGAATGGAACCACTTGGCTGCCATTAGGTGCAGGAATATCAGGAATTTATGGAGTGAATGCCTTTACCATTTATAACAGCAATTTAATAATTGGCGGTATGTTCGATTCTGCCGGAGGGAAACCTGCAAATAATATTGCCCAATGGAATGGAACTTCATGGAATACCATTGGCAATGGAGTTAATGGAGGTGTACGTGCATTAACAGTTTACGATAGCTTTTTATGTGCTGCTGGATTCTTTGATTCTGCGGGTGGAAAACCTATAACAGATATAGCTGGGTGGTGCATTAGCTGCCCTGCCGGAGTTAATGAATTACATGCTGAAAGTGAAAAAGTGAAAGTTTATCCTAATCCGAACAACGGTCAGTTCTTTATTAATTCATCCTCATTACCAGGTACTAAACAATCTCTGCAAGTTTATAGCATGTTAGGACAAAAAATTTTCACTCAATATATACTACCTAATACTCAAAACTCGGTGGATTTAAGTAGTCAACCTGCCGGTATTTACCTGTACCGCATAACTTCTGAAAAAGGAGAACTGGTGGGGAGTGGTAAATTAGTCATTGAATAAACTCCTTCACAGGCAATAGTTGTATTCAGGTATATTTGTGTTTAAATCCAACAAATGCCTTTACCCGCTTTAGTAGAAAAAGCAACATCCAACAAAAGGCTGGTTCTTTATGTTCTTATTCCGCTGCTGAGTGTATTAATGCATTTTAACATTTTCACCCGCGACCTTGTGGGTGTGCATGTATGGCGGCAAACACAAACGCAGACCAATATTGAAAACTTTGCCAAAGAAGATTTTAACATCCTGAACCCAAGGGTAAATAACCTCGGCAGGAATGATGTCTTCCGAATGGAATTTCCTATTATGCAATGGCTTTACGCTTGTTTCTACAAAATTTTTGGTGACCATATTATTATAAGCCGCATACTGAGTTTTATTACCGGGCTCTTTTGCGTTTGGGGCATTTACCGACTATTGTTCTCTGTTTTTAATCGGGAGTCGATTGCCCTAATCGGAGCATGGTGTTTTAACTTTTCCCCCCTGTTCTTTTATTACACAATGAATCCCCTACCCGATAATTTTGCTATGTGCGCTGCAATATGGGGTATGGCATTTTTCTTTGGCTGGACAAGGACACAAAAAACTTCCCATCTTATTCTATCCGCAGCATTGATTGGTATTTCGGTATTGGCCAAATTACCTTTCATTATCTGCTTGGGTGGCATAGGAGCTTATGTCATTTGGGGGCTGCTTAAGAAAACTATCAATATTAAAACAGCGCTTCTGGTTGCAACCGTATTTATTATCAGTCTTATACCTGCTGCTGTATGGTATCTGTCTGTTATTGGCACATGGCAAGGCAATCGCATTACAACAGGAGTACTCTCTGCTAAGAAAGGAGACCTATCTACTTTTTTCGATATAATGCAGTTTCACCTTATCTCTACCATGCCCGAACTGATGGTTAATTACGGTGCATTACTTTTCTTTTTAGCCGGGTGGTTTATGCTCTTTAAGAATAAGGCATTTAAAAATTCATTATTTCCCGCTTTAGCTTTTTGGGGCATCTGCACCATACTTTATTTCTTCTTCGAAATAAACATGATTGCCAAAACACACGATTATTACCTCTTCCCGTTCATGCCGCTCTTATTTTTACTGGTGGCATACGGAGCAGAGCAATTGCTTTTATTGAAAAACAAAGGGCTTAAAATCTTCTTCTCATTTGCACTTTGTATACTTCCTGTTACTGCATTTTTACGGGCACATCACCGCTGGAACCTGGAAGACCCCGGCTTTAATGTCGATTTATATACTTACAAGGCAGAATTGCGCCATGCTGTTCCTGATACTTCTTTATGTGTGGTAGGTAACGATATTTCAGGATATATTTTCCTTTATTACCTCGATAAAAAAGGATGGAACTTCAATAACGATACACTGAATGGGAATAATCTTAGTATCCTTATAAATAAAGGCGCACGTTATTTGTATTCCGATTCCAGGAAGGTTGATGAAGATGCGGGAGTAAAAAACCTGCTCGATAAAAAACTTATGCAAAAAGGAAGCATTGCGGTATATTCCCTAAAAGCAAAAAGTGTTATTCACTAAAGTATCCGGTACATTTGGGCTAAAGCCACTCCCTTCTATTTAACAGTCTCCCTGACTTAAAAGTCAGGGCTATTATTAATCGAATATTATTTTCAATTGCCACGACCTTAAGGTCGTGGTTCAGGTATCTATAATATTAAGGCTTTAGCCTAAATCATTTTACTGAAATACATTTATATTAGTGATAATATAAATCATCAGTCTTCAAACGCAGGTAGCGGCGAAGGGCAAAGAATGTGCTGATAGCTGAGATGAATACGCCCATAAACAGTATCAGGGCAGCTATTATTAAATACGCCCTCAAATCGTGCAGTTTATCCAGGTCCAAATCCTGCATTTCCGATTCTGCCCCGCGGATTGTAGCGAGTAACATGCCAATTGCAATAAGGGCAGAATACATACCATTGCGAACGCCTATCCATAAAAATGGGCGACGTATAAAGCTCTGGGTAGCACCCACCAATTGCATGGTCTTTATTATGAATCGCTTAGAGTAAATGGTAAGCCTTATTGTATTATTAATGAGAGCAAGCGCTACGAGCAATAACAATAGGCCAAAGCCTCCCATAACAAGGGTTAGCTTTTTTATATTACGTGCCATCGACTCTATGAGCGAATTCTGGTAAATAACCTCTTTCACTTCAGGGTAAGCCGAGAATTTTTTCTCTATCCACTTCAGGCTGTCACTATTCAGGTATCCTGCTTTCAGGTGCACATTTATGGAAGGAGGCAACGGGTTGTAACTTAACAAACCCTGGAAATCTTCTTTATTTGTCCCGCGCAAAATGCTGGCAGCCGAATCTTTACTTATAAAGGCGGTACTTTTTACGTAAGGGCATAAATTCAACGCGTTTTGAAGCTTTGCTATATCTGCCTCTTTGGTATTATTATTTAAAAATAGCTGAACATTAGCTCTTTCCTTAACCGCGCTGCTAATTTTGCGCCAGTCCAGGATAAGTAATGACATAATGCCCAGTATGAACAGCACCAGCGATATACTGACTATAGTTGTCAATGAAGCTGAACGAAGCCTGTTTACAAATGGTTTTGCTGCCAATTTCAATGTTTTTCGGTACGAAACTACAACTAAAAGAAGAATGGTTTTACCCCCTGCCTGAACATTATATTAACACTAATAGGTCAATTACCAGGACCCTCCTTAGGGGTATTGTAATTTGCGTTAGGGATTGTAGTGGAAAGCCCACAGCGAAGCGAGGACTTGCAACGTAAAGCCGACCCTGACCGAAGTGTCAGGGGAACGCCCAAAACATAAAGTAAGAAACATTGGGAAGTGAGTAAAATCACATAAAAATCCCGAATAATTCATAACTTTGCCCCATAATATTTAAGCCATGCCCATATACCATCAGTTAGGCAAAATACCTCATAAGAGGCATACCATTTTCAAAAAAGCAAATGGTAAATACCATTACGAGGAATTGTTTGGCACCGAAGGGTTTCATGGTATGTCTTCATTGCTTTATCATGTACACAGGCCCACACAGGTAAAATCTATCGGCAAAGCCATAGATGTTGCCCCTAAAATTGCAGTAAATAATAACATCAGGGCTATGCTTTTGAAAGGCTTTGAAGTGCCTCCGGCCGATGACTTTTTAAAGAGCCGTAAGGTATTATTAGCCAATAGCGATGTCTATCTTGGCCTTGCTGCTCCAAAGCAATCAATGGAAGATTATTTCTATAAAAATGCCGATGCCGACGAACTTATATTCATTCACAAAGGCAAAGGCGTATTACATACCTTCTTAGGTCAATTGCCATTCGATTATGGCGATTACCTGATTATACCAAGAGGCATGATTTACCAGATTGAGTTTAAAGGGAAAGATAACCGCATACTATTTTTAGAATCATTCAGCCCTATATATAGCCCAAAACGCTATCGCAATGAATTTGGCCAGTTACTGGAGCATTCACCTTATTGCGAGCGCGACATACGCCGCCCTGAAAAGCTTGAAACAATTGACAGGAAAGGTGATTTCACCATTAAAATAAAAAAAGGCGGAAAGTTGCATGACGTAGTGTATGCTTACCATCCGTTTGATGTGGCAGGGTGGGATGGTTTTAACTATCCTTATGCTTTTTCAATACACGATTTTGAACCTATAACAGGCCGCATACATCAGCCGCCACCGGTGCATCAGACCTTTGAAGCGCATAACTTTGTGGTATGCTCTTTCTGCCCGCGTTTATACGACTATCACCCCGATGCTATACCTGCACCTTATAACCATAGCAATATAGATTCTGACGAAGTACTATACTACGTTGATGGCGACTTTATGAGCCGCAACGATATTAAGCAAGGCCATATTACATTGCACCCTAAAGGTATTCCGCACGGGCCGGCACCGGGAGCAATGGAAAGAAGTATTGGCAAAAAACAAACCGAAGAATTAGCCGTGATGGTTGATACCTTTCGCCCGCTTATGGTAACTGAAGAAGCGTTAAAAATTGACGACGGAAAATATTTTAAGTCATGGTTAGAATAACATTTAAAATTAAGAAGATATGTCAAAGGATGTAAAAAATGTAGAATACGGATTAGAAAAAATATTTGAAGGGGCGCAGGATTTTCTGCCCTTATTAGGAACTGATTATGTAGAATTCTATGTAGGTAATGCAAAACAATCTGCGCACTTCTATAAAACTGCATTTGGTTTTCAATCGCATGCTTACGCAGGTTTGGAGACGGGGTTGAAGGACCGCACATCGTATGTATTGAAACAAGATAAGATTAGGATTGTTTTAACTACAGCATTAAAAAGCAGTTCGCCTATTGGTGAGCATGTAAAAAAACACGGAGACGGAGTAAAAGTAATTGCCCTTTGGGTAGAAGATGCGCGTAAATCGTTTGAAGAAACAGTAAAGCGGGGCGCAAAACCATTTATGGAACCCACCGTTGAAAAAGATGAACATGGCGAAGTAGTGCGTTCCGGCATATACACATACGGTGAAACCGTGCACATGTTTGTTGAACGCAAAAACTATAAGGGAATATTTTTGCCGGGCTTTAAAGAATGGAAGAGCGATTATAACCCAACACCTGTAGGTTTAAAATTTATTGACCACATGGTTGGTAATGTGGGGTGGGGTGAAATGAATGCCACGGTAAAATGGTATGAAGAAGTAATGGGTTTTGTAAACTTTTTAAGTTTCGACGATAAGCAAATAACTACTGAATACTCTGCTTTAATGAGTAAGGTAATGAGTAACGGAAATGGACGTATAAAATTCCCGATCAATGAACCGGCTGTCGGAAAAAAGAAATCGCAGATTGAAGAATATATTGATTTTTATGAAAGCCAGGGTGTACAGCACCTTGCATTGGCAACCGACGATATATTAAAACAGTTAATGAATTAAAAGGCAAGGGGAGTTGAGTTTTTACCTCCTCCGCCGCAAACTTATTACGATGAAATTCCTGCCCGTTTGGGTTCTCATAGAGATATGATGAAAGAAGACCTGAAGGAGCTTCAAAAGCTATCTATTTTGGTAGACGCTGATGAAGAAGGATATCTATTGCAAATATTTACAAAGCCTGTTGAGGACCGCCCTACCCTATTCTTTGAAATTATTCAGCGCATGGGTGCCAGGGGATTCGGTGCCGGTAACTTTAAAGCATTGTTCGAATCAATTGAAAGAGAACAGGCCAAGAGAGGAACGCTGTAAAAACAAATTTGGTAATTAGTTAATTTGATAATTTGATGATGCAGAACATTATCGAATTCGCAAAGAAACACCTGGTCGTTAAAAAGGCGGCTTACCACTGCAGAATCTGTTATCCTGCCACTTCTGATATTAACATACCCATCGGGGTCATTAATAATGGCCAATCCGGCTGATTGTGCATACGTGGTAAAACCGGAAAAAAACAGTGCAATGAAAAAAAGTGGTTTCATCAATTACCAAATTACCATATTTTCAAATCATCAAATTATTAAGCCGCGTTTCTTTCCACGTATTTAAGCAGGTAACGCTTCGCAATAGGCAACAAGGTCTCTTCCAAAGGTACAGCCCATTCACTTTCTATAACGTATGTGGCAGGGTTGGGCATTTCTTGTTTTTCTTTAATAAGCTCAAGTTTTATGTA
>Ga0206855_10157_pt1 | contig 18911 bp, 18 predicted proteins | sample Alteio_BWOrgCont_51_FD_152637 | JGI IMG/M metagenome (GOLD analysis project Ga0206855, IMG submission 152637) | Enriched cells from forest soil in Barre Woods Harvard Forest LTER site, Petersham, Massachusetts, United States -... | ecosystem: Environmental > Terrestrial > Soil > Temperate forest >...
CTGCGCTTATGCTGTGACTCTCTGTTGCCTTCATTCCAAAAGCATCCCAATCTTTGTGAACTTTAATTTGTTTGGGTTCAAAGATGAAAGCGCGGATATCTTTACCATCGATTTTTACATTGGCAGTAAATGAAGTTGCATACGATGAACCACTGCAATATTTCCATCGCCCATTTACTTTGTATCCTCCTTTTACCCGCTTTGTTATACCAGGAACACCACTTCCGGCAATAACCGCTGTTTTTCTATTAAACACTTTTTTGGCGACTGCAGGTTGCATGAAACCATAGAAATATCCTCCGCCTGAACCAATAGTAATGGCCCAACCTAAATTTCCATCTACAAAAGCGGCTTCATCAAATAACCGCAATGCTTCAGGTAAAGGCATCATTAGCCCTCCATCTGTTTCAGGCACAAAGAGTTTGAAGAACTTCTTTTCGTAAATAACCTTCAGCCACTCCTTGGGAATCTTAGCATCCTTTTCTGCCTTTACAGATTGGCTTCTTATAAGCTCTATTGTCTTTTTATCGAAGAAATTCATACGGCTTCAAAAGTAGGCATTCTATTTTATCCGCGTTAGGGATTGCAGTGGAAAGCCCACAGCGTAGCGAGGACTTGCAACGTAAAGCCCGACCCTGACGCTTAGCGTCAGGGGAACGCCCAAAAAAGGTATAAAATGGAAACGCAAAGTTTTCAACATTCATCCTTTGTTTTCAACAAAGAAACAAACCTGCGGTGAAAAGAAATTACTTTTGAAACATTCATTAAACATTGTAAAAATGGCATCAATTGCAGAACTAAAAAAGGTGTGCTCACAAGTACGCCGCGACATTATACGTATGACCGCAGCAGTACAATCGGGCCACCCGGGCGGTTCATTAGGGTGTACCGAATATTTTGTGTCCATGTATTATGAAATTCTGAGGCTCAATCCCTCAAAATTCAGCATGGATGGTATTGGTGAAGATGTATTCTTCCTTTCTAACGGGCATATTTCGCCGGTATGGTACAGTGTTTTAGCCCACAGCGGTTTTTTCCCGGTAAAAGAACTGGCTACCTTCCGTAAGTTAAATTCAAGGTTGCAGGGGCATCCTGCAACGGCAGAACATTTGCCGGGTGTGCGTATAGCATCGGGTTCATTGGGCCAGGGACTTTCGGTGGCAGTTGGCGCCGCGCTTGCAAAAAAACTAAACAACGATACTCATTTCATTTACAGCCTGCACGGTGATGGCGAATTACAGGAAGGACAGATTTGGGAAGCAGCTATGTATGCGGCAGGAAAGAAAATAGATAACCTTATTTCAACCATAGACGTTAACAATGCACAGATAGATGGCAAAACAACTGATGTGCTACCCATGGGCGACCTGAAAGCCAAGTGGATTGCTTTTGGATGGGATGTCCTTGAAATGAACGGTAACGATATAGAAGAGGTGCTTGCAACCATGAAAAAAGCGCAACAACATACAGGTAAGGGCAAACCGGTTATGATATTGATGCATACCAAAATGGGTATGGGTGTTGACTTTATGACCGATAATTATAAATGGCATGGCAGTGCGACAAACCCTGAACAGACGGAAAAAGCCCTTGCGCAACTGGAAGAAACATCAGGAGATTATTAAGTAATGATAAAGAGACTCGGTAAGTTAGCAGCAGCTTTTTTGTTATTTGTGTTTTGCTCCCAGGCTATAGTGGGGCAAACTACTGTGCGCGTGCTGTTTATTTTCGATGCCTCCTTCAGCATGTACGATAAATGGGATAAAACACCCAAAATAGATTACGCTAAAAAAGCACTGGTAGCATTGGTTGACAGTATGCGTACCATTCCTAATTTGCAAATGGCATTGCGTACACTTGGTGCAGATTACCCGCTCTATCCGCATCGTAATTGTGAGGATACAAGGCTGGTAGTCCCTTTTTCGGCCAATAACGGATTTGATATTGAAAGCCAGATAAAGGCCATTGAGCCTAAAGGCACTACTCCAATTGCTTATACCCTTACCAAATGCGCCGACGATTTTACTAAATGCGCTAACTGCCGCAACCTTATTGTACTTATAACTGACGGAGTAGAAGAATGTGGCGGAGATATTTGCGAAGCTGCTAAGACGTTGCAGCAAAAAGGTGTAACACTTAAGCCTTTTATTATTGGTATTGGTAAAGAAAATTTTGGCAGCGCCTACGATTGTGTGGGTAAGTTCTTTGATGTGAAACAGGAGGATGACTTTAAGAATATTTTGAATGTGGTTGTATCTCAGGCATTGAACAATACTACTGCACAGGTAAACTTATTAGATGAAGAAGGCCGGGCCACCGAGACCGATGTAGCTATGAGTTTTTATGATGAAAGCACCGGTAAATGTTTGTATAACTTAATGCACACTATTAATGACAGCGGCAACCCCGACACCATTTCACTCGACCCGAATACCACTTACCATTTGGTAGTTCATACTACACCCGAAGTAGATAAACACAACATTACTCTTGTACCCGGGAAGCATAACATTATTGCGGTTAAAGCTCCGCAAGGCTTTCTGCATATAGTAATGGATGTTGATAATGAATACAAGGCCCTGTTTGCTATTGTGCGGAAAGCTGATGATATGCAAACACTTAATGTGCAGCCGGTAGAATCTACTGACAAATATTTGGTAGGAAAGTACGACCTTGAGATAATGACCCTTCCACGAATGATAGTAAAAGGCGTTACGGTTTCTGAAAGCTCAACTACTACCGTAAATGTACCACAAGGGGGCGAAGTATCTATCAGCAAACAAAATGTGGGGCCTACAAGCCTTTACCAGGATGTAAACGGTAAAATGGTTTGGGTATGTAACCTTATTACTAACCAGTTAATGCAAAATATTGTGTTGCAGCCCGGGAAGTACCATGTAATATTCCGCTCGGCAAACTCAAAGGAAACCATATATACTGTAGATAAAGTTTTTACTGTAACTGCAGGTTCGTCAGTTAGTGTTAGTTTTTAGAATTGTTATTTTTTACGCATGAATAAATATACCTACACCGAAAAAAAAGACACCCGTTCAGGATTTGGAGCGGGATTATCAGAACTGGGCAAAACCAACCCTAAAGTAGTTGCACTTTGCGCCGACCTTACCGGTTCGCTTAAAATGGATGCATTCGCAAAAGATTACCCTAACCGTTTTTTCCAGGTGGGTATTGCTGAAGCAAATATGATAGGTATTGCCGCTGGGCTTACCATTGGCGGGTATATTCCTTTCACCGGCACATTTGCCAATTTCTCAACCGGCAGGGTGTATGACCAGATAAGGCAATCTGTTGCTTATTCTGGTAAGAATGTAAAAATATGCGCTTCACATGCAGGCCTTACACTGGGAGAAGATGGTGCAACCCACCAGATACTGGAAGACATTGGTATGATGAAAATGCTTCCCGGTATGACGGTGATTAACCCTTGCGATTTTAACCAGACAAAAGCAGCTACCATTGCTATAGCATCGCACATTGGCCCTGTTTATTTACGCTTTGGCAGGCCCACTGTTCCTGTGTTTACTCCTGCAGGACAAGTATTTGAAATTGGCAAAGCAATAACTTTTACGGAAGGAACCGATGTAAGTATTTTCGCCACAGGCCACCTGGTATGGAAAGCAATAGAAGCGGCCGAAGCATTGCAACAAAAAGGAATTTCTGCCGAAGTAATTAATATTCATACTATAAAACCGTTGGACAATACCGCCATTATTAACTCGGTTAAAAAAACCAAATGTGTGGTTACTGCTGAAGAACACCAGATGAACGGAGGATTGGGAGATAGCATTGCCCAGTTATTAGCCAGGGAAAACCCTTGCCCGCTGGAAATGGTGGCTGTAAAAGACTCTTTTGGCGAAAGCGGAACACCTGATGAGCTAATGAAGAAATACGGACTTGATACACCTGATATTATAAAGGCTGTTGAAAAGGTGATATCGAGGAAAATGGTGGAATGCGAGCGATAGGCTCTTTCCGAACAATCCTTATATTTGCCCGTATATAACCTGCTAAACCTAACCAGATGCCTCGTATTGCAGTTTTCCCGGGTTCTTTCGATCCAGTTACCAAAGGGCATGAATCTATAGTTCTTCGTGCAATTCCCTTGTTCGATTCTGTAATAGTTGCCATAGGCAATAACTCCTCCAAGAGCTATATGTTCCCCCTGGAAAAAAGAAAGGAATGGCTCAGGCAAACATTTGCAGCCCATAAGCAGGTGCAGGTGGAAGAATATTCAGGGCTTACTGTAGATTTCTGCAAAAGTAAAAGCGCGGGCTATATATTACGTGGAATACGTACCCCCGGAGACTATGAATTTGAGAGCAATATTGCCCAGATGAATAAAATGATGCAGCCTTCACTGGAAACCATATTCATGCTAACCCTGCCTGAACATACTGCCATCAGCTCAACCATAGTGCGCGATATTCTTAAACATGGCGGTGATGCCGGACAATTTATTCCTTCTTCTGTAGTTTTAAAGTAGTATGTCTAAACGGTCATTGCTTTTAACTTTTACTTTTTCGCTTTTCACTTTATTGGCTTTTGCCCAGAATGTTACTGTGGAAGGGCATGCTGATACTTACAAAGGAAAAACTATTGCTGCATATTCATACCAGGACCTCATTACCAATACACCAATAATGATTACGTCGGCTAAGGTGAATGATACAGGGTACTTCACGTTGAGCATACCAAATATAAAAGAGAGTCAGTATATGTACCTTAACATTGAGAATTTCAATGGCTCCATATATGTTTCTCCGGGTAAATCGTACCATATTGTTTTTCCTCCGCCCGATAGCACCCAATACCTGAACCCTTTTGTTACTCACCCTATAGATCTTGTATTTCAGAATGCTTCTGCTACCGATATTAACAGCATGGTGATTGATTTTAACGAACAGTGGGACCTTTTCTGGAGAAAGTACTATACCTATTTTGTGCGTAAAGAGGCTACTGCTGTATTAGATAGTTTCCAGCTTACCATGCAACAAAGGTATGTTGATGTAAAGGACCCGTATTTTATTGGCTACGTAAATTATACCATTGCTGAAATTGAAATAAATATTCTGGTAGGGCAAAAAACCCTTGCCAACAAATATTTTAAGAACAAGCCCGTACTTTATCACAATTACGAATACATGAAATTCTTTAATGACTACTTTAAAGATTACATGGAACAATTTGCCATAGAACGGGCTAAAGAAGGTGATGAGGTAAATAAAACTATAAGCGGCAATGATTACAATGGCCTGATGGAAGTAATGAAAGTGAATCCTATTTTACGGAATAGTGACTCACTATGCGAGTTAGTTTTATTAAAGGGCCTGAATGAACTATACTATACCGGAGATTTTGATAAGGAAAATATAAAGACCATTTTAAAAAACATATCAGTCAACAGTAAAATAGATGAAGATAAGCTGATTGCGAAGAACATACTTAATTCATTCATTGAAACCGGTGGCGGCGAAGCTGCCCCTGAATTCACCCTGAAAGATTCACAGGGAGAACTTACCAGCCTTATAGATTTCAGGGGAAAATATCTTTACATCTGCTTTTTCAAAAGCAGCATATCGGCAAGTGTGGGTGAAATGGATGTAATGTCGGCCTTGCGCAGGCAATATGGAAAGAAAATAAATTTCATGTGTATTTCAGAAGATGATAACATGGAAGATATGCAGCACTTTCTCGACCAGAATAAAATTTACACATGGCCTTTTTTATTCGATAAGAACCATGAAGTACTTAAGCTTTATAATGTAAAAAGTACACCCGAATTTTTCCTGATTGGCCCCAAAGGCAAATTCTTCAGGTCGCCTGCCGACCCACCCAGCCATGGCATACAGGAAACATTTGACCAGATAGCACCTCAAAAAAACAAATAAATAACATGAAAAAAATCTCCTTATTCATTTTTGTTTCATTGCTTGCAATTGCAGGGTATTCTCAAAAGAAAAACATTGACCTGAAAGATATCTGGCAAAGCGGTAAATTCTATCAGCAAGGTATAGATGAACTACGTTCGACTGTTGACGGCAACCATTACACTTCGGTTGTGCAGAACGATAAAGGTGAATTCATTGTAAAGTACAGTTATGAAACAGGCAATGCTACCGATACTCTACTTTCCTCGGTTGATATAATGCAGGCTACCGGTAAAGCCCTTGCTATACAAACCTATGACCTTGGGCCTGGTGAAGGAATTATTTTAATCGGTACTAAGGGGGAACGTATTTATCGCCATTCTACCGCTTACAATTACTATATATGGAGTAAGGAGAAAAAGACGTTGACACCCTTACTGGATAAGGAAAAAGAAATATATGCCACTATTTCTCCCGATGGTAATATGGCCGCATTCATTTATAAAAGCAACTTATACGTTAAAGACCTTCACGATAATAAAGTAACACAAGTAACACAGGACGGCAGCACAGAAATATTCAATGGTATAAGCGATTGGGTTTACGAAGAAGAATTTGCACTTACACGCTCTTATTTCTGGTCGCCCGATAGTAAGTCAATAGCTTATTATCACTTTGACGACAGCAAGGTTACTACCTTCTCAATGAATGAATATCACGATTCATTGTATCCACAGGTATATAGTTTTAAATACCCTAAGGCAGGTTCTACCAATCCTACTATTTCAACCCATATTTACAATATAGCTTCAGCAAAAACCATTGACATAAAGGGCCCGAAGCAGTATGAATATACCCCGCGAATGGTATGGACACAAAACCCGGGAACAATTTCAGTTCAGTATATGAACCGTCACCAGGATTCACTCGTGCTTGCCCTGGTTGATGCTTCGACGGGTATTGCAAAGCCTATACTTACTGAAGGAAGCAAAACATACATTGACATTAACGACGCACTTACATTCATCAATAACAATAAAGAATTTATATGGATGGATGACAATAGCGGTTACGACCAGCTTTATCATTATTCCATTGACGGAAAACTTATAAACCCTATTACAAGTGGCAAATGGGATGTTACTGACTTCAAAGGGTATGATGATAAAACCAAAACATTGTTCTATATTTCGTCTGAAACATCGGCCATTGACAGGGACCTTTATGCAGTTTCGCTTGATGGCAAGAACAAGAGAAAACTTTCAACTAAAACAGGTTTCAACGATGCCGATTTCAGTGCCAGCTATCATTACTTCATCAATACTTTTTCCGAAGCTAACCACCCCGAATATATTACCCTGCATAGTATCGATGGTAAACAATTACGTGTACTGGAAGACAATAAAGTACTTGAAGATACTCTTAGTCACTACAATCTTAGCCCGCAAAAATTCTTCACTTTTACAACCGGTGATGGCGTAAACCTGAATGGGTCTATGATTATGCCAACTCATTTCGATTCAACAAAAAAATACCCCGTGCTGATGTTTGTATATGGCGGCCCTGGCAGCAATACAGTAAACAATGAATGGGGCGGGCCAAATTATATGTGGTACCAAATGCTGGCTGAGAAAGGTTATGTAATTGTATCGGTTGACAACCGGGGAACACTGGCAAGGGGCTCGGAATTCAAGAAATGCACCTATCTGCACCTTGGCAAATACGAAGTGCAGGACCAGATTGAATGCGCCAAGTTCATGGCATCAAAATCGTATGTAGATGCAACCCGTGTAGGTATATGGGGTTGGAGCTATGGCGGATACATGGCAGCCATGTGCATAAGTAAGGGCGCTCAGTATTTTAAGACTGCTATTTCGGTGGCTCCGGTTATCGACTGGCGTTTTTACGACAGTATTTATACTGAACGTTATATGCGTACACCAGAAGAAAACCCTGATGGTTACCACGATAGTTCACCCATCTTTTTTGCTGATGAGGTTAAAGGGCATTACATGTTAATACATGGCACAGGAGATGATAATGTACATTTCCAGAACAGTATAGAATGGATTCGCGCATTGCAGAAAAATAATGTGCCTTTCTCATTAATGATTTATCCTGACAAGAACCATAGCATTTATGGAGGCAATACACGCTATTACCTTTATACTGAGCTGACAGATTTTATTTCAAATAATCTGTAGTCATACAGTAATTAGGGGTAAGGCTCAAGGACTAAGTATTTATATCAGTTAAGTTGAAACTCTATTCACATTTCGCGTTAGGGATTGTAGTGGAAAGCCCACATCCGCCGGCTGGCGGAGAGGACTTGCAACGTAAAGCCCGACCCTGACGCTTGCCGTCAGGGGAACGCCCTGAAAAGCAAGACAAAATTCGTCATTCAATTTACTACCTTTGCTGTATGCATATAGACATTATAACACTTCATCCCGGTTTAATAGAGAGCCCTTTCCAGCATTCTATAGTAAAGCGTGCCATTGAAAAAAAACTGGTTGAGGTGAACTTTATCAATCTACGCGATTATGGCATAGGCAACTACAAGCAAGTTGACGATAGTCCGTTTGGTGGTGGCGCAGGTATGGTAATGACTATAGAACCTATTGCCAAATGCATTGAAGAACTGAAAACTAAAAGAACATACGATGAGATTATTTATCTAACCCCTGATGGGGAAATATTTAACCAGGAAAAAGCGAATCGCTTTTCAATGGCCAAGAATATTATACTGCTCTGTGGTCATTATAAAGGAGTAGATGAACGGGTAAGGGAGCTTTTCATAACCAAGGAAATATCTATAGGCGATTATGTGCTTAGCGGCGGTGAACTACCTGCTGCAATTTTCTGCGATGCTATTATTCGCTTGTTACCGGGAGTATTGTCAGATGAAACCTCTGCGCTCTTCGATTCTTTCCAGGATAATTTATTGGCACCGCCTGTATATACCCGCCCGGCAGATTACAAGGGGCTCAAAGTACCTGATGTTCTTTTATCGGGTGATCCTAAACAAGTTGAAGACTGGAGACTTACCAAAGCCATTGAACGTACTAAACAGCGCCGCCCTGATATCTGGAAGAAGCACGAAGAATAAGCTCTTTGTTATAAATTCTTTTTAGAATTTCATTTGGGCGTTCCCCTTCGGGTCGCGCTTTCCGCTCCAAGTCCTCGCTTCACTGTGGGCTTTCCGCTACAATCGCTAACGCAGTATGCTAACTGTCCAATAGTAAAATTTCATTACTAACGACTCATGACTAACCTATAATGACTTATTTTTCCGGTGGCAGGGTTCCGAATATATGGTCCCAGAAAGTGCTGCTAACACCGAAAGCCTTCTCTTGTGTACGGTAGTGGTGCATGTTGTGGTGTTTCCACAAGAATGCCAAACGTTTTGGGGGTTGGAAAGTATGAATTGACCAATGCATGAAAGCATAAATCGAGTACCCGTTTACAAAACCAGCCATAAAATAAAATGAATACTTACCCATGGTGAGCCAGAATATGCCAAAGAAAATGGCAGCATACATAAGGCTTGGTACCGGAGGCATGAACAGCCTTTCTTCATCTCTTGGGTATTCGTGATGAACACCATGCACTACGTAATGGAAACGTTTACCCCATTTTGTGTCGCTTATAAAGTGGAATACCCAACGGTGTAATATATACTCCATTAAACTCCAGGAAAGCAAACCAATTACATATATCAGTGTAATCTTACCGACTGACATAGGAAAGAAATAAATACCTAATGAAACAAACAGTATAATAAGAGGAATATCAGTGAATAATGCAATGACATGAGAGCTTTTGGTAAACACCTCCAGGCGAGGGTTCTTGAATATTCTTCCTTGCCCGGTGCCGTTGAATTTTTGTCTTTCTTCCATGGCCTTTATTTTACCATGCAAATATAAAAACTCTGAATAATTTATGCATGTGATTTACATCACCCTCTCCTATCTCACAACCTGCGCTTTAGACGATTTGAAATACATAAAACCTTTGGTAATTAGCGTCATTTTATTAAAATATGTTAACACCCCTTCTTTTAGAGATTTTCCAAGAATATTTTTTTACTTTTGAAAGGAATTAAAATTACCTCTGAATTTGAAATGATAACTACATCTATTGCCGGAATATTTGAACGTGAACTGAACAAGCTTGCTGAAGAAGTAAAACTTTACAGTCCCGAAGAAAATATCTGGAAAGTAAAGGGGGGCATAAAAAATTCGGGTGGTAACCTAAGCCTGCATATTTGTGGTAACCTGCAGCATTTTATAGGTAATGTATTAGGCGATACAGGTTATGTGCGTAATCGCGACAAAGAATTTGCCGACAAAACCGTTTCAATAGCCGATATTCTTAAGGAAATTGAGGCCACCAAAAAGGCCGTTGTGAAAACACTGGAAGCAATACCTGATTCTGAACTGGATAAAGAATATACTGCATTTCCAGCACACCTGCTCGGCAAAGAGCATATCACTAAATTCTATTTTCTTGCCCACCTTATAGCACACATGGATTACCATATAGGCCAGATAAACTATCATAGAAGAATGATACAATAATTATTATGTACAATAATTGTAACAGCCTTAAGTTAATTTATCAAATTTGCACGACTCACAATTTTGCATGTCAGATAGTTTAGTCATAATACCTACCTATAACGAGAAGGGTAATATTGAAAATATTGCCCGGAAAGTATTTTCGCTTGCCGGAGACTTTCACTTATTGGTTATAGATGATGGTTCGCCCGATGGTACTGCAGATGTGGTAAAAGGCCTGATGAAAGAATTTGATGGCCGCCTGTTTATTATTGAACGGCAAGGAAAACTGGGCCTGGGCACTGCCTACATAGCCGGATTTAAATGGGCGCTGGCACATGGTTACGAATATATTTTTGAAATGGATGCCGATTTTTCACATAATCCTGATGACCTGCTGAGGCTTAAAGATGCCTGTGCAAAGGGCGCTGACATGGCTATAGGCTCAAGGTATGTGAAAGGCGGAAACGTAAAGAACTGGGATGCTAAAAGAAGATGGATGTCTTACTGCGCTTCGTTATATGTACGCATGATACTTTGGGTGAATATACACGATACTACTGCAGGCTTCAAGTGCTATCACCGCAGGGTATTGGAAGCATTGCCACTCGATAATATTAAATTCATTGGTTACGCTTTCCAGATAGAGATGAAATACCTGGCACATAAATTGGGGTTTAAAATTGCGGAGGTACCCATAACATTTATTGATCGTGAAGTCGGAGTATCAAAAATGAGCAAAGGCATATTTAAAGAGGCTTTCTGGGGTGTTATACAAATGCGTTTAGGGAAACATGGCAAGTAAAAGCACACTCATCAAAAATGCTTTTATTGTAAATGAAGGTAACACTTTCCTGGGCGATGTTCTTATAACAGATAGCCGGATCCAAAAAATATCAGAAACCATTTCTTCCTACCCTGAAGGAACTACAATACTTGATGCAACCGATAAGTATTTACTGCCGGGAATTATTGATACGCATGTGCATTTCCGTGAACCCGGACTTGTTCACAAGGCAGATATTTACTCGGAATCGAAAGCCGCTGTGGCGGGAGGCGTTACTTCATTTATGGATATGCCCAATACGGTTCCACCTGTACTTACACAAGAACTATTGGAAGATAAATTCAAACTGGCAAAAAATAAGGCCCTGGCTAATTATTCGTTTTACATGGGTACTTCAAACAATAACCTTAACGAGGTATTGAAGACTGACCCTAAGAATGTGTGCGGTATAAAAGTTTACCTAGGAACATCTACCGGGAATATGTGTGTAGACAATCCTGAAGCCATTGAAGGCCTCTTTTCTAAATGCCCTACCCTATTGGCCGCACATTGCGAAGACGAACATATTATTGAAGAGAATTCAGAAAAGTTCCGCGAAAAATTTGGCGAGAACCCACCGCCGGCAAGCCATCCGTTAATACGGAATGAAGAGTGCTGTTACAAATCGTCATCGCATGCGGTAGAACTGGCAAAAAAGCATAACACTCGTCTGCATATTGTGCACGTTTCTACTGCAAAAGAAACAGGCTTGTTTGACAATAAAACACCTTTAGAAGAGAAAAGAATAACCGCTGAAGTATGTATACATCACCTGTGGTTTAGTGATAAGGACTATGCTAACAAAGGCAACTGGATAAAATGGAACCCGGCCATAAAAACTGAAAACGATCGCACAGGGCTTATGAAAGCTTTGTTAGATAACCATATTGATACAATAGCTACAGACCATGCACCACATACTCCCCATGAAAAAGAGCAGGAGTATTTTTGCTGCCCTTCAGGTGCGCCTATGGTACAACACTCACTGGTGGCTATGCTGGAATTTTACCATGCGGGGAAAATATCATTGGAAACAATAGTGCAGAAAATGTGTCATGCACCTTCTATCTGTTTTCATATTCAGAACAGGGGATTTATACGCGAAGGTTATTTTGCCGACCTGACACTTGTTGATCTTGATAGCCCGTGGAAGGTAGATGAAACAAACATTCTATATAAATGTAACTGGGCGCCTATGGAAGGTGAAACATTTCATTCAAAGGTTACACATACCTTTGTAAATGGCCATTTGGTTTATAACAATGGCTCTTTTAATGAATCAGTAAAAGGAATGCGCTTAAAGTTTGACAGGTAGACCTACTCTACATTCTTTAAAATGCCCGCTTTCAGTGCAAATTCGTGGGCAAAATCGTAAAGCATAGCCGCAAGCTTTTCATCGTTGAGTGACTTTTTGATAGTATCGCTTTCGCCAAGTAATACCTGGTGCATAAACTGTTTCATTTCATCAAGCAGCATATCCTTAGTCCACAAATGCAGGTGCATGGAATTTTTCTCCTTTTCGTCCCATAACGATAAAAACATAGCCTTACAATCGCCTTTTTGTTCATTATCGCTTGATGACCAGTTCATTTTTACAGGAAGGTTGTTTTCGTCGAGTTCAACCGTAATATTAAGTTCCGTTTTTTTTGCCATGATAGATATTGTTCGATAAATGGGTTCAAAAGTAGGTCAAATATACTTAACCTTAATATAAAATATTTACCCCATTTTATATACAAATTTATTGAAAATGAATGTTATCTTTGAATCTTTAACACCTTCAACGCCCGTTATGCAAAAAACACTGTCGCAGTTCGATGTAGCTGTTACTTCCTGCAAACAGATTTTCGTAAAAAAAATGCATGATTATGGTACCGCCTGGCGCATACTACGTACTTCATCCATTACCGACCAGATATTCATTAAAGCAAACCGTATCCGGAGTATTGAAGAGAAAGGAACACATAAGGTTGACGAAGACATTACGGCTGACTTTATTGGCATATACAATTACGCAGTAATAGCCCTTATTCAACTTTCACTTAATTCAGATGCTCCTATAGAAATGCCTGCCAATGAGGTTGAGGCTCTTTTTGACCGATATTCAAAGAATGCCCGCCAACTTATGCAGGATAAAAACCATGATTACGGCGAGGCATGGAGGGAAATGAGGGTTTCTTCGCTTACTGACCTGATTTTAATGAAACTGTTACGTATAAAGCAAATTGAGGACCATGACGGGCAGACCCTCATTTCAGAAGGTATAGATGCCAATTATTATGACGTTATGAATTATGCTATTTTTGCATTAATACGGCTCACTGAATCGGTATAGGGTATGAAGGTAGTAGTTAAGATATGCATATTTCTTGTCGGGGCGCTGTTCATCTTCTCAGGCTTTGTAAAAGCTGATGACCCTTTAGGGTTTTCGTACAAACTGCAGGAATATTTTGAAGCTTTTGGCCCGGGCTGGAAATGGGCAATACCTTTCTCGCTTCCTTTAGCAAGTTTCATTCCGGTTCTGGAAATGGTGCTGGGCTTTATGGCGCTGCTGGGAGCCTATAAAAGGTTCACCCTTTGGATGCTTTTCCTGATGGACCTGTTCTTTACTTTTCTTACGTTTTATACAGCCCACTACAACAAGGTACTTGAATGTGGTTGTTTTGGTGATGCCATACCCATGACACCCTGGGTAACCTTCTGGAAAGATGTTGTAATACTTGCTGTAATTGGTATAATAGCCTTAGGGAACAAACATTACACTCCTCTATTGCCTAAAATGGCTCAAACTGTAACATTGGTTATACTTATCTCAGGGTCAGCAGCATTTTCATGGTACTGTTATAACTATCTGCCCGTAATTGATTTCCGCCCTTATAAAGTTGGTACTGATATTAAGAAAGAGATGAAAGGTGGAATACCTGATGTACTTAAATACTACTATAAGCTTAAGAACAAGAAAACCGGTGAGGTTAAAGAGTTTGAAAAATTCCCGGATAATTACCAGAACGATTGGGACTATGTAGATAATCGCACTGAGGTTGTGAAAAAAGGCGTAGAGGCTAAAATACATGACTTCAGTATTATGGGGCTTGATGGAGCAGACTATACCGACAGCATTTTAAGTAACCCCAACTACAGCCTTCTTGTGGTTTCTTCATCACTCGATATTGCAAACCAAAGCGCAGAGACCGAAAAGAAGCTTAACGACCTGGCCAACGATTGTCTGAAGAATCATATTAATGTTATATGCCTTACTGCTTCGGGAGAAGACCAGGTGAATGCATTTAAACAAAAGAACAGCGCGCCTTATCCATTTTATAATACAGATGACACTCAGTTACGCACTATGATTCGATCAAATCCTGGTATTGTAATGCTAAAGGACGGTATCGTTATTGCCATGTGGCATTATCATTCTATGCCCGATTATAAAAACCTTAACGAACAATACTTTCACAACAAATAGTGCTAAATTTTCTGGTAAAAAGAATATTCTACGGGTTTCTAGTACTTTTCGGGGTGCTGGTACTGGTGTTTCTTTTATTTAATGCTCTTCCCGGCGATCCTGCCCGTTTAATGCTGGGCCAGCGTGCCGATGCCCAGGCTATAGCTATTATTGATAAAGACCTTGGGTTAGACAGGCCTTTATCTACCCAGTTTTTAATGTACCTCGATGACCTTTCTCCTGTTTCTGTTTACAACGATAAGCAGCGCAGCAGCCCGGTATATCTTGATACAAATAAGTACAGCCATTATACAACTCTTTTCAGGGCGTCGCAAAATAAAGTGGTGATACTTAAGTACCCTTATTTGCGGCGTTCATACCAGACAAAAAGAAAGGTAGCCGATATTATTACTGCTACTTTGCCCAATACAGCCATATTAGCCGTAACAGCTATAGTATTTGCTACCATTTTTGGCATTACGTTAGGTATAATTGCAGCCTTACTCAAAGACTCCATATTTGATAAAATATCCGTCGTGCTTTCTGTTCTTGGGCTTGCGGGGCCATCATTCTTTGTAGGGCTCCTTTTTGCCTGGCTTTTCGGACACGTGCTGCACAAGTATACCGGACTTAATACGGTAGGTAGCTGGACCGTTACTGACGACTATGGAAACGGCAGCTATATAGAGGTTAAAAATCTAATCCTTCCTGCACTTACGTTGGGAATAAGGCCATTAGCCATCATTGTACAGCTTACACGGGCTTCGATGCTCGAAGTACTTTCACATGACTACATACGTACTGCTTTTGCAAAAGGGCTTAAGCTTAGAAAAATCATTACCAAGCATGCACTTAAGAATGCTCTTAATCCTGTAGTAACTGCTATATCGGGCTGGTTTGCAAGCCTTATTGCAGGTGCTGTTTTTGTAGAATATATTTTTGGTTGGGACGGTATTGGCAAGGAAGTAATCGAGTCACTGGAAAGATATGATTTACCTGTGGTAATGGGAGTTGTGCTTGTAACTTCAGGCCTGTTTGTAATAATAAATATGATAGTAGATATTGTTTACGGCTTGCTGGACCCAAGGATAAGAATAAAATAATCTGCGGATTTATGAGAAAGAAAATTGTAGCCGGTAACTGGAAGATGAATAAAACCTATTCAGAAGCCGTACCGCTATTATATGAAGTAAAGGACCTGTTGTGGAAAAGCAAAAAAGGTGAATCGGTTATTAAAATTATAATTCCCCCTTCGCTTTACATTCACGATTTTTATGAAACTACCAAAGGCTTGAAAAACATATTCATTGGCGCACAAAACTGCTCCTATGAAGAATCGGGTGCCTTTACAGGAGAAATATCGGCTTCAATGATTAAATCGGTTGGTGGCAGTTATGTTCTTATAGGGCATTCGGAAAGAAGAAGCTATTTTAAGGAAACAAATGAGGAACTGAAAAGGAAAACGGATATTACTCTGGCTCATGGCCTTCATCCTATTTTTTGTGTAGGTGAAAGCAAAGACAAACGTGAAAGCGGCGAACATTTTAAGGTAGTCGAATCGCAAATAAATGAAAGTCTTTTCCACTTACAACCAGGCAATTTCAAAAAAGTGGTTATTGCTTATGAACCGGTATGGGCAATAGGCACCGGGCTTACAGCAACATCAACCCAAGCCCAGGAAATGCACCACCACATACGCTCGCTTATAGAAGATAAATATGGAAGGATACTGGCTGAAGAAACATCTATTTTATACGGGGGAAGCTGTAATGAAAAAAATGCCGCTGAATTATTTGCCTGCCCCGATGTTGATGGCGGGTTAATAGGCGGGGCATCCCTGAAAGCAAAGGAATTTGTTGAAATAATTCAAGCCATACCTCAATGAAATTATTGAAAAAAATTTTACTTTTTATTTCATTTACGGTATGTTTCAGCATGGCTCATGCTCAAAATAAAATCACCATTTTCACGCCTGATTCAGTTAGGTTTCTTGACGACCTGCAAACCTATATGGAAACAGGTGTTGCCAGCCATTCCGATGTAAAAGACTTCCTGAAACAATTCACCCTTGTATGGAAATCACCTGCATATAACCATTATTACAAGCAGGCAACTTATAGTATTTCAAATGAAATGCTTACCCGAAAAATACCGGTTTATCCTACTTTCCAGACGTTCCTTTCAGTTATGCAGAATTTTATAATGGGTAATTTTTCACAAACGCAATTCGATCAATGGCAGACGGCATTGGAGAAACTACTGAAACAGCGGCCCTATAATAATCTGAACACTTTTCTTTCGATGAGCGAAAGCCTGTTCAGTAATAATACCATGTTCAAATCGCCTACTATTACCTGGAGTGCTGATAACAGCAATTTTACATTCAATAGCGATAGTGTAACTGAAGTAATTTTTAAGAAGTTGAATTTAAAATGTACAAATGAAAGAAACGATACTGTTGTAATTTATGGAACACAGGGTATATTTATTCCTTCTAAGGGTCAATGGCTTGGTAAAGGCGGTAAAGTTGACTGGGTAAGGACCGGGCTTGATGCCAATAGCGTATATGCTGAGTTAAGTAATTACAGCATTTTATATAAACAAGGTGGATTTGCGGCTGATTCAGTAGTATTTTATAACAAGAGTTATTTTGATAAACCCTTATTAGGCAAGGTAATTGAACGTGACGTTTCGGAAGCAAAGGGTAGTGAAACATATCCGCGCTTTTTATCTTACGGAAAGCGTTTTGCTATTCCAAATCTTACTGCAGATATTACATATAGCGGAGGTTTCTCTATGAGAGGACGACGTTTTGTAGGTTCAGGTACACCAGCCGAACCTGCCCAGTTAATTTTCAAGCGGGATAATAAACCTTTCCTCATAACCTCGGCATTAGAATATGGTATAACAAAAGACCAGATCATTACAAACGATGCCGCAATTGTTATACATGTAAACGATACCGATTCTATTTATCATCCTGACGTACAAATGGTATATAACATCAATAAGAAACATCTGTCATTAATCAGAAGCGACCAGGGATTATCTCAAACTCCGTATTTTGATACTTACCATAAGGTAAATATGTTCTTTGAAGAACTTTCATGGAATACTGACCAGCCAAAAATGGAGTTCAGGATGCTTGAAGGCGCTGCACAAAGTGTAGCCGATTTTGAGTCGCAGGATTTTTTCCGGCCAGAGTTGTTTGATAAATTCAGCTCCGCAAGTGGAGATAATGTTCTTATGCTTATTGCGCAGTATTCAAAATCGGTGAATGGTAGCGATTTTTTAGTAACCGATATAGCCACTTATATGCATACAACCTCTGATGAAATACGTCCTGTAATTATAAAAATGGCAACAGTGGGATTATTGAGTTATGACATTCCTAATGACAGAATTCACGTAAACCAACGGCTGCAGACATTTATTACCGACAGGCAACGCAAAACAGATTATGATGTATTGGATTATCACTCTGAAAACCCGGGAAGAGGTGTTGATAACGGGGTTATGGACCTTCTAACCAATGATATTACTATAAGCGGAGTTAAAGTGATTATTGTAAGCGATTCAGAAAACGTATACATATATCCAAAGGATCAGGTAGTAGTCCTGCATAAAAACAGGAACTCAACTTTTGGTGGAAATGTGCATGCAGGACGTTTTGATTTTTACGGAAAGAAATTTGAATTCAAGTATGATGAATTCAAGATTAAGATGAACATGACTGACTCTATCCGCATTCAGGCTGAATCGTATGAAACTGATAAATATGGACAGCATTATCTGGTACCTGTGAAAAGTGTTATTGAGCATGTTAGTGGAGAAATAGCACTGGACAAGCCCTTTAATAAATCAGGGGTGAAACCATACCATCAATACCCTATTCTAACCAGTGACACCAACTCGTTTGTATTCTACAATAAAAAGACTGTGCAGAAGGGTGTCTATAAAAAAGATAATTTTTACTTTAAACTTGACCCTTTTGTTATTGATAGTTTGAATAGATTTACTAACTCGGGACTGCATTTCGATGGAACTTTTGCTTCGGCAGATATTGTACCCGAAATGCGCGAAACGCTTAAACTTCAACCCGATTACTCACTTGGTTTTGTGCATAATGCGGGCTTCACCATCAAAATAAAGGAACGGATTGGTGGCCTTTAAAGTAACCCCGCCTTTATAAC
>Ga0206855_10180_pt1 | contig 18849 bp, 13 predicted proteins | sample Alteio_BWOrgCont_51_FD_152637 | JGI IMG/M metagenome (GOLD analysis project Ga0206855, IMG submission 152637) | Enriched cells from forest soil in Barre Woods Harvard Forest LTER site, Petersham, Massachusetts, United States -... | ecosystem: Environmental > Terrestrial > Soil > Temperate forest >...
CGTGGCCGATTGCTCCACCCAGGCCAGGGCCGCTTGCGGGTCGTCCTTGCCCCATTGATTGGCAACCAGCAGGGTCAAATCCTGCTTGGAACTCGCGTTGGTGATATTGCCGAGGTAGGCCACGGCGGCCTGGGGGTCGAGCTGGGCCATGGTGGAGACAGCTGTGTTAACCACCTGATTACGCAGAAAGCCCGCCGGCACATTGTCGGACCAGGCCAATGCGGCTTGCGGGTCGTTGGTCGCCCAGCCTTGGGCGACGCTGGCAATGGCATGTTCGCGATTAAAGGTCGGCGGCAGGCTCAGGGCGGCGGCCGCGGCGGCCGTGGGGTCAACGCTGGCCCAACTGGCAAAGAGGTTGGAGTATGCACTGGTCGTTCGCGAGCCGTTGTGGGGCAGGTTCGACAAAGCCTTGAGCGCCCCCTGGGGGTCGCTGAGAACCATATTATTCAGAATTGAGCTGGTGAGATCTTGCCGGAGGATCGGATTGCTGATGCTGTCCATGGAGGCCAGCGCCTTGGTGGGGTCGATATTCGACCAGGTGTTGAAAAGCATCCGGAGCATTTGTTGCCGGCCATGGGCATTCGGCACCGTATTGGCCCAGTCCAGCGCGCCCTGCGGATCGAGGTGCACCAGGCGGTCAATCAGGATGTTGATCGCCGTTTGACTTTTGCCGGACAGCGGCTGTTTGGCCAAATTCTCCAGCAGGGAGCGGGCACCCGCGGCGTCAAGGCCATCGGCAAATTCCATCATTTGGCGCATAAAATCCACGTTGTTCGGCAGGGACAAAAGATGTTTCAACCCGGCCTCGTCGCCGACAGTATGCTTGTGGACGGAAGCAGCCGGCGTCCGATTTGTTGCCTTGGCCAGGTCCGCACGCAGCCGGTTGATTTCCTGGCGTTGGATGACGATGGGGATGGCGCCCGCAACCACCAGGACGACCAAGCCGAGGATGATTTTGCGGTTCATGGGGCGGCGATGGGGTTATGAAACAAGGGCGAAAAAATCCACTGAGGCCCGTAATGTTTTAATCCAACAGAGGCAGGGTAAGTTTCCGTGAGAATAGCCGACCGACAATAAGGTGACATATAGGCCAAACAGCAACCCGGGTTCAAACCTTAAAAGACCGCCTTTGCGTCGCTCACGAGTCCGGAAACAAAAACACCCCCGGCGGAAATTCCGGGGGTGTTTTGTGGTCTGGCGGAGGGGCCGGAAAGATCAACCGTGGCCGCTGGACATGTTCTTAATGATGTCGATGATGGGCAGGAAGAGGGCGATGACGATGGTGCCCACCACGAGGGCGAGGAAGACGATCATAATCGGCTCGATGATGGAGGTGAGGCCGGCGACGGCGTTGTCGAGGTCTTCGTCATAGTTGTCGGCGATGCGGTTGAGCATTTCGGGCAGCTCGCCGGTTTCCTCGCCGACGTCAATCATCGAGGTGACCATGGTCGGAAAAATTTTCTGCTGCTCGAGCGGGGCGGCCAGCGGTTCGCCATCACGGACGCGGTCATGCACGCGGTCGAGCGCCTTGGCGACGACGCTGTTCTGGATGATGTCGCGGGTGATGGTGAGCGCCTGCAGAATGGGCACGCCGGAGGACATGAGCGTGCCAAAGGTGCGGGTGAAACGCGCGACGTTGGCCTTGGTGGCGAAATCGCCGACTTTGGGGGTCAACAGAATGACGCGGTCCAGGAGCGCGCTGCCCACCTTGGTGCGGAAGAAAAAGCGGATGCCGAAAAAGGCGGCCACCAGGACGGAGACTTCGATGATGCCCATCGTCACCGAGGAGGGGGTCATAAAATGGCTGACATCGATGACCCGTTGCGTCAGCCAGGGCATGCTTTTGCTGTGCAACATGTCCTGGAAGATTTTCTGGAACTTGGGCACAACGAACGTCATCAGCAAGGTCACAATCAAGAAGGCGACGGTGACGACGACAGAGGGATAAACCATCGCGGACTTTATCTTCTTGTTCGTCTTGACGGTCTTTTCCATGAACTTGGCCAGGCGGGAAAGCACCACGTCGAGCACGCCGCCAGCCTCGCCGGCTTTGACCATGTTAATAAAGAGGCGGTCAAACACCTTGGGGTGTTGTTGGAGCCCGTCAGAGAGATTGTTGCCGGAACGAACATTGTCGGCCAGGGAGACCATGATCTCCTTGAAACGAAGGTTCTTTTCCTGGCGAATCATGACTTCGAGGCTGCGCAGGAGCGGCAACCCCGCTTGCAAAAGGGTGGCCATCTGGCGGGTGAAAATGGCGAGGTTTTCGGTGCTGATGACCTTGCCGAAATTCAAGCTGAAACCCTTCTTGGCGCCGGGCTTGCCGGGTTTGCCGGGCTTTTCGCCTTCGGCGTTCATCGAGGCGACCATCAACCCCTGCTGGGAGAGCTTGGCGTTGGCCTCGTCGGGCGAGGATGCTTCGATGCGGCCCGTTTTTTGGGCGCCCGAGGCGTCGATGGCACTGTAGCGGTATTTAGGCATGGCAGGCGGAGCGGAAGGGGGTGACTACGGGGTAGGCGCGATGCTGGGGGTTTGGGAGCGGTTGGCGAGAAGATTCTGCGTACGCGATGGGGAGTTTACCGGGGCAAATGCTCCCTATCACGTATATTTCAAAACTTCCTCAACCGTTGTGAGTCCGTCAAAAATAGCCCGCAGACCGTCATCGCGGAGGGTGCGCATGCCCTGTTCAATGGCTTTCTGCTTGAGGACGAGAGTAGGCGCCTTTTTGGTGATAAGTTCGCGCTGGGCGTCGGTGACGACCATGAGTTCGAAGAGGCCCTGCCGGCCGCGGTAACCGGTTTGGCTGCATTCCGGGCAGCCTTTGCCGTAGTAGAACTGCTTGTCTGCGATTTGGAGGGGGTCGGCGCCGAGCAGGCCAATCATCTCGTGGTCCGGTTCATAAGCCGTCTTGCAGGTCTTGCAGATCCGGCGCACCAAGCGTTGGCCCAGGATGCCTTCTAACGACGCGGAAATAAGGAATGGCTCCAAACCCATGTCGATCATGCGGGTGATGGCGCCGGGAGCGTCATTAGTGTGGAGGGTAGCGAGGACGACGTGGCCGGTCAGGGAGGCCTGCACAGCGATTTGGGCCGTTTCCAAGTCACGGATCTCACCGACCATGATTTTGTCGGGATCTTGACGCAGGAAGGAGCGAAGGGCCTTGGCAAAATCGAGGCCGACCTGGTGGTTGACCGCGACCTGCATGATGCCGTCAATTTCATATTCCACCGGGTCCTCCGCGGTGAGGATTTTGATGTCGATGGTGTTCACCTCGCGCAGGGCGCTGTAAAGGGTCGTGGTCTTGCCGGAGCCGGTGGGGCCGGTAACGATGAAGATGCCGTTGGGGAGATTGACGAGTTGCCGAATGCTGGCCAGCACGTCCGTGGGCATGGAGAGGTTGGCGAGGTCGAGATTGACGACGGATTTGTCGAGCACGCGGAGCACGACGCTTTCGCCAAACTGCGTGGGCAGGGTCGAAACGCGCAAGTCAACGGGCCGCCCGGCAATCGTCATCTTGATGCGACCGTCCTGGGGGATGCGGCGCTCGGCGATGTTGAGGTTGGAGAGAACCTTGATGCGGGAAATGACCGGGATGGCGAGGCTTTTGGGCGGCGGGGCCATTTCGTAAAGCGCGCCGTCAATACGGTAGCGAATGCGGAACATGTCCTCGAACGGTTCGAAGTGGATGTCCGAGGCCTTGTCGCGAATGGCCTGCTGCATGATGAGGTTGACGAAACGGATGATGGGCGTCTCGTTCGCCATGTTTTCGAGGTCTTTCGCCTCAAGGTCGGCATCACTATCCGCGCCGACCTTCGTGCCCTTGATTTCCGCCAGCAGGGCATCAATGGAGGAATCCTCTTCGCCGTAAGTGGCGGTAAGCAGGCCATCAATCACGTCGGGGTCAATGACGACCATTTTGATGTCCTTGTTCAGGGAGAACGTCAGGTCGTCCACCACGCGATTGTTGAAAGGGTCTTTGGCGAGAACGGTGATGGAGCTGTCGTCCATCTTCAGGGGCACGACCCCATACATGCGGGCAACCTGGGACTTGATGGCCTTGGTCGCAGCTTCATCGAGGCTGGAAGGAACTTGGGGTAAAAAGTCGAATTGGAGGTAATCGGCCACCGCTTTGAGCAAGGCGGGACGATCGGCCGTGCCGGAGTCGATCAAACAGTCGGCGAGGCTTTTGCCGGTCTGCTGGGCGGTTTGTTGCAGTTCATCGAGTTGAACCTGCGTGATCTGGCCGCTTTTTTGAAAAACGTCGGCAATGGCTTGATTATGGTCTTCGAACATGTCCGGGGAGGGTTGGGGCTGGGCGGGAAGGGTTAGGAAAAGTGGGAGGAGGGAAAATTCAGGCTTTGCTGGGGGTGGTTTCGCCGACTTTTTTACGCATCTCTTCGGGTATTTGCGATTTCTCAACGGCGGTCTCGGCACTGATGAGCCCGCGAGCATAGAGGCTCATCAAATGCGCGTCGAGGGTGATCATGCCCAGTCCGCCGCCAGTTTGAATGTCGGAAGTGATACGGTAGGTTTTATTGTCGCGGATGAGGGCGGCAATGGAGTCCGTCGTGATCATGATTTCATAGCTGGCGATGCGCCCGCCACCGACTTTCTTGCAGAGTGCCTGGGAGATTACAGCAATGACTGAAGAGGCCAGCTGGGTGCGAATCTGGTCCTTGGTGCTGGCGGGAAAGGCGTCCACAATGCGGTCCACAGTGCGGGCGGCGCCAGTGGTGTGCAGGGTGCCAAAGACCAAGTGGCCGGTTTCAGCGGCGCTGACCGCCGCCTCAATGGTCTCCAAGTCGCGCATTTCACCGACGAGGATGATGTCGGGGTCCTGGCGCAGCGCGCCACGAATGGCCTCGGCAAAACTGGGCACGTCCACCCCCACCTCACGCTGGGTGACGATGCATTTCTTGTGGTTGTGGTAATACTCGATGGGGTCTTCGCAGGTAATGATGTGGCCTTCCTCGTTTTCGTTGATCCAATTGATCATGGAAGCGAGGGTGGTGGATTTGCCGGAACCCGTCGGGCCGGTGACAAGGATGAGGCCACGCGGACGGTTCAGCAGGTCCTTGATGCGGTCCGGCAGGCCGAGTTCGCGCATCGAAAACATTTTGTGCGGAATCATGCGCAGGACCATGCCGTAATTGCCCTTGGCCTTGAGGACAGAGACGCGGAAGCGCGCCTTGTCCATAAACGCGAAGGCAAAGTCCGCGCCACCGACTTGCTTGGCCTTTTGCTGGTGGTGGTCGGAGGCGATGGAGCGCATGAGCTGCTCGGTGTCCTCGGGCGTAAGCTTGGGACCATCGACCGGGGACATGCCGCCGGACATCCGCAATGTCGGCGCCTGGCCGACCTGCAGGTGGAGGTCCGAGGCGCCCTCGTCCACCATCAGGTTCAGCAGATCGTTCATTTCGTAGCTCATGGGAATCAACTCCAGGCGGCAAAATACCAAAAATATTCGAGACGGCTCAGGCCATGGTCGCGTAAATCACTTCGTCCACGGTGGTGAGGCCGCTGGTGATTTTGCGCACGCCGTCTTCGCGCATGGTTCTCATGCCCAGCTCGCGGGCCTTTTGGCGCAATTCAACGAGGGAGCGGCCTTCATAAATCATTTGTTGGACTTCCTCGTTGATGAGGAACATTTCGAAGAGGCCCATGCGACCGCGGAAGCCGATGCCCAGGCAGCGTTGGCAGCCTTCACCCTTCATAAAGGTGGCCTGCGCAGCCTGCACTTCATTGAGGCCAATGCTCATCAGGTCCTTCGCTTCGGGCAGGAAAGGTTTTTTGCACTGGATGCACACCCGGCGCACGAGGCGCTGGGCCAAGGCGGCCCGCAGCGAGGCCGAGACGAGGAACGCCTTGACGCCGATATCCACCAAGCGGGTGACGGCGCTGGGGGCGTCGTTGGTATGGAGGGTGGAAAACACCATGTGGCCCGTGAGCGAGGCATTGATGGCTATTTCCGCAGTCTCAAAGTCGCGGATTTCCCCGATCATGATGATGTTGGGGGCCTGGCGGAGCATCGCGCGCAAGGCGCGGGCAAAGGTCATTTCCACTTCACGGCGCACCTGGACCTGGTTGATGCCGTTCATCTGGTATTCGACCGGGTCCTCGACCGTGATGATTTTGCGGTCGGGATGGTTGATGTAATTGAGCGCCGAATAAAGCGTGGTGGATTTGCCGGAGCCGGTGGGGCCGGTGACGAGGAAGATGCCGTCAGGCATGCCCACGATTTTCTCAAAAATCGCCTGGTCGTCGGAGAAAAAGCCCAATTCCGGCAGGCCCAGCTTGAGGCCTTCCTTGTCGAGGATTCGCATGACGATGCTTTCGCCGTACACGGTGGGCAGCACCGAAACGCGCAAGTCGACGTCTTTTTGCCCGACTTTCATCTGGATGCGCCCGTCTTGCGGGATGCGCTTTTCCGCGAGGCTGACATTGGCCATGAGCTTGAGGCGGGAAACAATCGGGGGTTGCAGCCGCTTGGGCGGGTTTTCAACTTCGAGCAAGGAACCGTCAATGCGATAGCGGACGCGGAAGCGTTTTTCCATCGGCTCGAGATGGATGTCCGAAGCGCGGCGTTTGACGGCTTCGGTAATAAGCATGCTGACATACTTGATGATGGGGGCCTCGGCTTCCTTGGCCGCCTTGGTCTTGGCGGCGTCAGCCGTCGAGGCATCTTTCGCCTCGGTTTCACCAAAAAGGTCGCCATAAGCAGAAGTCGCCGGCACGCCGTAATTTTCATCAATCGCCTCCTGGATCTGCTTCGGACTGGCCAGATAGGTGGTGATGGTGACATTGAGCATCTTGCTCAGACTGTCCACCGCGTCCACGTTGAGCGGGTCGGAAATGGCGAGGTCGAGTTGCTTGCCGTCCAGCGACATCGGGAAGGCCTTGTAACGCAGGGCCAGGTCCCGGTTGATCATCTTCAGGAGTTCCTCGCCTGGGCGCACCTCCGCCAGGTTGGTCAACTCCATGTTGAACTCCTTGCTGAGAGCCTGGTAAACCTGTTCCTGCGTGATATTGTTACTCTCGAAGAGCACTTCGAGAGTAGCCGCATCCATCTGGTCAGTCGGGGTCTCGGGTTTGACCTGGCCACGGGCGGATGCCACGGCCTCGGTTGTCACCAAGCCTTTGTCCTGAAGTAATTGAAGTACGAAATCGTCAGCTGAGGTCACGCCGTTGAATGCCGCGAGGGGTCGTTGAGGGGTTAAGGAGGGGAGGTTTTAGCGGTTGAGGCTGACCAGAAACTCCGCATTGGATTTGGTTTTCTTCACGCGGGTGATCAACATCTCCATCGCTTCGGTTGAAGGTATACCTTTCATTGCGCGACGCAATGAATAAATTTTTTGGAGTTCGTCTTTGTGATAGAGCAGTTCTTCCTTCCGGGTTCCGCTTTTTTCAAAGTTGAGGGCGGGGAAGATGCGCTTGTCGGACAAGGCGCGATCAAGGTGGAGTTCCATGTTGCCGGTGCCCTTGAACTCTTCAAATATCACTTCATCCATCTTGCTGCCGGTTTCGACGAGGGCGGTGCCGAGAATGGTCAGGCTGCCGGCCCCCTCGATATTGCGCGCCGAGCCGAAAAAGCGCTTGGGTTTTTGCAGCGCGTTGGATTCGACGCCACCGGAGAGAATTTTGCCGCTGCTGGGCATGAGGGTATTGTACGCGCGGGCCAAACGGGTGATGGAGTCGAGCAGGATGACCACATGCTGGCCGTATTCCACCATGCGCCGGGCTTTTTCGATGACCATTTCGGCGGCGTGGACGTGGCTTTCGGCGGGTTCGTCAAAAGTTGAAGAGATGACTTCGGCACCCTGAACGCTGCGGCGAAAGTCGGTGACCTCCTCGGGGCGCTCATCCACCAGCAGGATGATCATCGGCACTTCGGGCCGGTTTTCGCGGATGGCGCTGGCGATGCCTTGCATGAGCACGGTTTTACCCGTGCGCGGCGCCGCCACAATTAGCCCGCGCTGGCCCAGGCCGACGGGCGTGAGCAAGTCCACGATGCGCATGGAATTGTTGTCCCATTTTGCCTCGGGCTTCGTCTCCATCATGAAGCGCTCGGTCGGGTAGTACGGCGTCAACTCGGTAAAGGGCGTGATGTGCGCGACGTCCTCCGGCGGGCGACCGTTGACGCTGATGATTTTTAGCGCGAACGGGCAACTCTCGTTTTCGCGGGGCGGGTGCGCCCAGACTTCGACTTCGTGGCCGCGGCGCAGGCCCCAGCGGTCAATCAGTCGCTGCGGGACGAAGCAACTCAGGCCGCGCAGCCGGTAATTATCCACGGAGTAGGCGAGAATGCCGTGCTCGTTCTCAAACAAATCGAGCACGCCGGTGATTTTTATGGGCTTTTCCTTGGTGCGCTGGTCCTTGAGTAAATCGCGGATGAGCTGCCGGCGCAGCGGCACAGCGGGGATGGTCAAATCAGCTTTCTTGGCCGCGGCTTCGAGTTCGGTGAGGGTGAGCAGATAAAGCTCGTTGAAATCAAGAGCCTTGCTGCCTCCGGCGGTAGCTTCGGAGGCCATCCGGTCAATCTCTTCAATTTGCCGGAGTGCCTCCCAGACGGGTAGCTCGCCCAATTGCAGGCTGCCGGCGTCGACATCATAGGCGCGCTTGGGGGGGCCGTAGGATTTGGGTTTAAATTGCTGTTGCTGGGGCGGTTTATTGCCGGGGTTGAAGCCGCCTCCGCCACCAGCGGGAGGGCCATATTGTTTGGGCCCAAATTTGTTCTTCTTGAAATCGCGGTTGAATTTATCCTGCTTCCACGGCTTGTTCCATTGGCGCCCACCGCCGCCGCCATAGCCGCGGTCGCCGCGAAAACCTTGTTGATATTGATCACCCTGGCGCGGGAGTTGGCCATCGCCCGACGGTGGCGGGCCACCCTGCCCTTCGGGGCCGCGTTCGGCTGGCGCATCGGTGGGTGGTGGTTGTTCCGCACGACGCGGGGATTCATGCAAATCATCGTCGGAGGTGCTGAAAGTCGATGGCGCTGGAATGGACTCATCCCGGGAAGGAGCCGCAGCCGAAGGGGCTGATTCCGCATCGGGTGTCTTTCCGCGCCGGCCACGCTTGACGGGCTTGGCTTCGGCAGCCGAGCTGAGTTCTTCGGCGGCAACAGGTTTGCTGGCGCTGGCGGGCTTGGGCCGGCGTCCACGCCTTTTCGGGGCGGAGTCGGCGGAATTGTCTTCCGAATCAGTCATAGGAGTAAAAATGGAGGGGTCGGCGCGTGGGGCGTCGGAGCGGGGCAGTTGGACGAGCTTCCAACTGAAAGGGGGGCTACCTAATAAAACATCAAATCAGGCGACAGTTGCAAAAATTAACCTGCTCGCAGGAGCGGGAATGGTGGTAGTGTAGTTATTTCGAGAAAATAGAGAGCCGGGAAACGAAGTGGACAATCTGGCGGCGCAAGAAGTCAACCGAACCATCGTTGAGCGCCACCCAATCCGCCCGTTCGATCTTATCCCGCAACGGCCATTGGCGGGCCTGCCGTGCGGCCATCTCGGCTGGAGACAACCCCCGCGCCGCCAAGCGGGCCGCCTGAAGCGCTGGGCTGGAGGCTATACAAAGCGTATAATCGAACCCGGAGGCAAGGTTTTTTTCAAAGAGAAGGGGGATTTCGACCACCCAGTGCTTTTCCGGCTCGACCTCCATGGCCGACTGCCAGCACAGCCGCACCTGGGGGTGCAGGAGGCCTTCCAGCCATTCCAGCTCCTTTTGGTCCGCAAAGACAATATCGGCAACTTTGCGGCGGGAGATTTTAATTTCCGACTTCCCGCTTTTTTCAACAATGCCCGGCCAGCGCTTTATCGCCGCCTTTTTGATCTCGTCGTCGGTCTCCCACAAATCGCGCACGATGACATCGCTTTCGAGCACCCCAAAATTCAATTCACGGAACATTCCCACGGCGGTGGTTTTGCCGCAACCGATGCCACCCGTCAGGCCGATGCGCAGGCCATGGGCCGGATGACGATGCTTGATAGCACTGGCCGCGTTCATGATATGACCGGAGGAGAAGCTGACAGCCGGCCTTCCCTGCGAATACGGGCATAGCGAACCGACCCCCAAAATGCGATGGCAAACGCGTAGACGATAATTCCTTCCGCAAAATAAACTGCGGGTTCTGTTGGATTCGGATAAAACATAAATAAAACCCATCCGGGAATGGAGAACAACACCGCCGGCAGCAACAGGTAGATCCAGCCCAACCCGGGCGGGGCCGCCAACACAACTTGCCGCGACAGTTTGGCGTATGCATCCTCGCCCAAAAACTTGCCCATGAGTATCTTTGAAGCATTCGACGCGGCGACTAAAAACGACACCGTCATGAGCACAATGCCAAGGGGAATGGAATAATAAGGAATCAGACCAACGAGCACAGTCAACATGGCGAATTTCCAGCCCAACTTTCGCACGATACTGTTGGCCTCCAGTTTAAGCGTTGGAGAAACCAGGTAGGTGGTGAAAACATCGGCAAGCCGGGACAAAACGGTCAGCGCCGCGATGACATGGACTATATGCTCATTGAAAAAATCAAGCATTGGGAAAAATGATAAATAGTGGAGGGCAATGCTGCAACAAGGGTTTTTGGCGATTTTCTGGCCACCTTCGCCGTTGACAATTTCAGCCTCATTGCCAACATCAACCGTTTCTCCCCACTCAACTTCCAGCTTCGGACATCTCAGTCCCTTAGCGCCTTACCCGCCTCCCGTCATGCCCGTCGTCGCCCACATCCGCAAAAAGAACGTCATCAGCTACAATGGCGAGCCGTGCCTCGTCGTGGACCACGCCATCCGCACGCCGCCGAACATGCGCTCGTTTTGCCAGATGACCCTGCGCAACATTCGCACCGGCAAGGTCACCCCCCTGCGCGTGAACGTGGGCGAGTCGTATGACATTCTCTCCACCGACGTGCGCAAACTGGAATACTCCTACGCCGATGGCGACGCGTTTACTTTCATGGATCCCGAGACCTTTGAGGAAGTCTCCCTGAGCAAGGAAGTCCTGGGCGACGCGCTCAATTACCTCGTGCCGAGCCAGTCCTATGACGTGCTGTTTGTGGAAAGCAAGCCGCTGACGGTGAACCTCGGCGCCTCCGTCACGATGAAAGTCACCGACGCCCCGGAAGGCATTCGCGGCGACACCTCGGGCAACGTGCAGAAGTCCGTGACCGTCGAAACCGGGATGACCGTGCGCGTGCCGCTGTTCATCAAGACGGGCGATATCATTAAAGTCAGCACCGAGGACGGCAACTACCTGGGCCGGGCATAAAAAATCATTGCGTCCTTGGCGGCTTTGCGGTGAAGTTTTAGGCGATGAGCGCGCCGCACGCAGTGGAGGAATCCGCGCCCGCCGTTGCCGAAATGCAGGGCTGGTATGGACCGTACACCGTTTCCGAACGGGTCGTGCAGAAAATCTGGCTGCGAGGAGATTTCCGCGCGACGAACCTGCGCACCCTCTCCGGCAAGCCTTTGCGCGTGCGGCATCCGGGCCGCTGGAATTTGCAGGAGGGGCCGGACTTCCGCGGCGGCGAATGGGAACTCGACGGGCGGCGCGTGCGCGGGGACATCGAGATTCATTTCCACGCGCGGGATTGGGCCGCGCACGGCCACGGGCAGGACCCGAATTACGCCAACGTCGCGCTGCATGTGCTGCTGTTTCCACCCGCCGCGGGCGAGCCATTGGCGCGAACCAGCCACGGCGAAACGCCGGAGCAAGTTGTGCTCATTGATCATCTGGAGCGCGACTTGGAGGATTATGCTGCGGATGAAGCACTCCTCGCCGCCGAGGGCCGTGACCCACTGGGACCGTTGGAAGAATTTTTAAAACGCCCTCCCGCCGATCGATTGGCGCGGTTGCTCGACCGCGCGCTGCACCGCTGGCGGCAAAAACGCGCCTTCGCCACGCAGCGCATTGCCAAGGCCGGGTTCGACGAAGCGTGTCACCAACTGACGCTCGAAGCTCTGGGTTACCGACGCAATCGTGCGCCGATGTCGGCGCTGGCGCTGAAATATCCGCTCGCAGGCTGGGCAAAACACCCGCCGTTGCCGGGTTTGTTGTTTGAAGAGGAGAAGAAACATTGGAAATTGGCCGGGTTGCGTCCGGCAAACCATCCGAAGTTGCGACTCGAACAATACGCGCAGGCGGTGGCGGCAAACCCGGACTGGACAAGAAAGTTAATCAACCTCGCGCAAAGCTGGCCCGAAGGCGCGACCGCCGTGGAGGATTCCGGGCCATTCCGCCGGCGAAACAAACTCACCGCCTTTCGGAAGCGTGTGGCGAAGGAACTTTTGGCGGATGTCTGGCAAGGCGCGCGACTGGACACGCTGGTCGGCGACGTGCTCCTGCCACTGGCGGCAGCGGAAACGAACCGGGAATTTTTCGCACTCTGGTTCCACGGTTTCCCCGGCGACGCCCCACCCGCTTATGCGAAATTCCTCCAGCAGGCGGAAATTCTGAACCGCAAAAATCAACCCCTCTGCCACGGCCTGCTCCAAGGCGCGCTACAGATGTTTTTGGAATGCGCGGGTTGATCCAGTGGCTTTATAATCATGTGTGCGCCAGTTTTGTGACAAAAAACGCGTAACATGTGACGCGCAAATGGAGTTTGGGTAACGTTTTGGGAAATAGGCCGCTGTGCACTTGCGCGATGTGAATTCCTGGACAAGTTGAGTTGTGTTGTGCGTGCTCCACGACACCCGCAAAAATATTTTCACGCCAAAAAATTCACCTTAGCAACCGTCCAACACCATGTTTCATTCCCGCGCCTTGCTTTGTGCCTTGCTCGCTTCCACGTGTGCCATCGGGTTTGCCCCCGCCGTTTACGCACAAACCATCATCACCCAATGGGACTTTACCAGCGCCGCCGGGGCGGGTGACAACTCGCCGGCTCCGACCACGGGCTTGGGCACAGCCAGCATGCTCGGGATGACCAACAACTACACTTACACCAACGGCACCGGCGGCACGACATTGGGCACGGGCGCGACGGCCTCGGGCGACATCCTGAGCACCACTGGCGTCGCCAACACGAGTTTCACCGAATTTACCTGGCGCATTCGCGGCGTAAAGGGCGCCGGCAACACCGGTTCCGCCAACAACGGTTGGAACCAATCCGCGCCGCAATACAGCCAAGGGGTGGAATTTGATGTCAGCACTCTTGGCTTTAGCAATATCTCGTTCGGTTTTGACTGGTACAGCACCACCCAGGGCGTTCGCACCATGCAGGAACAGTACACCTTGAACGGCTCGACCTGGACCAACATCAATTTGCCGCTTCAGGCGGTCTCGAACGATTTCTTTGGCACGTCCAGCCCGACCAATACCATTAATTTCTCTTCCATCACGGGCACGAGCAACGATGCGAGTTTTGGCGTCAGACTGGTTTCGGCGTACGATCCGACTTACTCCGGCACCGGCGCCCCCGCGTACACGGCCGCGGTTTTGACGAACGGCTCGGCGACCTTGTACAACAATAATTCCGGCAACTGGCGTTTCGCCAACATCACCGTCGAGGGCACCTCGATTGCCGCGGTTCCGGAACCGGGTGCCACGAGTCTTTTGATCGGCTCCGGCGCCTTGCTCGTCGGTTTGGTTCGCCGCCGCCGCGCACGGGCGTAATCTTCTTCGTCAGGCAAGCTGTGTTCCTGTGCGTAGAAGATGATTTTGGAGTGTGCTGGTTAATGGAGGGACGACCTCCGCTTCATCCGACCCGATTTTTTTAAGTTAAAATAAAGTTTGACCTATATACTTTGTTATGCAAAGTATAAGGCTGTCATGAACGCCTTTTCACCTCTCACTCCGCATGACCCGGGCACACCCGCCGGCCCGTCCTTGCGCGAGGGAATTTCTTCCGCGGTGCGCTTTTGGGAACTCCGCCGCCTCGTCTACAACATCGTCCTCACCCTGCTCGTCATTGGCTGGGTCGTGTTTACCTGGCCCCATTTCTTCCCGGCACTTAGCTTCTTTACGTTCGTAATAATGCTGAAACTCGCCGCTATCGCTAATCTCTGTTACTGCGCCGCGTATCCGGTGGATATGGCTCTGCAATTACTATCCCTCATCCCGGAATGTTTGCGGCGTTCCCGCACTCTGCTCTGGTGGGCCGGGATGATCTTCGCTCTCGTGCTCGCTTATTATTGGATTGGGGACGAAATTTATCCCTATGTTTAGGGCCCCCGGTTGATCCTGCGCGCAGAATTGCTGAAATTTGCAATTCCGACTTATTCTAAACTGGTGGGAGTAACTGGGCTCGAACCAGTGACCTCATCCATGTCAAGGATGCGCTCTAGCCAACTGAGCTATACCCCCAAAGGTCGGAAGGGTTAATTAAACTTACACCCCCTAGTGCGGGCAAGCCTAAACAAAATATAGCCGAACAAAATCCGGGAGAAATAACTCACGATTTAGGCGAAGCAATCGGCGTGCCGTCGGCTTGGTAATTCTGGCTGAGTTCCAGGCGCAGGTAGTCGTACACGACACCGCTTTCGAGGTCGCCGCCGGGAACCGTGAGCGTCATTTGATTTTCGCCCGGCTTCAGCAGCGCGGCGTCAAAGGTGTAATCGATTTCCTGCCAGACGCCCCGGGTAGTGTTGTAGCGAATGGCGTTGGTGCCCATGGGTTGTCGCCTACCGATATCCTGGCCGTTGACCGCCACGTTGAGGCCGCCGCTCGTGTTCCCGCCAAAACCGCCACCGTCGGCGCCGGCCAACGCCATGCGAAAAATCGCGGCGCCTTGCACCTTTTTGTCCAGATTGAACTTGATGGTCCAAGTCGTCGCCCGACCGTAACCGTAGACCGCCCAAGGACCACGCGTGTCGGTTTGCGGGTAGTCATCCAAAGATTCCGCCTTGACCCAGCCGAAGCGCTGGCTGGCGGGGTCCTTGGCGGCGGGATTGACAAAAGACAGGTCGGTCGCATGCGGCACTTCTTCAAAGAACCAATCTTTATGGTAATCACTCTTGCCAATGGTGTAAGTGAGGTCGTGCGGGTACAGGAGAGCATAGCGCAAGTTCCAGCCCCAGAGCCAGTAGTTGGCGCCGTCGCCTTTAAAGAATTCACTGGCGTCGCGGTTGGGATAGCCGATGTCCCATAGCTGGACACCGTAGCGCACCGGCTTCCACTCAATCTTGCCCAAATCGAGCGTCTTGCCGGCCTCGACGGTGATATTGGCCCGCGCAAACTCACCGAGGACGCCATCCGCAAAAGCGTGGAGCGTGTAGGCGCCGGGACGCACCTGGGTAATGGTGAATTTGCCGTCGTCATTGCCGTCGTTCCAGAATTCATAAAACTTCGCGTCGCGCGTCCAATCCACCACACTGGAACCGTAGCCAAAGCTGCTGCCGGGGTAATCCGGGTGAGCCAGGCCGACGGTCAAATGGGGCAGCTTGGTGCTGGCGGACTTGGGCGCGAGGGGATCGTTGAGGACGAGCTGGCCCTTCACCGTGCCGCGCTCGTTTTTGTGCGGGTAGTCCACGCCGTTGACCCAGTCGTAGGGCCATTTTGCTTTTTCCATTTTCGCCTGGTTAAGCGCGTCCTGCCACAAGGCCATGGCGTTGTTCTTCCAGGCGGCGGGAACGGTCGGGTTGCCGGCGGTGGCATTGAGCGTGTCGAGGGCCGCTGGCGAAGGCGTCTGGAAACTGTCCAGGGCGTTGACGTAAACAAAAATCGGGCCGACGACCTTGCTCCATTCCTCCCCCTCGGCAATGGAGCAAACGGTGTTGCGGCCGTAATGGGTCCCGCGCCAATAATCGAGCAGGATGGGCGCCGGGTTCGCGTTGTCGCCAAAGTGGCAGTCCAATTCCTGTTTGGAGGCGCCGCCACTGAGGAATTCGGTGGTCGGGTTGATGAACCAGATACCGAGGTGGTTCTTGGTGCTCGACCAGCCGTAGGCCGGGGTTTTGTACTGCACTCCCGAGTAGCTGTATTTGTGTTCGACGGAATTTTTGTAGTAGCCCTCGCTCATAATGCGCTGCTCCTTCGCGTGAACCACCACGCCAGTGCCCCAGTCCGTCGGCGCGCACTCGAGCATGTTGCGATCCGCATCCACCGTAATCCAGTCAAACTCGCGATTGACCACGAGGATGAAGCGGCTCTCGCCGATGCTCGCCGGCCCATAGGCGGCCGGGTGGGAAAAAATCGCGTACGTGTAAATGCCGCTTTCGCCCCGGCCCAGCGTGCAACGAATTTCGAGGTCAATATTGGGCGTGCCGTTGGGCGAGCCAGGTGACCCGGGCGACAGCGCAACCTGCCCGCCCGTGACGCCTTTGACTGAAACTTCGCCGCGTTCGCCGCCATTTTTTGCTGGATCAATCGTGACGGATTGGGTCAAGCCGCCCACGCTATCCGCGGCGGAAGGGTCTTCCTCCCAATTGCCGATGCCGCGCAAACCGGCATTGGGTCCACCCCCAAATCCACCGCGGCGGCCAACTCCTGCGGCCATGTCCGCCTCCGTCGCCTTGGGTAGGTAAATCAAAGAGGACAACTGGCCGGAGCGTTTTGCCACCGTGGCCCGGACGATGCCGTTATCGAGCGTCCAACTGTCGCCATTGTCGGTAATGGTCACGGGCGCGGATACCGCGGATTTGTTAAAGACCGGCGCGGGGCCCGACGCACAACCCGAACCCAGAATGCCGAACACGGCCAGTGCGAAGGCGGCCAGGGAAATTGAATGGAGCCGGCGGGAGAGTTCGCGAGGTAGCCAGGAGTTCACAGGAGTAACCTTTCCGAATGCAGATGAAAGAATGGGGGCAGAAAACCGCACCCAGCAAAAGTCATTCCGCCCGGGATGACAAGCGCACAAGCAATCATCGCGATGATTTGTCTTTTCCTTCCGGCGTTCGCCTCCTACCCTCTATGTTCCGCATGAATCTGCCCGCATACAAACCCGTCCTGCTGGTCATCCGCGATGGCTGGGGCGAAAACCATAATCCGGCCCATGACAAGTGGAACGCCGTCAAACTGGCGAAAGCGCCGGTGTCGCGCAAATTGAGCGCGGAATGGCCGCGCACGGAAATCATGGCGTGCGGGCTGGATGTCGGCCTGCCGGCGGGCGTGATGGGCAACAGCGAGGTCGGCCACCAGAACATCGGCGCGGGGCGCATCGTGGACCAGGAACTCGTGCGCATTGACAAAGGTTTTGCCACCGGCGCCATCGCGGCTTCGCCCGTGCTCAAGGCGGCGTTCGACCGCGAAAAGAAAGGCGGTGCGCTGCACCTGATGGGCCTCGTCTCCGACGCGGGCGTGCACGCGATGCTCGAACATCTTTACAGCCTGCTCGAACTCGCGAAAAAAGCAGGCTTGAAACGCGTCTTCGTCCACGCCTTTACCGACGGGCGCGACAGCCCGCCGACTTCCGGCCTGGGCTATATCAAACAGGCGGAAAAAAAGTGCGTGGAGATCGGCGTGGGGAAAATCGCCAGCGTCGCCGGCCGCTATTGGGCGATGGACCGCGACAAGCGCTGGGACCGCGTGCAACTGGCCTATGACACGCTGACGGGCCGGAAAATCGCGCGCACCGCGCCCAGCGCCGCCGCCGCCGTGCAGGCTTATTACGACAAACCCGCGCAACCGACGATGCACGGCGACGAATTTATTTTACCAACGCAGGTCGTCGGCGCGGATGGCAAACCCGTGGGCGTCGTGAAAAACGGCGACGCAATCATCTTCTTTAATTTCCGCGGCGACCGCCCGCGCGAATTGACGCGCGCATTCATCGACGAACCCTTCAAGGGCTTCGACCGCGGCCCGAAGCTCGACCTCTACTACGCGACGATGACGAATTACGAGGAAGGCCTGTGTCCGCATGTCCTGTTCGACAAACCGCCGAAAATGCCGGACATCCTCGGGGAATACGTTGCGAAAAAAGGCATCCCGCAATTCCGCTGCGCGGAGACGGAAAAATTCCCGCATGTGACATTTTTCTTTAACGATTACCGCGAGGAGCCTTTCCCGGGCGAGGAGCGCGCTATCATTCAATCGCCCAAGACGCTGCCCGACGGTTCGCCGCTCTTGACCTACGATCAGCAGCCGGAGATGAGCGCCTTTGGCGTGCGCGATGCGGCGCGCGCGGCCATCTTGAGCAAAAAATATGGGATGATCATCGTCAATTTCGCCAACTCGGACATGGTCGGACACACCGGCTCACTGCCCGCGGCCATCAAAGCAGTGGAAACGGTGGATGCATGCCTGGGCGATTTGCTCGCGGCGATTGACCAGGTCGGTGGCGCGGCGGTCATCACTGCCGACCACGGCAATTCCGACCAGATGTGGGACTTCGAAGCGAACAGCCCGCATACGCGCCACACGCTGAACCCGGTTGAAGTCGTGGTGTATGGTCAAGGGCTGCAAAATGCAAAACTCCGCCAGCAGCCGGTGGGCCGCCTCGCCGACCTCGCGCCGACGATGCTGCGCCTGATGGGCCTGCCCCAGCCTCCCGCGATGACCGGTCAGAGTTTGATTGTGGAATGATGATTTTGTCTCTGAATGTCTTGTCACCTGGGACAGGAGCCCACATAAATGTCCCATGCGTAGATTTTTGTCGCTGATCTTGTTTTTGGTGACGATCAGCTTGTACAGTCAATCGGCACAACAAGAAGCTCAGGTGGCTTGGAGGATTCTCCCACCTGATGTTGGCCTGCTTGATTTTCCGATAGCTGTCACCGGAAAGGCGACTCGGGTTAATTATTCGCTTATCCCAGATAAAGGCGAAATAAAACTCGAATTGAATTTGAAAGTCATCCAAGTCGAAAAGAATGTTTTTTCAAATCTGCCAATTAAGCCAAATGACAACATTCATTTGGTATATTACGTCAACCCTCCTTCCTATGGCATACCTGGAAACGCCTTAAA
>Ga0206855_10176_pt2 | contig 18828 bp, 14 predicted proteins | sample Alteio_BWOrgCont_51_FD_152637 | JGI IMG/M metagenome (GOLD analysis project Ga0206855, IMG submission 152637) | Enriched cells from forest soil in Barre Woods Harvard Forest LTER site, Petersham, Massachusetts, United States -... | ecosystem: Environmental > Terrestrial > Soil > Temperate forest >...
AAACAAAAAAGTGAGCATGTGGCAGCTTTTTGTCCCGCGTGACCGTCGCCGCCAAGGTTATGGCCGCAGGGCGATGGAGATTTTGAGGTCGGACATTTGGCCGAAAAATAAGAGGCTTACAGTTGATGTCCTGTTGCACAACACAAGCGCGATTGCTTTTTGGCGGTCGGTTGGCTACAAAGATTGTTTATTGGGGCTTGAGATACCTGCAAACATTTAGCCGTGTGCCCAGCCAGTCGCCGGAGCCAACCCCGATTGACGCTTTCGGTCAATCGAGAACGCCCGCGCACCACATCACCGGTTCGGGGTGGCCCGGTTTTTTTCGTTAGGCGGCTATGATGCGCTTATTCAAAATCGTGTTGATGGCAGTTCTGGCGTTTATAGGTGGCTGGCTCGTCGATCTTGGTGCACGCGTTTGGCTTGCGGCGCACCGGACCATAGAAACCATATTTGATGTGGCTTCGAGCAGTGACCCGGATGCGCTGCATTGCGGTTGTCCGAATCCCTTTTTCGACACGGATTATATTGCGCAAAGAATCGGGGGAGTGATGATTTTGCTACCAGGCATTGGTGTGTTTGTCTTGGCGGTGAGAGAGATTTTTAAGAAGCCAGATGATTCAGCCGCCTAACACAGCGCTGGAGCCAACGCGATTAGCGCTTTCAATTTTGCGCTGCGGCCTTCCGCCGTTCGGAAGCAGCAGGTTGCACGGCCCGGTTTTTTTCGTTAGGCGGCAGCACAAGTTTTTTCGTATGTCCGAGCACAAAGCAAAAATCAGTTGGATATGCACGAGTCCAGATTTCCTCGGCGGCAAGTATTCGCGCGAGCACACTTGGACGTTTGATGGCGGACTCACCGTGCCGGCCTCACCGTCACCTTCTGTTGTTCCTGTGCCTTACTCAAATCCGGCACACGTTGACCCGGAGGAGGCTTTCGTTGCAGCGATTTCGAGCTGCCACATGCTCACTTTTTTGTTTTTAGCCAGCCAGCAGGGTTTTCGCGTGGATAGTTATCTTGACGAGGCTGTTGGCGTGATGACTAAGAACCAGCAGGGCGTGCCTTGGGTAAGTTCGGTCATGCTTCACCCAAAGATTGCTTACAGCGGTGACAAGTTGCCCACGCCCGCAGACGAGGATTATTTGCATCATTTGGCGCATGAGCAGTGTTTCATCGCCAATTCTATTAAGACCGCGGTGACCGTGAGAGGAGTTGGACAGGAGACCAGACCTGCCGCCTAACCCGTCGCCGGCTGGTCAAGCCGTAGCCAGGCGAAGGTTGAAGCCAACCGCTCCATCCTCCGTAGCAAGGCCACTGCGGAGGATGGGCGTCTTGTCCCGCCATAGCTTCGGGGCGGCGGCGGATGCCGCTGCGGTTGCAACGGTGGAAGCGGAAATGAGATAATAAATCAAGTCGCGGCCTGGTGCCGGCACCAGCGTTCCCACACTTCGCAGTAGGCGGATTCCAAATGCGCGATGAACCGGGGCGCAGCGCAGAGCGGGCTTTGAATCATCGTCGGACGCAAGCGCTCGCGGATGGCCGCCAACTCCGGCAGGTTTTCTGTCAGCCCTTTGCACCGGGCCACATAATCATCTTCGGAATTCGTTGCCCAGTCGGGAAAACCCAGGTTCGTCACCAAACTGAGGCCCACGCGGGCCACATGGGTACGACCAATGAGCGTCACCACCGGCACACCCATCCATAAGGCATCGCAAGTGGTGGTCGTGCCGTTGTAAGGGAACGGATCGAGGCACATATCCACCTGGTTATATAACCCCATGTGCTGGTCTTTGGGCAGACCGGCCCCGCGCAAATCCAGCCGGTCAGCGGGCACGCCGGCGCGGGCGAATTGTTCGTAAAGCCGCTGTTGCACCCCGGGCCGGCCCAAGCCCTGTGATTTTAGCAACAACCGGGCGGTGGGCATTTCACGCAGCAACCGCGCCCAAAGCTGTATCGTCGGCGGGCTCAATTTGCGAAAATTATTGAAGGAGCCGAATGTGACAAAACCATTCGTCAACACGGGCAACGGGCCCACGGCCGGACTTTCCGGCGGCGCTTCGTAGCAGGAAAAAGTTTCCGGCAGGCGGATCAATTCTTCGCCGTGCCAGCGTTCGGTTTGCCCGGGCGGATCGCTCAATGGCTCGGTCAGCCGATAATCCATCGCCGTCAATCCGGTTGTATTCGGGTAACCGATCCAGGTGATCTGCACCGGGGCCGGCTTCAGCGCAAAGACCGGCAACGAATGGTCCGTGGTGTGACCGGCGAGGTCGATGAGTATGTCGATGCCGTCGCGCCGGACTTGTTCCGCCACGTTTGCCGGCGATGTTCCAAAAATATTCCGCCACTGATCCGTCCACCCGCGCAGCCGTTCGCTGACGGCATCCGGCGTTTTGATGTTGGCATAGACATACACCTCCACCTGCTCGCGGCGATGGTGCCGCAAAATCGGCCCGATGAAGGAAACCACCGGATGATCCCGCAAGTCAGCCGAAACATAACCCACGCGCAAGCGTCGTCCCGGGTTGGCATCGTTGAGATGCGGCTGCCGCGATTCCTTGACCGGCTTTTCAAACCATTCGGCCCAGCGCTGGTGTTCCGTAAAGTGTTGCGCGGGTTCAGTTTCCGGCAGGTAATGGAGCAGAAAGAGCAGGTTACTCAGGGTTTCCGGCGATGGTTTCAAGGCCAGCGCGCGCCGGAAATATTCCGCGGCCTCCGGGTGCAACCCTTCCTCGGCGCAGAGCCGGCCTAGATCGTGATGGGCCTCGGCGGAGTCCGGTTTGAGCCGCAAGGTTTCGAGAAATTGTTCGCGCGCCGGCTCGATTTTTTGTTGGGCCAGAAAAGTTTGACCCAGAAGTGTGTGCGCTTCGGGAAGCGCGGGGCTTAACCGGATCGCGTTTTGAAAACTTTCCGCGGCGGCGTCCCATTTGCCGGCGTCCCGGCAAGCCGTGCCGTGACTCAGCCAGAAAATCGTTTCCTTGGGAGCCAGACGCGTGGCCTCGCGCAAGCTCGACAGGCTCTCGCTCAACTGATTTTGCCGTCGCAAAATGTTCCCCAGTTGGTGATGCGCCTCGGCCAGACCGGGTTCACTTTTGATAGCCGCTCGAAACGCGCTTTCGGCACCGTCCTGACCGATGGCATTCAGCGAGAAACCCCGCTGCAAATGGGCGCGGCCGAGTTTGGGATTTCCCCGGGTAGCCTTCTCAAACAGCGCGATGGCCTCCTCATGGCCGCCCTGCTTTTGCACGATCAAGCCGAGCAGATAACTTGCATCCGGATGGCTGGGTGCTTTTTGAAGAATTTTCCGATAAATCGTGGCTGCCTTGGCCAGATCACCGGCGCGTTGCGCGGCAAGTCCTTGTTGTAGCGAGGCGGCCAGGTCCATGGCAGCAACTATCGGTTTTTTTGTTTCTGAATGAAGTGAATTTCTACGCCCTGCCCCCATCCGTTTGTTACGGGCCTTCTATCTTTAATTTTTTTGTTTGTCTGTCAGTTCCCGCTTTTCGGATTCGCTCCAGCGTTTCAATCCGATCAATAGCACGCCGACGTCCGACGGCGAGATTCCAGAAATACGCGAAGCCTGGCCAATTGTGGCCGGACGAATTTTGGAAAGTTTTTGCCGCGCTTCAATGCACAGGCTGGGAACCAAGGCATAGTCGAAATTTTTAGGTATTTCTTTTTCTTCCATTTTCGCAACACGTTTAACTTCAAGTTCTTGCCTATCAATGTAACCCGCATATTTAGCCGCGATTTCGACCTGTTGAATCACTTCCGCAGGCAAATTGATCTTGCCCGGCAATTCGTCGTACTTCATTTCCGGCCGGGCCAGCCATTTCAGCAACGGCTTCTTGTCATGAAAAGTTTTTCGGAGTCGTTCCAATTCGCGTTCAATCCCCTCTTCCTTTTGCAGGACCTGTTGCAGATTTTGGTTGCTGAGCAAACCAACTTCATGGCCGATTTTGGCGAGGCGCAAGTCGGCGTTGTCTTGTCGTAACAACAAACGATGCTCCGCGCGCGAGGTGAACATCCGGTACGGCTCGGTGGTTCCTTTGGTGACCAAGTCGTCGATCAATACGCCGATGTACGCCTGATCCCGACGCAAAACGAGCGGATTTTTGGATTTGATTCGGAGGGCGGCATTGATTCCGGCCATAATTCCTTGGGCCGCAGCTTCTTCGTAGCCGGAAGTTCCGTTGATTTGGCCGGCTAAAAACAGGTTTTGGCAAACTTTCGTTTCCAGCCAGGGATGCAATTGTTGCGGAGGAACAAAATCGTATTCCACGGCATACGCTGGCCGCATGATATGCGCCCGCTCACAACCAATCACGGAGTGAACCAGCTCCACTTGAACGTCGAAAGGCAGGCTGGTTGACAAGCCGTTGACATAGACCTCCTCGGTCTGTACGCCCTCAGGCTCCAGAAAGATTTGGTGTTTTTCCTTGTCCGAGAACTTAACTATTTTATCTTCGATGGATGGGCAGTATCTCGGTCCAATTCCTTCAATTTGACCGGAATACATCGGCGATTTATGCAAATTTGCCCTGATGATTTCGGCTGTTTTGGCTGTGGTGTAGGTCAGATAGCACGGAACCTGTTGCCCGTAGCTCTCGAGCACGGTCTTGGATGGAGACGGCTTCCAGCCTTTGGAGGCTTCGTTTTGTTCCACGTGGAACATATCGTCTGCCCAGTGGGAAAACTTTGGTGGCGGTTCGTCGCCGAGCTGGATTTCCGTCTTTTCCAGATCAAGCGATTTTAGCAAAAGCCTAGGCGGGGTTCCGGTCTTAAGCCGGGATGTTTCAATTCCAAGTTGATTCAGTGAACCGGTCAGACTTTCGGCTGACCCGTCCCCCATCCTTCCTCCGGTCTGCGTCTTTTCCCCGACATGCAACAAACCTCTCAAAAAAGTGCCTGTTGTCAGAATGACCGTCTTGCTCCGGTAATGAATTCCTAACAAGGTAACCAAACCCGTGACCTGGCCGTTTTCGGTGATTAGTTGCTTAGTTTGATCTTGAATTAGATCCAGATTCGTAGTGGATTCGCAAATCAGTTTCTGCCGGAATTGGTAGGCTTTTTTATCGCACTGGGCTCTTGGTGCCCAAACTGCCGGACCGTTGCTTTTATTCAACATCCGAAATTGGATACCGGTATAGTCCGTGGTTTTTCCCATTTGGCCGCCCAACGCATCGATCTCCCGAACCAAATGCCCTTTGGCCAAGCCACCGATTGCCGGGTTGCAGGACATTTGCCCGATGGAATCAACATTCTGCGTCAGCAGGAGAGTCTGGCAACCCAGTCTCGCAGCGGCTAGGGCCGCCTCGATACCAGCGTGTCCGGCACCTACAACAATAACGTCATAATCTTTTGGGTACGTGAACATATCAGACCAACCCAAATTTCACCTGGCCGGAATCACGATTTTGAGAGATGCCGCGTTGATTGGCCGAAAGGTGCAGGCAAATTTTATAGACCCATTCGTTTTCAGTTTTACCGGTCAATTTGCCGATTTCGTCAACCGTCAGGAGCTTGCCTTTGTTTTCAGTAAGTGCCTTTAGGATAAGTTTTTGTAATTGCATTACATCCGAGGCGGCCTTCTTGCCGGCCTCAACGCCAGGCTGATGGTAGGCGTTGATGTTGACCAAACTCGCGTACAATCCGACGGCCCGTTCGAATAATGCGATCAAACTGCCAACCGTATAGGCAGAAGGCTCCGAAACGGTGATGGTTATAGACTCTCTATCGTTATCGAAGAGCGCTTCGCGCGTTCCGAGGTAGAATCCCATCAAATAATCGCCTGAAGTGATGTCTGGCTCGACAAAAATGGTTTTACCGGATCCTTCCTTGAGCACCTCGATGAAGACGGCAAAGAAATCGTTTAGTCCATCCCTTAGTTGTTGGATATAAGAATGTTGATCGGTGGCTCCTTTGTTGCCGAGCACGGTGATTCCTTGATTTACCAATTTTCCGTCCAAATTCAGCGCTTTGCCCAAAGATTCCATGACCAACTGTTGAAGATACTTGGAAAACAGCTCTAAACGGTCTTTGTAGGGCAAAACGACCATGTTTTTTGTTACTTTACCGTTACCGGATAGAAACCAAGCTAAAGAGAGCAGGGCGGCTGGGTTCTTTTTCGTTTGCGTGGAGCGGGTCAGCTCATCGGTGGCCGCAGCACCTTCCAATATTTTTTTTACGTCAAACCCTTGAAGGGCAGCGGGTAACAAACCGACCGCTGATAATTCGCTGGTTCGTCCACCGACCCAATCCCACATCGGAAACCTTTTAACCCAATTGTCGGTTTTTGCTAGTTTATCCAAATCGCTGTCTTTCATCGTTATGGCGACAGCGTGTTTGCCAAAATCCAGTCCGCTGGCTTCGTAGGCGTGTTTGGCAATCAGCATTCCATTACGGGTTTCCTTGGTGCCGCCGGATTTGGAGACGACCACGCACAGCGTTTGGTTGAGTTCCTTGCCCAAGGCGGCCAGGACACGGTCCATGCCGTCGGGATCGGTGTTGTCAAAGAAGAAGGGCTTGATTTTATCGGTGCGCGGATCGCCGAGGGCATTGGCCACGAATTGCGGGCCGAGCGCAGAACCGCCGATGCCAATGAGCAGGAAGTTTTTGAACTTTCCACCCGCACCACCAATCTGGCCGGCGTGAACTTTGGCTGCGAAATCGAGCATGTTTTTAAGGTTATCCTGAATTTCCACGCGGATATCGGGCGTGGGTGACAGTTCCGGTTTACGCAGCCAGTAATGGCCCACCATGCGGTTTTCATCCGGATTGGCGATGGCACCGCCTTCCAGGGCCGTCATGCTGGCGTAGGCTTTTTGCAATTGCGGCTCCAGCTTGTCAAAAAAGGCGTCGTCCACGCTCATCCGGCTCACATCCACCGCCAGCCCGATGGACGGAAACTCGAAATTATATTTTTGAAAGCGCTCCCATTTTTGTTCTTTGGTGTATTTCATAGGCGGAAATCGCCGGCTTCTGGCCGGCAGCAATGGAGCAGGAAGATACCGCGAAGAAAAAAAACCGCAACGCAGGTGTTTGCGGCGAAAATTATTTGACCGGCAACGTCAACAGGATCGTCGTGCCGCGATTCAGGCGGGATTTGATCTCGATTTGGCCGCGATGTGTTTCCATGATCCGGCCGACAATCGCCAGTCCGAGTCCGGTGCCTTTGGCCTTGGTGGTGGAAAGAATCGTTTTGAACGCCCGCTGCTGCTGTTCCTTGCTCATGCCGCCGCCGGTGTCCTTGAAAGTCACCGTGACCTGATTCGGCGGCAGCGCGGATGTTTTCACCGTCAAGGTCCCGCCCTTGGGCATCGCTTCCGCGGCATTCAGGATGAGATTGAGGAACACCTGCTCCAACTGCGTCGCATCGCCGGAGATCAGAGGGAGGTCCGGTTGCAGATCGCGGACGAGTTTCACGTTCTGGTTCGCCAGTTTGTGCCGTACGAGCAGACCAAGCTCATCCAGCAAATCGTTCAAGTTCACCGGTGCAAACTTCGGTTCCGTCGTCCGCGCGAAATCCAAAATTTGTTCCACGATCTTGTTCAGGTGCTCGATTTTGGACTCGATCACATGAGCATCCTTCGCGCGCGGATCTTTTTCATCAAACTTCAAGTCCAGCGAGTGGTACAGCAGCTTCATCACCGTCAGCGGGTTGCGGATCTCGTGCGCCACCTCGGCCGCAAGCAGGCCGAGCGCCGATAATTTTTCGTTCTGCCGCAACTGCTCCTCCACGTCCACGACCCGTTCATAAAGCCGCGCCTTCTCGATCGCAATCGCCGACAACTCCGCCAGCGCCGACAAAATCTTCACCTCTTCGTTGGAAAAATGATATGGCCGCGCCGTGTAAACATTCAGCGTCCCGATGGCCTGGCCCGCGAAAACCAGCGGCACGCTCAACAGCGAAACCAAATTTTCCTTCCGCGCGAGTGTCACGTTCTGGTAACGCGGGTCGGTCTGCACATTGGCGACCTGCTGCGGTTTTTGGCGGCGCACGACCACCCCAAGCAGGCTTTCCTCCGCGGTCAACCGGGGTTTTTTGATGTAGGCATCGCCCGCGCCGAAACTCGCCCGCAGATCCAGCCATTCGCGCGTCTCATCCAGCAACATCAGCGAACACATCCGCGCGCGCATCAATTCGCACGCCTCCCGCGTGATCGCACGCAGCGCCTCGTCCAGGTTCAGCGTGGAATTGATCGTGCGGCTCACGCTCGCCAGCGATTCGAACAACAGCACCTTCAACCGCAGTTGTTCGTAGAGCCACGTGTTGTGGATCACCTTGGCCGCCTGGAGCGCCAGCTCCTGCAGCAATTCCTGGTCGTCCTGCGAAAACGCGTCCGCGCGCTCGGAATCCACGTTGATGACGCCGCGCAATTCGCCGCGCACCTCCAGCGGCACGGCCAGTTCCGAACGCACCTCGCGCCGCACGCTGACGTAGCGGTGGTCCCTGGTCACGTCGCCCACGCGCGCGGGCTTGCCCGTGCGCGCCACCCAGCCGGTGATGCCCTCGCCGACGCGCAGTTTTATCTTCCGCGCCGACGACGACAGGTTTTGCGCCGCGTGGATCTCGAGAAAACTGGTCGTGGGATTGATCAGCGCCAGCGAACCGGAGGACGCACGCATCACGCGCACCGCCTCGCCGACGATCAACTGGAGCGCCTCCTGCGATTCGAGCGTGGAATGGATGACGTTGCTGACCTGGTAAAGCAGGCTCATCCGCTCGGGCGACAATTTGGATTTTGAAAATTCCTCGCTCACTGATCCGTCTTTAGTTTTGGGTTTTAACTTCCAACGCTTTCTCCCTCCACGCAAGTTTCACCTAAAAACTGGAAAGTAAAAACTAAAAACTTACCGCGTCCGCAGGGTCAGAATAATTCCTACGGTGCCGAAGATGACATTTGGAAGCCACGCCGCGATCCAACCGGGCAGGTGGCCGCTCATGCCGAACGCCAGGCTCACCTGCTGCAATATGTAATACGCGAAGACAATGAAGATGCTGCCCGCCACGCCGAAAAACAGATTCCGTCGTCCCGACTGCGCGCCGAACGGGATCGCCATCAGCACCACAACGAAACACATCCATGGCGCAGCGATGCGCCCGTGGAATTTGGTCAAAATGCGCCCGGCATCCTTGCCCGACAGGTCCGGGTTCATTTTCAGGTACGGCCACAGGTCGGACAGCGGTATGTCCGCGCTGCGCGAGGACAGCAACCCTTCGGCGTCGCTGAATTTTGCCTCCAGTTGGAACTGCCGCGGGGTCTCGTCAAATTCCGGCATCGCGATCTGGTTCGTCACCGGCAATTGCTGCCAGCGTGCGCCGGGGTTCGTCCGCGAGAATGTCTGGGCATTGATAAAATTCCAGGCGGCGTTTGTGTACACCGCCGATTCCGCCTTCAATTCGCGTTCCAAACCATCCGGCAGGGTCCAGCGCACGTCGGGATTCGTAAGCGTCTTCTTTTTGAAGTTGAATTCCGGGATGAACCAGACGCGATGCGCGTGGCGGTTGTTGAAGCCGACCTTCTCAAAAACATTCTTTTGGCGCGGCCCGGTCCGGCCGCCGTTCTGGACATGGCGCGTGAGCAGTTCCTGCGAATACTGCTGGCAACGCGGCACGGCCAGTTCGTTCAGCGCGTAATAAAACGCCGTCACCGCCAGCCCCACCACGAAATAAGGCAGGCACAACCGCCAGAGACTCACGCCCGCCGCACGCAGGGCGGTGAGTTCATTATAACGCGCATGCTGCGTCAACGCGTAGAGCAGGGCGAGCAACAGCAGCACCGGCAACACCAGCACGAAAAATTCCGGCAGGCTCGCTGCGCATAGCGCGACCGATTCGGTGAAGTTCAATTTCGCATCGCGCATGGCCCCCGTCTGGCCAAAGAAAAAAAACACGACCCAAAAGATCATGAAACCGCTGAGACAGAAGATCAGCGGCGAGAGCAGTTCGCGGAACAGGTATCGGTCATGCAACCGCATCGGCGCAGCTTAGCGGTTGTGTCCGTGGATTGCATGGAAAAATCTTGCTTTACCGCATTTATAATCTATTTTCCCTCGCCCTGCTGGGTTGGTAGCTCAGTTGGTAGAGCAGTGCCCTTTTAAGGCATTGGTCCGGGGTTCGAGTCCCCGCCAACCCACCAGTCTTTTACGAGCGACGGTTGTCGCGCTGGAGTGCAAAGCGACGAAAGCGGCCAAAAACGTTCCTTTTTCCTCGAAATCACCTGCGTGATTTTCAATTTTATTTTCCGGCGGTACTGCGTTAATGTTTCCGCATCAAAACTTCAACAAGCATCAAGTTTTGGGGCGTACGGGGTTCCATCCCCACGCCGGGGCGCGGCACCGTGCGCTACGGCGGCAACACTTCCTGCATTGAAATCCGTTGCGGCAATGACATCATCATCCTGGATGCCGGCACCGGCCTGCGCAAACTGGGCCAGTCGTTGCTCGCCGAGTTCAAGCAGAAGCCGCTCAACCTGACGCTGCTCATTTCCCATACGCATTGGGACCATATCCAGGGACTGCCGTTTTTTGCGCCCATCTATGAATCGCGCTGCCGCCTGCGCATCCTCGGCAGCGAAGGCGCGCGTAGCGGGCTCGAATCCGCCCTCACCGGCCAGATGGAAAGCACCTACTTCCCCGTGCCGTTCTCCAAATTGCCGAGCAACATCGAGATCGAGGAACTGCGCGATTTCAATTTTGCCATCGGCACCACGCTCGTCAGCGCCCAACGCGCCAACCATCCCGGCTTAACCGTCGGTTACCGGCTGTTTTCGCCCGACGGGGTCATCGTTTTCTTTCCCGACACCGAACCGCGACACGGCGGTGACGACCGTGATATGATTGATTTCATCCGCGATGCCGACGTGTTGATCCTTGATTCGCAATATGACCGCGGCGAATACCAGAGGCATACCGGCTGGGGCCACGGTTGCGTGGACGATTCCGTGTCGCTCGCCCTCAAGGCCGGTGTGAAAAAACTGATCCTCTTCCATCACGACCCCGACCACGACGACAAAAAAATCGATGCCTTCGTCCGTTACGCCCGCTCACTCGTGAAAACGCAGAAGGGTAAATTGAAAGTCGAAGCCGCGCGTGAAGGCTTGCTGATTCCCGTCAACGGCCGGTGATCGCCGGCCTTTCGCATGCAACTCTTCAAGCTAATCGCCGCCGGCCTGCTGCTGGCCGGCAGCGCGTCGGCCACGGATTGGAAACTGGTCTGGTCCGATGAATTCAATTATCAGGGCCTGCCGGACACGAACAAATGGGATTATGAGGAGGGCTTTGTGCGCAATCATGAAAGCCAGTATTACACCCGCGACCGGTTGGACAATGCGCGCGTTGAAGACGGCCACCTCATCCTTGAGTGTCGCAAGGAACATTACACGCCCGCCAATCACGGATCCGTGGAATATACCTCCGCCAGCCTCATCACCCTGCACAAGGCCGATTTTCAATACGGCCGCATCGAGGTCCGCGCCAAAATTCCTCAGGGCAGGGGCGTCTGGCCCGCCATCTGGACGCTCGGCACGAATGTCACCCAGGTCGGCTGGCCCCGTTGCGGCGAGATCGATATCATGGAATTCGTCGGCAAGGACCCGGACCAGATCCACGGCACCCTCCATTATTTCAAGGACGGCAAACCGGCTTCCAACCATCGCGGCCTGAAGACCGACCGGCCGTTCGATGATTTCCACAACTACGCAATCGAATGGACGCCGGAACGCATCGATTTCTTTTTCGACGGCCGTAAATATCAATCGGCGGACATTAGCGCGGCGGACCAATCCGGGATCAATCCCTTTCACGCGCCGCATTACCTCATCCTCAACTTCGCGCTCGGCGGCAGTTGGGGCGGCCCGATTGATGACGCGATGATGCCGCAACAATTCGTGATCGATTACGTCCGCGTCTATCAGCAGACGCCACCCGCAAAATAAACCTGGGCACCCGCCGTTTGAACACCTTCGCTCCTTAAGAGCTTCCGGCGGAAGTCGCCGTGTGCGTTCCAAACCGGTCGCGCAGATTTAAAAATGGCTTTTCATAGCAATTGTAAACGGCGGCGGAGATTGAAATCGCCAGCGCCCACTCCACCACAACTTTTATGCCGGTGGTCAGGCCCGCCTCATTTGTCTCAACGCCCGCGAGTTTGAATGCCACGCCGGACAGCTTCAGGCAAAATACATGGCTCAAATAGAGCGAGTAGGACCACAGGCTTAATTTGCGCACGACCACGGGCCACCAGTCGGCCGCCGGCTCCACGATGGCGATGCGCGGAAACAGCATCACAATGCTCAATGAAATCAGGCAAAAATAAAACACCCGATAGAAGATGATGGCCGCATCCAACCGGCCGAGGAAATAGGCTTGAACACAAGCGTGCGCAAAGATGGCCACGCATATCGCTGTTCCAACCGGCCACCATTTCACCATCAGGTTCCAGACCGCGGAATGATACCGTTTCAAGTAAACCAACCCAACGCCATAGCCAATGGCGTCCAGCCTCGGCAATGTCATCATGCGGACGCCCGTAATCCAGTCGTCCGTGACGACGAAGCATCGAAACACCGGCGGCAGGACCAGAAAGACCAACACCGTTGCCAGAATCGCACGGCCATGGTTGGCCACGTATTTGGAAAAAACCAGCAACAACACTGGAAACAAGACATAAAACCATTCCTCGATCGCCAGACTCCAAGCGATGATGAATACGGTCGGATGCGGCCAGAAAACCGCCTGCCCAAAGACCAGATAACTTTCCCACCCTTGCGGACTCCGCCCCAGACCAATCCGATAGGTCACCATGTAAATGGCAAGGAACAGATAATAGTTCGGCAGGGTGCGGAACCAGCGGCGCTTCCAAAATCCATAAAGCCCTGCATTTGTGTTCAACCGGCCCGCGCTGAATTCATCCATGAGGATTCCTCCGATCAGGTACCCGCTTAACACGAAAAAAATCTCCACGCCCCAGACTCCGCCCATGTCCCGCAGCACTCCCAGCAGGGGAAAGGCGGCGCTGTCGGGAATGGTATGGGCCAGCAACACCAGCACGATCGCCGTGGCGCGAATCAGGTCCGGTCCAAAGGTCCGGTTTTTTTCCGGGATTTCTACTGGCTTCATTGTAGCCACGGTTTTGCCGATTCTCCCTGTTTCATTCCCCGTTCAGAAGTTATTTTTCGGGGGGAGGGAAAATTCACCGCTTTGGTCTGCGCTTCCGGGCCGCCAGCTTGCGCAGCCCCGGCCCGGCCATGCGGATCAACACCCATTCATCCAGCGTCTTTGCTCCAAGGCTTTTATAAAAATCCAGCGCGCGCTGGTTCCAGTCGAGCGCAATCCACTCAAACCGCCCGCACTTCCGTTTTGCTGCCACCCGCGCGACTGCCTCGATCAACGCCCGGCCGATGCCGTGCCCGCGAAATTCCGGGCACACATACAAATCATCCAGCCAAACACCTTGCCGGCCCGTGAAACTGGAGAACGTGGAAAAATAAAGCGCATACCCAACCGGCCGGCCGCCGCTCCGCGCCAGCAAAGCCCCCGCCACCGCGCGCGGCCCGAACAACGCCCGGCGCAGCGATGCCGGCGTGGCCTTCATTTCGTGTTCCAGCTTCTCGAACTTCGCCAGCTCGCGGATAAGTTTCAGCAGCTCGCGCACCTCGGCGGGTTTGATGGGAGTAATCTTGAAATCCATGATGCAAACTACCAGCCCTGTGTTTCCTCCGGCAAGCCGCAAGGTTGTTTTGGTGACCGGCTGTCACCAGGGACGCGCGCCCTTGAGCTTCTTTTTATCAAACGCGGTTTTCCTCGCATTATTGGCGCGCACTTCCATCCGGAACGGCGGCTCGATCTCCGGCGGCAACGGCGGACCGTCCGGTGAGGGTGCTTCTGGTGCCGGCCCGGCATCCACAATCTTGGCGATGACGCCAAGCAGTTCACTCCGGCCATGACCAGCCTCGGCGGAACATTGAAAGGTTTCCGGCAACTTCGAAAACCACCCCGCGATGCGCTCCTTGAACGCCGCGATATTTGCCGCCGTCGTTTCCGGCGTGCCGCGGTCCGTCTTGGTGAAGACAATGACAAACTGCAGTGCGTGGGTGGCGAGCCACTGCACGATCTCCAGGTCCAACGGCTGCGGTTCCAGACTGGAATCCACCAGCAGAAACGTACAGCACAGGTTCGGCCGGTGCCGGATGTAATTCGCCGCCGCGCGGTTGAACTGCGAGACATGCTTCCGTGAACCTTCCGCGTAGCCGTAGCCCGGCAAATCCACCAGCCGCCACGTTTTGTTGATCGTGAAAAAATTGATGAGCTTGGTGAACCCCGGCGTCGGCGAGACGCGCGCCAGCCGCTCCTTGCCCGCCAGCAGGTTCAGCAGCGACGACTTGCCCACGTTCGAGCGGCCGATGAACGCGAACTCCGGCAACGACTCGTCCGGGCAGGAATCCAGATCCGGCGCGCTGCGATCAAATATGGCGGTTGAGACGTTCACACTAATAAATCAATGTACCACTGTCGCAGTAAACCAACCTGGGTGAAACAACCAATTTTAACAACTCCAACGGAGTTGAATCATTCAGCCCGGTGCTGGCCGATGAAGTCGGCCTACGGCGGGTGAGCCCACATTTTGAACACAACTTGAAGGAGTTGGAGCCTTGGGGGCAAATCGCCCGGCCGGAAGGACCTCAGTATCTCCGTGCCTTTTTGGTTAAAAAACCCGCTCTGGATGGCAAAACCGGCCAAAAAAGCCCTCAAAATTGGGTTCGTTTTTTTGGACACTTATGCACTTTCATTGGCTTTTTTGCGGAAAAATTGGGTTCGTTTCGTAATTTCACCCCCCGTCACCTTTTGACCTCTCAACTCAATTTGAACCTCGACCAACCTTGACCCGGTTTGACTCCGCTTGGTGGCCCGTCCCGCCCGGAACGCCGGCGGGCGGGATGGATTGCCGGTTCGCGACAATCCACCCCGCGCCCGCGCCGTCTCGCAGCACGTGCCAACTCCTGTCTGCCATCTGCCACTTCGTGGCTATGTCAAAGAACAATCCGAAATTGGCCATTGCCAATCCGAAAATCCGATGCCCCGCACCAAGTGGGTGCCCCGACTTGTCCGCCATAGTTTCAACGACGGCGGAACTCCGAAAACCGGAATCCGTTCCCGTCACCGCCCAACCTAGCCAATGAAGTAAACTGTGTCAATAATAAAAGCACTCTGTATTATAAAGTGCCGGCAGTTGTCGGGTTCAAACACCCGGATACAGATAGGAGATGGCGTGATATTGATTTGCTTTCGACACATTGCGAATTCACCTGCGACCTGGCTTCGGCAAGACGCTGCAAGCGTTTACCACCCGGCGCATTCCAACGCCAGGACGCTGCGAGCGTTTCCCCTTCTCCCTGGCCGGGATGAGGGCGGACGTCCCTCTATCTTTGGGTGCATGGGGAATCGCATTTTGTAGCATTTTGAACGCACTTTAGTTTTGGCTTCGCCGCTATGCGCCGCTCTGGTCGCCCGTCGGATTCTTCAATTGCTCCTGTCGCGCGCGGATCGTATCCGCCTCCTCGCGGATGTTGATCAGCGATAGCTGCGTCGCGTGAAACAGGTGCACACACCCGCCCACCATGCCCGTCACCCCGGCGAATCCCAGCAGCAGGCCCACGCCGATTACCGCCTTCATCGCGAGTTCGCTGCCCGATTCCCCCGCCACCGCGCCCAGCAGCGTCACCAGCGTGGCCGCCACGAACGCCCCCAATCCCACATAGATCCAGCGCAGCGCGCCCAGCAGCACCATCGCCTGCCGTTCCACACGGTTCACGTGCTCGATGAAATTCGCGCGTTGCGGACGCGCCGTGTTCTCCGACTCGTTCAACAGTTGGTGCATGCTGTCGCGCGTGCGGATGAGCCGGTTGATGGTGCTCAACGCCAGCAGGCACGAGGCGTTCGTCAGCAGCGCCGGCGCGGCGATGAACGTCAGCACCGCGAACGGATTGTTTGTCAGCAGATTGCTTCCCATGAATTTGAAAACTACGTTGCTCACCACTGACCGTCAACGGCAATTGGGTGGCAATTAAAGAACTTTCTGGCGGACTTGTGATGCCACAAAGATTTCGCTGCCTAAGCTTTGAACCGGCCTGCGGAATAAAAAACCTTCGCCCGTTTGAGCGAAGGCTTGCAGAAACCTTCTTTTATTTGTTCGCTGCTTGCGCTTGCGAAAGAGCAATCTTCAAACATTCATTCTCTATTTTTTCAAAGAGAGTGCTCCATACTAGACCGTTTTTTCCCACTGCGTTGGGTTTTCTTCCATACGCCTTTGCATGGGTAAGAAGTTTTTTTACCATTTCGTTACTTGCATTGCGAAACACCTGTACTGGGTCAGTAATCTTCCATTTTGCAAATTCCCCGGAATAATCAATCACTGGGCGCATTGCGGCAACCAATGGATATAGATAGCCAGTCGGCCAGCCGGATTGAACGGTTTGTCCTGTGATTGGCAAGGGGCGCGGCCCAGAAAGTTCCTTTAATTTGCGTCCTCGCGAACTTCCCTCTTTCGTCCCGTTCGCTTCACGAACAGGCTCTTCTTCTTCGCCCAAATAACCAGAGAGTCCACCGCCACTCCGATAGGCTTCGTCGGTCACCATCTCAATTTGCTCACAGAGCCGCAAAAACTCTGGAGCTAAATGAATAATTTTGCCGAATCCCGCTTTCCAAGCAGTGGCATCATGATTTTTTTCCCGCTTTTGCCACTCTTCATAATAGAACTCCACACAACTTGCGCGCGAAGTGTAGGCTTTTATCGGATTCGTTGTCCCATCAGCAAATGAAGGATGGAATAAGGTGCAGACGGCTACGACTTCTTCAACGGAGAGAGGTTTGTTCTCATTCTGTTCATTCTGGCGGAAAGCAACAAGTCGTTCCAAGTTTTCCTTGCGCAGACTGGCTTTCAGGTCATCAAAGACTTTCTCCAGATTGTAGATGGCTGATTCCCTGACTGCTGCAACTGAATTACGCGCTGAAATGATGTCCGCCGCTAGGTCATCATAACCGGAAAGCACCTCGACATTAACAAATGCATTTGGCGCTTCAACGCCAGCGTCCTGGCGCTTTCTCAAGACTTGTTCGATTGCTCTGAATGTATGGCCCCCGTCAATTATCCCATGACGCTTTGGATCACGCAAAAGAATGGTAAATTCCTTTGTTTGAGAATCATATCGAAAGCCATTTGACAGAATTGTGATCCCACGGTTAAGCGGGTGCATATTATCAGGGCGTTCATCAAGTGTTTGAATAATTCCTTTTGCGATTGTTGAGCCCATTTTTTGATCGCGAACATTTGCCTCTAACCAGTCTTTGAGGCCGCTTTCAAATATCGTGCTTACATGCACACAGAGAATTGCTCTGGATTTTGACTTGGGTTCAATAGGATCGACCAAAACACGAACGTGGTCAGGATGGACGGGGAGTTGTACGGAGGTGTCGCTGCTAACTATACTAGTTTGTGGACTAGTCATTTTTTCCTTTCGCGGTTTCACTACGATTAGAAGTTTTTCAGGCAAGCAACATTTAGCTCACTCTGACACAAACCGCTTACTCTAATCGAGGGTTGCGCACTACTTGCCGACAGGCGTTCACGCTACAACTGAATTTGTTTTACGCCCAATCCGGCAAGATTGCAATAACTATTTCAATTATTCGCCCCGCCAACTCCTCCTCAAAATCCACAATCAATCCAGTGCGGATTTCTGATTTAATAGGCGCGGCGCTGGAAATCATGCTGGGACAAATTTCGCCGCTGCTGCCAATTCCTGAGCAATTGTTTTTCGCGCTTCCTTGTCGGCAGGCCAACCATTTACGTGAGCGTGGTTTTGGTTTTTAGGAAGAGGCCAAGCGACAGCTTTCAAAGCATTTTTAACCACAGTACCAACTTTGATGTCCGCTCTGCCAAGATATTCTAGCGATGTTTCGACGGCAACAGCCTTGCCTGTTTCTATTAGTTGTTCGGCTGAAATTCCAGCATGCCGAGTAACAGAAAGCTGTAAATCTTTTGGGGGTATGAAGGCATCCTGTTTTAGCGTGTTATCTGCTTTACGAATCCACTCCTTCTTCAATACGAAACGCGCAAGCATTTCGTCGTCTGATAGCGGAGTTTCGGGGGATTCCATCATTCAGCGTAAATTTTACCCACCAATTCCAAGATGATTTTGGGCGCGTCTCCAAAAAACGGTTCTGAACCGTTGGTTTTACGCAAGCCCATGAGGGCAGAATAATATAAAAAACCCTCCGGACTCACACTGACCGAAAGGGTATGCCGAGGTGCCTTATACCATTCTAACGTAACGTGGCCGTCCGGTTCGACACCAACGGAAGGCGCTTGAACGCCAAGCGGGAGCGATTCCAAAAAACGAAATGCATTCAAAAAGGTTTCTTGCGAAACCGGCTCGGCAGAATCTCCATCCCAACCTGATTGCTTACTTTTTTCAAAAACCTCCAATAGTTCATTGAAGACGTCGCTACCCAATCCGAGATATCTGGATTTTTGCAACTGTTGGCGTGTCTGGCGTGTTGCATCAAAAATATAAGTCGCCGTTGGGCTTGCGGCGCGCGACGCGACAGAACTTGAAGCCAGAGCAACAGAGAGTGTGATTTCAGCAGGAAACGTCATTTTGTCAGCGATTCTATGAGTTTTGAGGTTAAACTAGCAAAGAAAATCTTGTTTTTCAACCAGCGCATTTCTGACAGTTTCGTTTCCAGTTTAGCGTCCGCCAAACTTAAAGGGTTTGTTGTGAGAACATCAGTATCAACAATTATTGCAGGAACTGGATTTACTCCATCGGCTGGCTGGA
>Ga0206855_10182_pt1 | contig 18736 bp, 16 predicted proteins | sample Alteio_BWOrgCont_51_FD_152637 | JGI IMG/M metagenome (GOLD analysis project Ga0206855, IMG submission 152637) | Enriched cells from forest soil in Barre Woods Harvard Forest LTER site, Petersham, Massachusetts, United States -... | ecosystem: Environmental > Terrestrial > Soil > Temperate forest >...
TTGGTTTTGTTTTAATTTTTCCATATTTTCTTTGGGGCAAAGAAGCCCAAATTACGATTTTATTTACCAATGACCATCATGGACAAGTCGAACCTTTGCATGAATCTGATCCTTCCAAGCCCGTGGGCGGGGTAACGCGCCGTATGGCGTTGATTCAAAAGATTCGCCAAGAAGTGGGAGAGAAAAACGTCATCTTGGTTGATAGCGGCGATCTTTTTCGCGGTACCGCTTTTTCCGAAATGAGCGATGGAAAAGTGGATTGCGCGGCTTATCAATTGATGAAGTATGACGCCCTCGGATTGGGCGAACAGGATTTTGATTACGGCAAATCCACGCTTTTGGATTACCGGAGAGAATTTGGTCTCCCCTGGGTTTCGGCTAATGTGGTGAGCGCGGGCCAGCCTTTTGTTCGGCCTTATGTGCTTAAGTCGGCGGGTAATATCCGGGTGGGGTTAATTGGTTTTAGTACACAAGAAGCTTTATCCGTAGCTCGAAGAGAAAATGTCAGGGGATTGGTTTTTAATCCGGCAGATGCCGCGGCGAAAGGTCTTCATTCGATCTTTAAAAAAGACGCGGATATTTTTGTGGTTTTGAGCCGTTTAGGAGTAGAAGAAGATAAAAAATTCGCCAAAGGAAACTCTTATCTCCATGTCATTCTTGGCGGACGGAGTCAGACCGTTTTGACCGAGCCGATTGTGACGAAGGCAAAAGACGGCACTTTGGTGGGGCCGATTATTGGTCAGGCGGGTTCACAGGGACTTTATTTAGGCCGGTTGGATTTGAGCATTGAAGGCCATCGGGATCCTAAGACCAAAAACGCGACTTATTCCATTACAAACTATCACTACCAATTAATTCCAATTACAGCGGATTTACCGGAAGATCCGGACATGGTGGCTTTGCTGGATAAATACCGTTCCCGGCTCGAAAAAAAACCATTAGATGAACCATTGGCCGAGGCTTTAAACGCGGATGCCAACAATGAAGGCGATTCAATTTGGGGTCAAATGGCGACAGATGAGATCCGAAAGTCAACACAGGCGGACGTGGCTATGATCAACAGTGATTTTTTTCACTCTGATTTTACAACCGGCACTATTACCAGGGAAATTCTCTATGAAATGGTTCCGACGGACAATGAAATCGTGACGGTTGAAATTCCGGGGGCTTATTTAAGAAAAACACTAGAAATAACGGCGCTCAAGCGGGGTCAGGGATCTTTTTTACAGATATCAGGGATAAAAGTACAAAAAGTAGGGGATGGCCTTTCCATTTGGGTCGGGAATGAGCCTTTGAAAGATCATCAAAAATATCAATTGGCTTTGAACGATTTTTTAGCGGATGGCGGCGATGGTTATGAACAGTTGAGGCGTTTAAAATACCGTAAAAGAACTGATGTGATGATCCGTGAGCTTTTGGAAAGCGTTTTAAAAGACCGAAAAAAAATTAGTTCAACCGATTTAGAGAAGCGTTGGATTTTTTAATAAAATTACTTTGACAATAGCTCTAGGAAGAGTGGTTTGACTCAAGCTGAGGTTGGTTTGGGAGTCGTTATAAGTCGTCATTGGGTCGGGATTTGGCGTAGACTCAGTTTAAAAAAATCATGGATTAAATATGGACGCATTTAAAAAACCACTTTTTAAAAAAGAAGACTCCTCGGCGCTTTCGCCCGTTCAAGGGCCGCAACCCAAGATTTTGCTGGTCGCTTCCGAGATTTATCCCTTTGCCAAAACCGGAGGTCTGGCCGATGTGGTCGGAGCTTTGCCACTAGCTTTGATAAAGCTGGGCTGCGAAGTCGCGTTGATCATGCCGAAATATAAAAGCGTTTCTCCCGAAAAATATAGATTGAAGTATGAGATTAATGGTCTGTCTGTTCCCATGGGAATGGGTGATATGAGCGCGGATGTTCTCTCAACCCGCCTGGGCGACACACAGATTAAAGTTTACTTCGTTCAATGCGATCGGTATTTTGACCGGGATGGTTTATACGGGACGCCCGAAGGGGATTATCACGATAACGCCGAAAGATTCGCTTTTTTCTGCCGCTCAAGCCTAGAACTACTCAGGGCGCTGGACTGGTATCCAGATGTGATTCATCTGAATGACTGGCAAACCGGACTCATACCGGCCTATTTAAAAACTCTTTACGCCGATCAAAAGGCCTATCAAAAAATCAAAACCCTTTTTACCATTCATAACATGGCTTATCAGGGATTATTCCCCAAATACGTTCTTCCTATGACGGGTTTGAGATGGGAAGAGTTTAAACAGGAAAAACTGGAGTTTTATGATCAGGTAAATTATCTCAAAGCCGGATTGGTTTACTCGGACGCGATTAATACGGTTTCACCTACCTACGCCGCCGAAATTAAGACTGATGAATTCGGCCAGGGGCTTCAGGGAGTTCTCAATATTCGATCAGAAGATTTACACGGTATTTTGAACGGTATCGACTATGAGGAATGGAACCCGTCGACAGATAAAGAAATTCCAGCCCAGTACACGGTTAAGAATCATGACCGGAAAATAGAGTCCAAAGTTAAGCTTTTAAACGAGATGGGATTGGAATTTAAGGCTAAAACCCCTGTTATAGGGCTGGTGTCCCGTCTATCCGATCAAAAGGGATTTGATTTGATTTCTGAAATTATTGAGCCCTTTTTAGCAATGGATGTGCAATTGGTAGTTTTAGGCACGGGCGATGCCCGATATCACGAGATGTTTCAGGCGTTGCAGCAGCGGTTTCCAAAAAAATTGGCCGTGAATCTAAAATACGATAATCGGTTGGCCAAGCTGATTTACGCGGGAAGCGACATGTTTTTGATGCCTTCCCGTTTTGAACCCTGTGGTTTGGGGCAAATGATCGCGATGAAATACGGCTCAATTCCGCTGGTCCGCAAAACCGGGGGATTGTCGGACACAGTTGAGAATCTCTCACTAGAGGGTAAAAAAGGAACCGGATTCGTTTTTGAAAACTATCAGTCGGAAGACCTTCTCTTTATTATCCGCCGCGCGGTAGAGGCTTTCGGTCAGCCGAAGATATGGAAAGAGTTGGTTCAACGAGCCATGACGAAAGACTTTTCCTGGACCGCTTCAGCCCGCCAATATTTGGAACTTTATGGTTATATTCGGCGTAAATAGGCCTAAAAGCACAAATAATGACTTTCGTTACTAAAAAAACCGGTTAAAAAGCCCTAAGATACTTTCCATGAACATTTCACTGATTCAAATTATTGAGCAAAAAGATAATCTTCTTCGCGAGCGATGGAACAGCTCTGTGAAGGCGCTTCAAAGCCGTATTGATCTTTTCCAGTCCGATTCGGCTATTTTCGCTGAAATTCATCAACTGATGATCAGCCTTATCTCTATCGTTGAAAATAAAGACAGCGCTGAACAGGCGGTTGACGCCCAGTTGAAACCCATTGTCTTTCGTTTGAGGGATTTGCAGTCCGCCCATCAGCTCGCGGCGGCCGAGATGGTTTTTTTGCTTTTTCTCATGCGGGATACGCTGAAAGAGGTGATGAACGATTCTTCACTGGCTGGTTTGTATGAGGTAAATGGTCGTGTTTCTTCCGGAGAGGCATTAAAACAAGCCTCTAACCTCATGAACCGCCTGGGTTTGGTATTTTTTGAGAATGCCATGAGGCTGGGAGACGAAGACGCCGGCCAACAGGATGTTTTAGCCATCGAATACGCCTTGCTTTATGAAAGAACCAGACAAATCGCTATTACTGACAGACTGACAGGCCTTTACAATTTTGGCTATTTTTTGGACCGCTTAAAAGAAGAGAAAATGAGGGCGGAAAGATACCACCGGTTATTGTCTTTGATTATTTTTGATATTGACCATTTTAAAAAATATAACGACGCCAACGGCCATCCGGCTGGCAATGAAGTCCTGAAAAAGATCGCTGAAATACTTAAGGCCGAAGCCAGGGAAGTTGATATTGTGGCTCGCTATGGTGGGGAAGAAATGGTGATTATCCTTCCCGAAACCAGCCGTAATCGGGCCGCCGAATTAGCGGACCGTATTCGTGAAAAAGTGGCCGCGACGGCTTTTGGAAAAATGGACAGCCAGCCTTTAAAAAAAGTCACGCTTTCGGCCGGTGTAGCAACCTATCCGGTAGACGCGTCTAACGAAGAATCCCTGATAAAAAAAGCGGATTCCAGCCTCTACGTGGCGAAGTCGCAAGGCAGAAACCAGGTGGTTTCATTTGAACCTGCCACGAAGGTCGTGGTTACCTATCGTCCTTCCAAGCCGGTTAACAAAGTGGCTTTAGTGGGCAACTTTAATAATTGGGACAAAGATGTGGACTTGATGCAGCATCAGGAAGATGGCAGCTTCCGCTTTGTCATTTCGCTGGAACCAGGTGTTTATCATTACAAGTTTGTTTTGGATGACAATGAATGGGTTATCGATCCCTTCAATTCCCAAAAGTCGTACGACGGCATGGGCGGTGATAACAGCGTTCTTAAAGTTTCGGCCTGATTTCTTCCGAACCTTTTCTTTAAACCAATTTTCGCCATACTTTGAACGCTTTATCCGAAAAAAGACTAAACATTTTTAGGCTCATTTGCTAAGCTTTCGTTCTTAATTTCCCTGAATTTGGAAGAAAAATGGCCGAATACAAATCAACCGTTAATATCACTCAAACGTCTTTTCCCATGAAGGCTAATCTGCCTCAGACCGAGCCGGAAAGACAAAAACTCTGGGAAAAATTTGGTTTTTATAAAGGTGTCTTCAAACGGGAAAACGCTCCCAAGTATGTGCTTCATGACGGTCCTCCTTTCGCCAACGGCGATATTCATATGGGTACAGCGCTCAACAAAATCCTCAAAGACATCATCGTGAAGTATCAGGGATTAACCGGCCAGAACGCCCCCTATGTGCCTGGGTGGGATTGCCATGGGATGCCTATTGAACACAAGGTGATGGGCAATTTGGGGTCTAAGGCCAAGACCATGACGAAGGTCGAAATCCGGCAGGAATGTAAAAAATACGCTGAAAAGTATTTAAGCCGTCAACGAGATGAATTTAAACGCCTGGGGGTTCTCGGTAATTTTGAACACCCCTACATGACAATGGATCCTACTTATGAGCTGGCCATCGTTAAGGCTTTTCAACAGATGCTGGCCGAAGGTTACGTTACTAGACGGCTTCGTCCTATACATTGGTGTCCAGTTTGCCAAACGGCACTGGCTGAAGCGGAAGTGGAATACGCTGATCACGATTCTTTGGCCGTGACGGTGGCTTTTCCGGCCAAACAAATACCGGCTGGCGTTTTTCCCAATACGCCTCTCGATCATTTATCGTTCCTTATTTGGACCACCACACCCTGGACACTCCCAGCCAACTTGGGTATTTCAGTTCATCCCGATTTTGAATATGTTACGGTTCAAGTAGGGGCTGAGTACTATGTGGTTGCTAAAACCCTATTACACCAGGTAGCGACGATGTGCGGCTGGAAAGAAGGGGAATATAAAGTCGTCGATGAAGTCATCGGTCAAAAACTGGATAGGGCCTTGGCCCGCCACCCCTTTATCGACCGGGATTCTCTTGTCATGGTGGGTGCCCATGTGACCGCAGACGCCGGTACGGGATTGGTTCATACGGCCCCCGGCCATGGCCGTGAAGACTATGAAATCGGCCTCAAGTATGATCTGCCGGTTTATTCTCCGGTCAATGAAGGGGGACGATACGATGCCCGAGTAAAAGAATTTGAAGGCGTTTCCGTTTGGGAAGCAAACCCTAAAATCGTTGAGAAACTCAAAGGGATAGGCAAGCTGCTGTCGCTGGAAACCATCCATCATAGCTATCCCCATTGCTGGCGTTCGAAGAATCCCATCATCTTCAGGGCCACCGCCCAATGGTTTGTGGAACTGGATCATCAAGATTTACGTAAAAAATGCCTGGAAGAAATTAACCGGGTTCAATGGGTTCCTGCTTGGGGCAAAGACCGTATTCATAACATGGTAGAGGGCCGTGCCGACTGGTGCATTTCACGCCAGCGTTCCTGGGGCGTTCCCATCACGGCGGTTTATTGCAAAACCTGCGGCAAGGTGGTTCATGACGACCAGTTGTCCAAGGCCACAATTGAATTGATCAAAACCAAAGGTTTGGATGGATGGTTTGAGCATCAGGCTCAGGATGTATTGCCTAAAAATTACAAATGTTCCTGTGGTTCAATTGAGTTCGTGAAGGAAGAAGATATTTTGGATGTCTGGTTTGAGTCCGGTGTGTCCCACATGGCTGTTTTAGAGACGAGAGAAGAATTAACCTGGCCGGCCAATCTTTATTTGGAAGGCGGTGACCAGCATCGAGGCTGGTTTCAGCACGCTCTTTGGACCGGAGTGGCTCTCAAAGGACACGCTCCTTTTAAAACAGTTTTGACCCACGGCTGGGTTTTGGACGCGCAGGGCAAAGCCATGCACAAGAGCGCGGGCAATGTCATTGATCCGATGGATTTGATGAAGCAATATGGTGCGGATGTACTCAGGCTTTTTGTTTCTTCCGAGGATTACACCGAAGACGTATCCGTGGGCACCGAAATGCTTACCCGTATGTCAGAAGCTTACCGCCGTATCCGCAACACCTTCCGGTTTATTCTGGGCAATCTTTCGGATTTCGATCCGGCTAAAAACAGGGTCGACCCTCAAAACTTTTTACCCATCGATCGTTGGGCTTTTATTGAGTCTCAAAAAACGCTATCAAGCTTAAGCGAAGCTTACGGTCAATTTCAATTCACCAAGGTTTTTCATGAACTGGATTATTTCTTCTCGGTCACTTTAAGCGCGGGCTATTTCGATATTTTAAAAGACCGGCTTTATACCTTTGAGGCTAACTCCCGGGCACGCCGCGCGGCCCAAACGGTACTTTATGATATTTTAAAAAGCTATGTGATCGCGGTGGCGCCTATTCTTTCTTTTACCGCCGAAGAAATTTGGCAGTCTTTGCCGGAAAACTTTAAATCGGCACAAGAGAAGAGTGTGTTTGACAGTCTATGGAGCCGTTCGACCCAGGAGGTCTCGGTGGATGAAGCTTTGGCGCAGGATTGGCAGTCTATTTTTTCTGCTAAAAAAGCCGTCTCGAAAGCTTTAGAAGGACTCAGACAGGCCAAAACGATCGGCAGTTCGTTGGAAGGGGAAGTGGTTCTCTATACGGAAAGCGATCATCTGAAAAAATTGCTTCAAAAAAATATTTCCGACCTCCGCTATTACTTTTTGGTTTCCAAAGTAGAACTCAAAGACGGTCAGGCTCCGGCGGACGCGATTCCCGCGGAAGACGCGGCGCTTAAACTAAAAATTGTCGCCAATAAGTCGGGTGGATATAAATGCGCCCGGTGTTGGAATTACTATGATCAACTGGGTCCCGAAGCCGCTGATCTTTGCCATCGCTGCGGGCCGGTAGTTCAAAAACTTCAGACTGTTTCAAAAGGTTAATCCGCATGATCTTGACCGGTGTTTCTATGCTGGTAGTGGCCCTGGATCAATTGACCAAGTTTTTAGTTTCAGAATCACTTCAACTCAATCAATCCATGACTCTCTGGCCCAATTTCTTTTATTTTACCTATACTCAAAACCGGGGGACAGCCTTTGGTTTTATGTCCGATATGGATTTAGACGTTCGGATTCTAATTTTCATCGCGATTGTAATCGCGGCGGCTTTTATTTTTTATTCCTATCAGCGGGTCATCCACGAAGAAAATTGGGTATCCCAAGTCGCATTGGGTCTGGTTTGGGGAGGCGCCCTGGGTAACCTGGTGGACCGCTTGGTTTACGGTAAAGTGATAGACTTTATTGATATCCGCTATGATGACGCTCGTTGGCTGGTGTTCAACGCGGCGGATTTTTTTGTGACCATCGGCGTTCTCTATTTATTCTTTGAGTTTGTGATTAAACGAAATCAAAAGAAGCTCGCGTGAAAATTAGAAATATCTCTATTGTGGTTGTTTTGCTCGACCAGCTTTCCAAATATCTGGTTGTCCATTTTTGCAATCGAGGGCAATCCATTAGCGTTTTAAAGAACATTCTGTCATTTACCTATATTGATAATCCGGGCGCGGCTTTTGGTTTTATGGCCGAAACCCAGCCTTGGATTCGGATTCCTTTCTTCGTATTGATTACCATTGGTGCCGGTTTGATTGTGTACGCTTATCAAAGGCTTATTCCGCGTGAGAAGGCTTGGCAGAGATTTTCGCTGGGATTGATTTGGGGCGGGGCAATGGGTAACTTCATTGACAGGGTGTTTTACCGCCAGGTGGTCGACTTTATTGATGTTGAGAAAATTTCATTTTGGAATTACCACTTTCCCTTCATTTTCAATGTGGCTGATTCTAGTATTACGGTGGGACTGACGATTTTGATTTCGATTTATGTTTTTGATAAAAACGCCCAAACGGAAGGAATGGCTTAATGTACCCTCGTTTATTGACCCTTGGTCCCTTTCATTTGTGGGGACATCTGTTGGGGCCTTTTTATTTATATTCCTACGGTTTGTGTATGGCTTTGGCTTTGGGATTCAGCATTTATCTTTTTGCCAGGGACGCCGGCAAATACATTGCTCCCCAAGTTAAAGTTTCTTACGAACAAGGTTTTCAAAAAGCTTTCGACCTGGGGGTTTGGGTCATTATCAGTTCCATTATCGGCGCCAGGATTTTTTATGTCTGGGAAAACCATGATCAATTTACCGGCCCGCTGGGCTGGTGGGAAGCTTTTAAAATCTGGGAAGGCGGGTTAGTTTATTACGGAGGCCTTTTTGGGGCGGTTGCGGCGGGCGCTGTTTGGATATTTCGCGAAAAGTGGCCCGTCAGTTACGCTTTTGATCTAGTCGCTCCCTACATTTCTTTGGGACAGGCCATCGGGCGGGTCGGGTGTTTCCTGAACGGCTGTTGCTACGGAAACGTGGATGAGCGTTATGGAATGGTTTTTCCGGGCGGGGAGGATCAACTACCGCATTTGCCCACCCAGTTATGGGAAATGGGAGGTGACCTTACCCTCTTTCTTATTTTGCTGTGGGCCCGCAAATGGACCATCCGTTATTCCTGGTTGACTATTTCTCTTTATGGGTTCACCTACGGCATTCTGCGTTTTGTCATCGAATTCTGGCGTCGCGATTGGAATAAACATTATTTAATCATCTTTAACTCCGCCTCCCAGGCGGTGAGTGGTATTTTGATTGTCATTTCTTTCGCGGCTATCTGTCTGATTCTTTTAGAGAGCCGCAAACTAAAGCCCGCTATAAATAAATAATCATAAACAAAGTGCTGAAAATATTTTCAGCACTTTGTTGACAGGCATTTGATAGAACGAGCCATTAAAGATTTGATTTTTTATTCGTGGCTCGTTTGTAAAGATGAAAAAGTTAAAAAGATAACTTTTTCACAACCTGTTAGAATGTCTCACATGTTAGAACCTTCCCCTAAAACTACACAAAAGGCTGTTTTCATTGTCCAGCTTGAACATGATGCCAAACGGCTGGATATTTTTCTGGTTTCCCAAATGCCCGGCTTTTCCCGAACCCAGGTTCAGGGTCTGATTGACCATGGTCAGGTGGAGGCGCTTTTTAAGATTAAAGCCGTTAAAGCAAATTTTGTCGTTTCGAAAAGCCAGTCGTTTCAAGTCACCATTCCGGCTTCCCAGAAAACCGATATCCCTCCTGAAGATATTGGGCTCGATATTGTTTATGAAGACAGATCGGTTATTGTCATAAATAAGCCAGCAGGGTTAGTAGTTCATCCCGGCGCGGGCAATCCTTCCCATACCCTGATCAATGCCTTGGTCGCTCATTGCCCCGATATTACGGGTGTGGGCGGGGTCAAAAGGCCGGGGTTGGTTCATCGGCTGGATAAAGACACATCGGGGCTTTTGGTCGTGGCCAAGACGGATAAGGCTTATAAAAGTCTAGTCCGGCAACTCAAAACCCGCGCCTTAAGCCGCGAGTATTTGGGCATTGTCAAAGGAGCTTTGGCTGAAAAGGGAAAAGTGGATGCGGCGATCGGCCGGCATGCCATGGCTCGTAAAAAAATGGCGGTTCAGCCGGACACCGGAAAAGAATCTATCACCCATTTTGTGGCTTTGGCCAGCAATGAAGACGCGACCTTAATGCTTTTGAAGTTGGAAACGGGAAGAACCCATCAGATTCGGGTTCATATGTCCTATATTCATCATCCGATTTTGGGGGATTCGATATACGGCGGGGAATCTTCGTTGGTGGATCGTCAAATGCTGCATGCTTTTCGGCTTTCGTTTAAACATCCCCAGACAGGCATTACCCGGTCTTTTTACGCCGCACCGCCCAAGGATTTTGTGGAGGCGCTAGCTAAAGTAAAGTTGTCCGCGCCCAAATGGCATTTTGTTCGCTGGAAGGAAAATTAGCTCTTTTTCTTCTTTTGTGTTTCGGCCGTCTCACTCCAGATATAAACCAGTCCGTGCCACAAGCTATTCCTCAAAGTCATCCGATAAATCGAATTTTCCGGCAGGGTTTTCATCAAACGACGATGGGCTTCGGCCAAGTGGTGATAAGGCATGCCGGGAAATAAATGATGGGCGGCGTGATAACGAAGACCGACCGGCGCCCAGAGGCCGGTGGTAATGGGATTGCCTGGCACGGTTACCGAATCCAGCACCTGTTCCGAAAATTCCAAAATGTTGTCCGCGGGGTTGCGGTAGGCATGGGTGGCGGCGATGGTTCGAAAGCCGTTGATGACTAAAATGGAAGCGGCCACGATGTACCAAAGAATAAAAACTTTTAAGGGCAAAACATGGGCGACTAAAAGCCCCACGAACACCGAGGCGAAGATAAAAGTCATCCATTCCTGTAATTGCCAGTATTTCCCGTCCCGTTCCTGAGGTTCGGGGCGCTTCCATTCCGAATCAATCGAAAGCGAGGATAGGTACTGCCACAGTAACTTTCTCAGGGGCGGAATGATATAAGAGATGGGTGTCAGCAAAAAACGGATTAAAAAAACAAACGGCACAATCAGCATAATCACGAAAAATAAAATAATTCTTAAACGGCCCAGATGGACAAAAGGCAGGTATTCACCGTCGTCTTTGGTGCCGTACATTTTTTGTTTGTGGTGGTCAATGTGAATGCCCATGTAAGTAAAAGAGGGAACCATAAAAGGGAATCCGCAAAGAAGATTCCAGACGAACCGAAAACCTCCAAAGGTATCTTTCTTTAAGTGGGTCAATTCGTGGATGAAAAGGACCGCCCGATAGAGGCAGAAAATCGAAACCAGTGCTAAAACCGACTGGTAGAGGGAAAAATTGGGAAAGGATAAAGCGCCCGCAAAGCAGGCCCAGCCCACCAGGGCGTTGAAAAGAAAATCGGACCAATAAATTAAAGCGCTGGGCTCGAAAAGGTCTTCGACTGCTTTTTTGGCTTCCGCCATGGGGAAAGTGACGCTGGTTTGGGTCATGGTTACTCTTGAGAAAGTATTTTTTAAACAGCGGCAAAAGTCTAACGGAATTTACAAAACTTTGGAAGTCTTGGGATCATATTGAAGTTTGAAAATGAAAGGTTTTTCGCCGTTTACGTGAATAGGGTTGTTTGATATTCTCGTTGAGTTCCAGCACTTCTTTAGGCGGTTTCATTGCTTCGTTCGCTAATTCTTTTCGTTACCATTTCAATTGTCCCATTAACCATTTGCGCCCAAACGGCCGTGGTGACCCCGGCCGCAACTGCGACGGTAACACTCAATTTAATACCAATCGATACCCGATTGACCACCTTGGACGGATTAACCTATACGCAGAGCGGTGACGAGGTTAAAAGTTATCAGGACTTTCACTCGATTTTCGATCCCCTTAATGACTTTGAAATGGAAAGACTGATTCATCATTCGGAGTCGGTATTCGTGACTTCTAAACTGGTTGAGTCGGCGGGTTTGATCGGTGTGGTTGTGGGGGTTGCGGGATTATTGACCAATTCGTCCAATCAAATCCCCTGGTTGATTACTGCGGCGGGTGGCGGGGTCGTGTTTGATATTGGTACCCTTTTTGGGGCCGACGCTCAAACCTCCAAGTTCAACGCGGTTCAGCGATACAATCGTTTTGCCTACGGACGGGAACAAGTATTGCCTCAGACGACTACAGATGAAAAATCAATGTTGCCGGTTGCGGTGCCGAGCTTTGCATCGACGCCGAGTGCGACGATGACGCCGGATAATAAGGGTCAGGTCAATGCACATCAGTAAACTCATTTTTTTAGCCACAGGGTTGTTGGTCTCTTTAGGTTTTTCGCACCTCTTCGCCGAGGAGACACTTCAATTCAATGACGCGCAACCTCAGTTGACTTTAGCGGACGCGAATGTGAACTCCGACAATTCTCTAAACGTTAACGACCTGGGTTTTACCCAGGCTGATCTACAAAGCGACCTTTCCCAAAAAGAACTGGATACCCGATCTGACATGCTCCACATTCATCAAATCCTTGGTTTGACCACAGAGGTTTCTCTGTTGACGGAGTTTGTGGTGGGAATCGCCACCGCCAATAATGTGGCCAATGGCAGTACGGACACTTCTTTAGTATCGACTTTAGGTTGGACGACTTTGGCTTTATATGGCGCTACCGCCTCCTTTGAAATGTTCGCACCCAAACCTAAAAATAAAAAGCAAACGGGTAATACAGGTATCCATGTGGCGCTTTCCTGGATTCACCTGCCTTTGATGATTTTGGTTCCCTTGACCGGTGACATGCTGGGTGACCGTATCGCCAATAACCAGCCTCTTGGCAATTTGCCGATAGTTCATGGGGTGATGGCGACAGCTTTGCTGCTTACCTATTCGACTTCCCTGTTGGTGATCACTTTTTAGGAGTTTTATGAAAATTTTTAAAACGGTTTTTTTGCTGTTGCTTATACCGGCGCTGGGATTGGCCTCTGATCTAAAAGGAAAGTGGGTTTTAGATAAGTCTGAAATTGATTATAAAGTTACCCATCCTCTGCATCATGTGGTGGGGAAAAGCACCGAGGCGCGCGGGAAAGGTATTTGCTCCGCCTCCCAGTGCCAATTTATCGTGGCTGTGCCGGTGAAAAGCTTTGATTCGGGGGACAGCAACCGCGACCTTCACATGCTTCAGATCACTAAAGGGGCCGATGACCCGCTCATTCAGGTTAATGTTGTGTTTCCGACCCCCTCGGGTAAGGCCATTCCCGGCGAAATTTCAGCGGATTTGGAAATTCAGTTTGCCGGCCAGAAAGTAAACTATTCAAAAGTGAAGTTGGGAGTGGTATCCTTAGAGCCGGGTCAGGTTCGGGTAACAGCGGTCATTTCGCTCAGTTTGAAAGCTTTTAACATTACTCCTCCCTCTCTACTCGGCGTCCCCATTGAAGATTCAGTGCCTGTTCAGTTAGATATGACGTGGAATAAGGTTGGGACCTCCGCAGTAAACTAAAAATGATTAATCAATTTTTGTAGTTGTTAGAAAGTGGATTTTTTGGATGTTTTTCGAGGCTGATTCACGAGTTGTAAATTTTAAATTATGGTGAGGATGATTATGAGCAAAAGGTTGTTTGTGGGCGGGCTTCCTTATGAAATGACGGATGAAAAATTACAGGAACTTTTTTCCCAATGCGGCAGGGTCGAAAAAGTAAAAGTGATGTTTGACCGGGCGACGGGAAGATCCAAAGGTTTTGGTTTTATCGAAATGGCCACGGATTTAGAAGGCAACGCGGCGATTCTGAAGTTTGACGGCTCCACGTTGGGAACCCGCAGTATTTCAGTGAAAGAAGCGAAACCCGCTGAGGACCGCAAAAGAGAAGGCGGCTCAGGCGGACGGCCCCATGACAACCGACCCTCATCAGGGCCGGGTAATAACCGTGGTGGTTTTGGCGATCAAAGAGGTCCGCGTAGTGGCGGCTTTTCCAAACCAGCCGGCGCGGGCGGGTATAGTGGTTCCAACAACCGGGGCGGCAACGGCGGTCCTGGCGGTTCATCGGGCCGGGGTAATTTCGGTAGGCCGGGCGGTGGCGGACAGGGTCAACGAGGCGATAAAGGAACTTCCAGCGATTGGCGAAGCGAACTAGGTTTAGGAATGAACAATAACAGAAAAGATTTTAGACGCACCAGCCGCGAGCATAACAGCAGGGATCAGGGCAGAAATAGAAGCGATGATTTTGGCAACCGCTGATTAAGAGAATTAAAAAAAACCTTCTTCAAATTTGGAGAAGGTTTTTTTATTAAATAGACCCGCTTGAAGCGCGGTCAAAGGAAATTGAATTTGGGAAAGCTTTCGTTTATTCCGCTGGGTGGTTTGGGTGAAATTGGGAAAAATATGGCTTTGTTGGAGTACGAAGGCGAAGCAGTGATGATCGACGCGGGTCTGATGTTTCCCGACGACCGGCATCCCGGGATTGACTATATCATTCCGGATTTTAATTTTTTGGCGGAAAAAGCCGGGCGGCTCAAGGGTGTTTTGTTAACCCACGGCCACGAGGATCATATCGGGGCGGTGCCTTACCTGCTGCAAAAATTAAACGTTCCCATCTACGGCACCAAACTGACTTTGGGTTTTGTGAAGGCCAAGTTGGAAGAATTTTCGCTGCCCCATACACCGACTTTTATTGAAGTCGACCCGAAAATCGCCTTTGATCTGGGTCCGTTCCACATCGAGTTTATCCGCGTCACCCACAGTATTGTGGATGCCTGCGGTCTGGCCATTACCACTCCGGCGGGTGTGGTGATTCATACGGGTGATTTTAAAATCGACCCCACGCCCATTGACGGTATTCCCATTGATCTCAACCGTTTCGCGGATTACGGCAGCAAGGGCGTTTTGATGATGATGTCGGACTCCACCAACGTGGAGCGCGAAGGTTATACCCTGTCGGAAAAAGTGGTGGGCGATGAATTTGACCGCATTTTCCCCAAGGCCAAAAAGCGCATTATCGTGGCCTGCTTTGCCAGCAACATTCACCGCGTCCAGCAGGTGATTGAGTCGGCTAAAAAAGTAAACCGCAAGGTTTGCATCATGGGCCGCAGTATGGTCCGCAACACCCGGGTCGCCAGCGAACTGGGGTTCATGCACATTCCTTCTAATATCCTGGTCCAGCCCGACAACCTGAAGGGTTATGACCCCAAAGAAATTGTCATCATTACCACCGGCAGCCAGGGCGAACCCATGAGTTCGGTCACCCGTATGGCCATGGGAGACCACAAAAGTATTTCGCTCCAGCCGGATGACATGGTCATTTTGTCCGCCCGCACCATTCCGGGCAACGAACGCTCCATCTCGAATATCATCAACCATCTTTACCGCCAGGGCGCCGAGGTTTTGTATGAAGCGGTCTCCGAAATCCATGTGTCGGGCCATGCCTGTCGCGAAGAACAGAAAATTATGCTGGCGCTGGTCAAACCGAAGTATTTCATTCCTGTCCACGGCGAATACCGCCATTTGATTTTGAACGCGCGCCTGGCGGAGGAAATGGGAGTACCGGGGGATAACACCATCGTGCTGGAAAACGGCGAGAAGTTTATCGTCGACAGGGAAGATGCCCACATTGAAAAAGAATCCGAGGGCGGCATTATTCTGGTGGACGGCAAACACATCGCCGACGTGGGCAATGTGGTTTTGCGCGATCGTCTGCATTTATCGCAGGACGGCGTCGTGGTGGCCATGATCACCGTAGATACGGCCCAGGGCAAAATTGTGGGGGGGCCGGATCTGGTTACCCGCGGCTTTACGGAAAGCATGTCGGACGAACTGATGAAAGAGGCCAAACAAGCGGTTCAGCGCACGTTAGACGGTGAAGAGTTTGATAAAAACACCGATTGGGCTTCGGTCAAAGAAGCCATGCGCAAGTCTCTCCAGAAGTTTTACAGCCAAAAGTCCAACCGCCGGCCGATGATCCTGCCGGTAGTGATGGAAATGTAAACTGGAATCAAATAGAAGCATGGGGGCGCACTTGTCAAAGCCACCGGCGCACCCGGATTTTGTAGCGGATAAACTCTTCGCCGAATGTTTTTTCTAATTGCTTTTCTTCCCGCCGAATCATGAAATCCGTCGCGATAATAACCACGGCGGTCAAAATAAGTCCGCCAGGCGATCCCAGCCATAAAACCGCTCCGCCAAAAATAAACACGTTGCCGCCCAGATAAAGCGGGTTTCGGGTGAAACGGTAGGGGCCTGTGATAATCATCGAGGTTTGCGGTACCAGCACGATCACCTTCATCCGGCGCTGATAGAAGTCATAGGTTGCCCAGATTCTTAAGAGAAAACCCATGGCCAGCAGTAACCAGGCCGTTATGGTTGTTAAAAGGGAATGGAATGGATGGAGTCCCAGGAGTAAATCTAACTCCGTGCCTAAAAAAGCGAAAGCAAATCCGACAACCAAGACGCCGATATTGTGGAGAACGCTTTTAAACAGGTTGGTTAACATTAATCAAAGCCTACAGTGCGGTCTGTGTCCGTGTCAATTCTTAGCCAGTCGAAACCTTTCTCGGTCAATTTGGGAATATAAGAAGAACGGCTCATTGCGATTTGAAAGAAAAAGGGGTAGGGTTAAAGCGTGAAAAAGATCTGCTTACTTCTCAGCCGGTTTGTCTTAATTTTCGGGGTGCTCATTGCCCTGACGCCTTGTGGTATCTGCAGTGCCGCCACTCGGACAAGCTCATCCGAGATGAAAGCCTGTTGTATGAATCAGATGGACGGCTCAAAGGGCTGCTGTCATTCCCAAAAGTCTCAGGAACCTTATTGCAAGGCCATGGATCAATCCTCAGTGGTTACGGCTTTGCACGGAACGGTTTTGGCCGCTAAATCAACGGTGATGGCCGCGGTTGTTCAAACTTCGCCGTTGTTTCAAGTTGGTGTAGTTCCTTCCACAGTTGTTTCGTCTTCTCCTCCTCGAGGAATTCTCGCCTTAAGAATCTGATTCATTCGTTGGGGTTTGTGGGGACAGGGTTGCCTATCCGTTGTTTTTGCTCGTCCACGAAACCTCGAAAAACGGGTGAGTTCCGTCCAAAACACTCAAATCATTTTCAAAAAGGAAAAATCATGAAAGCTATTTTTATTTTATGCGGAGTCATTTTGCTGTCTGGCGCGCTTTGGGTTTATCACTTGACCCGTATGCCCAATCAGTACGGTACATTTACCGGAGCGCCCAAAGCTGAAGTTGCGGACTTAATCAAGAATCCCAAACAATTCATCAAAAAGACCGTGGCTCTTGAGGGTGTCATTCAAGAGCAGTGCGAGGCCATGGGTTGTTTCTTTTATTTTCACGACGGCGACAAAACCCTGCGGATTGATTTGCAGGATATTTTGACCACCGCTCCCCAGAAAAACGGCCACACGGCCAGGGTTGAGGGGCAAATCGTGAAATACGGCGACGGCTATCAACTGGCGGCCACCGCCATTGAATTCAAATAGGAGGCATTATGGATATTCGACTTCAAAAAGATCACTTTACGTTTCTTCGCTATGTTTCGCTGGCATTTAAAAATTTAAAACGGCGCATGGTACGCACTGTTTTGACCGTCGCGGGGGTGGGCTTGGCGGTGGCCATGGCGGTTTCCCTGGGCGGGTTTGTGACGGGCTATCAGGGCGCCATCAACCGCTCCATCGATATGCTGGGTTTTCAGGTCATGATCATGGCCAAGGGCTGTCCCTACGAGGCGGCAACCCTCATGCTCAAGGGCGGCACCGGTTTGATGTACCTGCCCGCCGATACTTATGAAAAGGTAAAAAGCGATCCGGACATTGAAAGTATTACGCCTATCTTTGTGGGCATCGCTCCCAAAGAAGGGGCGGCCAAGGATTCGGAAAAAACTTTTACCATCATCAATGGTATCGACGTTTCCAGTTTTCTCTCCATGAAACCCTGGCTCAAATTCCAATCCGGTTTGGTAGGAAGCCGATGGTTTTCGCCCGAAAGCCGGGATGAGGTGGTGTTAGGCTCCGAAGTCGCCGAGTTTGAACACCGCAAGGTGGGCGATTCGTTTGAGGCCAATATCACACCTTATGGCAAAACCGAGCCGGTTCATTATCGGTTCAAGGTGGTGGGCGTTCTGGCCCAGGCCGGTACCCAGGATGACGGCACGGTTTTTATGCCGCTGGATTCGGCCCGATCGGCTTTCAATCGGCCCCGGCAATTGACCATTCTGGGCCTCAAGCTCAAACAATTTAACTCTGCGACCATGAGGGATTTTGAAAACAAATGGCTCAAATTGCCCGAAGTGCAGGTGGTCAGCCTGCAGCAAGTCAAAACCACGCTCATCAGTCTGGTAGCGACGGCGCAAACCATGATCGCGGCGGTGGCGATTATCGCGGTGGTGGTGGCGTTGATCGGGGTGGTCAATACCATCCTCATGAGTGTTTATGAGCGAACAGGCGAGATCGGCATCATGAAAGCCATCGGCGCGAGGCGGGGGGATATTTTTCAGCTCATCTGGCTGGAGACGCTGATGATTTGTCTTCTGGGATCGGTGATCGGCTCCGTCTTTGCCTGGTTTGGCGCGGGGTTGGTGGAAAGGGCCATCAAGTCTCTGGTGGATTTTGGGGTTTCAGGTTCCATTGTCTTAATCACGCCGGGCGTGGTCGGGTACGCCATTTTGGGATCGGCGGTGCTGGGTTTTTTCGCGGGGCTGTATCCCGCCTGGCGGGCAGCATCCCTGATGCCGGTCGAATCCATTCGGGAAGGGGCATAGCATGAAAACACCACTCATTGAAGCGCAAGGTTTGAAGCGTCATTACCAACGGGGTTCGGAAACGGTCAAGGCGCTGGACGGCGTTGATTTTTTTCAT
>Ga0206855_10183_pt1 | contig 18727 bp, 16 predicted proteins | sample Alteio_BWOrgCont_51_FD_152637 | JGI IMG/M metagenome (GOLD analysis project Ga0206855, IMG submission 152637) | Enriched cells from forest soil in Barre Woods Harvard Forest LTER site, Petersham, Massachusetts, United States -... | ecosystem: Environmental > Terrestrial > Soil > Temperate forest >...
CGCCAATTTGAGAAGGCGCGCGTCACTGGATCGCGTAGAAGTAAAATAAACTTGGTATCGGGATTGTAGAGGCTGAGCCGGCGAATCGCGGGCCGCCAATACATTGTAATCGGCGTAGCCTCGCCGCGGAGGCGGTCGTCGGACTCTGTAAAGTACGCGTCGAGCGCACTATAGTCCGGCGCCTCCCAGTTTCGGGTCTCGTCGTCGAAAAAATGGGTCTCTTTGACTGAAGCCATCTGGATTTTCGGATGCCTTCGCAAGATGGCGTCAAGCGTGCTCGTGCCGCCTTTCTGAGCGCCGCCGATAACAAAGCTTAGTTTTGATTGGGCCATGATCGTCAAAGCGCTACACTATTCTGGAGTCGGCAACCAAACAATCTTCCCTGCTATCCTGTTCTCAGTTACGGGATTATGATTGTTTGGTACGAGCTAAAACGTTCGACGAGGGATATTTTACGACGATGGAAGATGTAAGAGAAGAGGTGCATAGAATCGGTCACCGCGAATTCGTAGGCGGTAATGACCACTTTTGGGATCAGATCCAGGGTTTGCAGTTCCAGCTTTTGGCTAGCCGGGGGCTGAAGCCTGCCGACACGTTGATCGATGTAGGATGCGGCTCTCTACGTGGAGGTGTAAAATTCATCCGTTACTTGGAGCCAGGTCATTATTTTGGCCTCGAGAAGCATATCGAACTTATCGTTTATGGCGTTGCAAATGAACTCGGTCTGGATATCTACCGAGAAAAGCAACCGCGCTTTGTCATTTCAGAAACATTCGAATTTGAGAAGTTCGGAGGAGCGCCAACCTTTGGTATCGCTCAGTCGCTGTTTACCCATCTATCGGCGCGTGATGTGGAGGCATGCCTATCGAAGCTACGGGGCGTCGTAGCGCCCAATTGCAAGCTTTTTACGACGTTCTTCGAGACGGACGGACCAGCAACAAATCCGGCTGTTTCACATAGCCATAAGAATTTTTCCTATACCCGTTCGCAGATGGAAGAATTTGGCGAACGCGCCGGTTGGAGACCCGATTATATCGGCGAATGGAATCATCCGCGCGGACAGAAGTTGATTGAATTCTTAGCCGCGTAGTAGAAAGCCGACCGATCCAAAATAACGTCCAGCAATTCTTTTACGATCGCCATTTGAGCACACAAAATATTTAGCTGAAATAACTCTCTATCGAGGATCGCCGCGAGCTGGTCCGACAGAGTTTCCGGCAGTAAGCGGCGGAAGACTGAGCGTTTCCTCTTGTTGCGCTTTCTCAAGTGTCGCTTCCCGTGATTTGACCGATCGAAGAATCCATCCCGCATGTCCCTCACCGGTCTTAAGACGAACAAGGCCGCGCGTTGTCTGGTCCATAAAAACTCCGATACCTTCAGTTTCACCGACCACGGTTCCAATCAGGATAAGATTCGGGTGCTCCGGTTCAGCCGGGCGAACAACAATCTTTGGCTGAACAGGCCGGGGTACTGAAATTACCGCTGGGGCCGGTGGACGTCGCGATGGCGTAAAAATAGGACGGTCGCGTGTAATGGAAAGTGATCCAAGCGGGATAGCCCAAAGCGGATTACCAATTTGTGCGTGTTCCTGCGCAGCCTTTGCGGGACCTTGATCCAGATTTATGGTTCCGCGATCGGCATCAGGTTGCGTCAATTCGTCCGACGACGTTAACGCAAGCGCCGGCAATTCCGTGGCACCGATCGCGCTAAGAGCGCAGACGGTGCTGAAAATTACACGTCGAACATTCATTTTATGCCCTTCCACTGTCCCGACACCGCGATCAATATCCGCATACGACTACCTCCTGCTATGACGGAGGTTTGCGGGCTTTGAACGATGAGTTGGTCGATAAACATGAACGGCATTCCGGCTTCCAGTTCGTACAGCAGCTTTTGCAAATTCTGTTGCTCCATCTCGCAACTAATTGTCAAAGTTACAAATCGATCCTTGGATTGTGGCCCCTGCACATCCACTTGCGACGATTGAAGGGTCCCACCGAACTGTGTGATGGCGCCTGCAACCCGTTGCAAAAGCGCTGCGCCGGCGACCGTTATTGTTTCACCGCCGAGGAACGGAGAGCCAACAGGAACGGCATCAGGGCTACCTGCGGTCGCAGGATTTCGCTGGCGTGCTTCGAGTTGACCGAGAATATCAAGCGAGTCCGCAAGAGCGGTGCGTTGTTCTAAAACGTTCGCGAGAGATACCCAGACCGTCGCGAGAAATACGATGACCAGCACGACATAGACCAAGACCGCCACGTACGGATAACGGGCTAGATAGCGATTAAATGAAAGTTCGGCGTTCATGACGGCGGCGAGAACACTGGCTTGATCCGAGCTTCGATGTGATAGCGATCGCCGGGGTCGGACGGCGCCCGGGTGGTCGGTGCGAAAAATGTCGCGCGGCTAAAATGCGGCGATTGCTCGATCAACCGGATCAGAGACGGAGCATCGTTCGTGATGCCGATGACCTGAAGCTTATCGCCCTCAATGCGAAGCTCGGTGACATAGGTATTATCCGGGAGAACATTCGAAAGCGCCTCGAGCACGACGATGTTCGCCGGTGTCTGATTTTTTCGGCGCGCCAGTTTAGCGAGCGCCGAGTTTCCGACCGCGTCATTTTCGGCATGAATGATTCCGCGGCGCTCGGCAATCCGGCGCGACACGTCGTCTTGGCGACTTTGCAGATCGCCGCCGACGAAAACATCAGAAACAATGGCCAGCCCAGCAAGAATCGTCGTGGCCGTAAGGCAGACGAGCATGAGGCGCCGTACCTGACGCACTTCGAGGGCGCCTGCCGTCGAGTGCTCGAACACCCTGACCGCAGCTCTGTCCCCGGACGGAAAAGTCGTCGATACAAAGACTGACTTCACTCCGAGATCGCTGACCGCTTGCGTTAGCGGGATAATCTGGGCGCGTGGCGCAGCGGCAATAGTGACCGAGATCTTGTCGTTGGCAACCTCGCTCGGCTTGCTCCATCCGATAACTGCCTCGCTCGCGTTCCACGGCGTGATGCGGTCAATCTGCGCACGAACGATGCCGTCGAGAAATTCCGACGCGCGCCGAGGCAATTCAAGTGCCCGGAAGAAAAACTGTTCCGAACGAATCATCAGCTCGACCTGACTTCCTTTCAAGACCGCAGCCGCCTCACTCGAACAGCTGGCAACGCCATTGGAAATCTTTATCCCCATGAACGACGCCGATGACTTGTCATCCGGCGCGTGAACGGTGAACGTTCCATTCTCCTGTTCTGCGAGCCGAACCACGCGTGGCGCTACCAGCCAATTCAAGATCGTGACGGAGGTTGCTGCAACGCAGTCCATCCAACGCGAAAAACCGTCGACGATCTGACGCAGGTAATTCATCGCAGCCTCTCTTTGGACCCTTGATACGCCATTCAGCCGTCGAAGTCGTCGGTCCACGATAATACGCGATACGGGTCCGGTGCGTCTTCTAGCAGAAGAATTACCGCCTCGGCGTTGATCCTACGGCCTCGGGCCAAATCCACCTGAACCATGACCCGCATTGCATTACTGCCAATAGCGCCCGCACTGCTTTGCGCCGGACCGAGCATTTGCATAATTGGTCTCGCATCCGTCGACAGCGCGGCGCGTTGATTCAAAACCTCAGTGAGGCGCTCTGGCGACATCCCTGGCAGCGCCGCGATGACCTCCGGTGCAGCATCCATGACATTGATATTGGGTAGGCCGCTAAAAATGGTGACAAAAGGCATTGCGCGCTCGACCAGGGCCGGCGGTAACCCCAGCACCAGCCAGAGCTCTTGCACGTTTGCGAACGGAGCCTCGCGCGGATTGTAAGTCAGGCCCGCGTTCCGATAAGCCGCGATTTCCTTGTCTTGATCCGGATTTTGGTTCGTCGCGCTCGTACGCCAACCGATGACACGTTCGGCATATGAGTTCGCGGAATCCGCGTCGGCACCAAGGACTCTAAACAAACCAGCCAGGAGCGGTTTATCCGCTGAATTAAGATCAATCCTCGCCGATTCGGACAGGAACCTTACGGCGACATTCGTGTCGCCCGCCCGGAAGTTGAATTGTCCGCTGGTCGGCCGCTCCTCCGATTTCACGGCGCCCAGGTAGTAGGCCGTCAGCTCGAGTGCCCCTGACACAGACGCATCGGCTTGAATCCGATCGTTGTTGACTTCGAGGCTGATCGCCGCATTGACAACATACAGCGTATAGATGGCGGCAAGCACAGCAAGACCGCCGAGGATCCAGAGGACCGCAACCAAGATAAATCCGTCCCTGCATGTTCGACCGACGTGGAAAGCGTTTTGCTCCATGTATGGGTCCAATAAACTGGCTGCGTCGCGTTTCCACTTATTCATTTGTCAAGATTTGAATTGACGTTGGGCGCGGTTTTGGAGGGTGGCGGATAAACGCAATCCTTGGCAACTTTTGCCGAAGCACATTCCGCCGGAGAATTGATGCGAAGGATGGTGGCCGTCGAAACCGCTAACGTGGTTTGCGTCGCTTCGTCGCGGATCGAAACACGGATGGCGATCGGCAATTGGTCAGCATCGTGCCATTTGTTCTGCCAAAGATGATCAGGGCCGGCATATGAGAAAATGGCGCGGTAAGGCGCGCGTACGAGGACCACACGATCAGAAAAATTCGACATATCGCGGAGTTTAGCTTTCTCGGGAAGCGGCACGAACGACGTTCGGTCGCGCACCAACGCCATGCCACGATCGTCAGGCATCGTGGAGATGCGCACAACCTCAAGACCGGGTCGCGTGTTGGGCCCAATCCCTGTACGCACAAAACGCACTGCGAGTTCATCGCCATCAAACAAAGGCTGTTTGGCCTTACCGCTCGCGGTCACAAATTCCGCCACCGATAAATCGGCAATCAGGCGTTCCAAGCCCTGTCCAAAAAGTTCCGTCCGCTGAACATGGACGAAGCCGCGATTCCAATTCGGAAGCCATTGCGCTGTCACGGTGGCCAGCGCCGCAAGAATGCCGACCATCATTACCATTGCAATGAGCATTTCGATCAGCGTGAAACCCGCCTCACCATCGGAATGCCGGCGCCTTTTCATCCCGGTGGCCCTCGCCCAAGCCGCACCGTGGTTACTTTGAGGCTGGTACCGTCCGGCGTCTGCACCGTGATCGACGCAGTCATCGGCACCCAGGACGTATGCGTCTGCGCGTCGACCTGGCCGGCAAAAGGCTGAATATCGACACGCCAGAATTGGCCGTCCCTTTCACCCGACATTGTTCCGACTTTTAACGCGTCACGATCTGGAAGGCCGGCTTCGATTGCGCGCGCCGTTTCAACGAGAACCAAGTGGTCGTCGAGTGAATGCGTGCCGCGTACAGCAACGGTCACCAATGATCCGATAGAAAGCATAATTACCGCGATAACTGCTAGCGTCACGACCACTTCGATCAGCGTAAAGCCGGCCGAACCGCGCGGAGGATTACGAGGCATTAAGCGGTACAATTTCAACGCCTCCCGTGAGCCAATTGACTCGAATTTGATAGCCTATGCCGAGCCGTGTGAGTGCAATTACACCGCCGCAAGACATGCCGGAGGCGAAAAACACGATTATGGATCCCGACTCTCTTTGATTACAGCGACTGGCCAAGGCCGCATCGAACTGAACATCGATTGGTACCCGAATGGTGCGCGACGACGCTCCCGACCTGACCGATCGATCTGCCGCATCGACCTCAGTCGCGACTGCCCCGCGATGACGAATAGCCGCGTTACGGTCCGCCGCAAGGACGCTGGCGATCTCAAGCGCATAGGCTTCGAGCCGTGGTCGCGAGGTGCCACGCGGAATTTCAGGCAGCAGAATGGCGGCAAGCATCGCAATGATGGCGAGAACGCAAACGACTTCGATGAGGGTGAAGCCACCCTCGCCCGCAGCGCGTTCAGCGGGCCCAGCTGACAATGTCGGCGGCTGTCCCGGTTCCACCTTCCTGACCATCGGAGCCATATGACATGATATCATAGGGACCGTGCTCCCCTGGCGAACGATAAACATAAGCATTGCCCCACGGATCATTCGGCACCACCCCGCCCTTTAGGTACGGACCGTTCCATGCCGGGATCGTTCCAGGGGATTGAACCAATGCCGTCAACCCTTCTGCAGTGGACGGATAGCGGCCCGTATCTAGATTAAACAAATCAAGCGCGCTTCCAAAGCTCTGGATTTGGATTCGTGCCGCCTTGACTTTCGATTCGCCAAGATAATTCAGGACACGCGGACCGACGAGACTCATGATCATCGCGATAATCGTAATGACGACCAGAATTTCGATCAGCGTGAAGCCACCCTCGCCGCGATGGCGACTGCGGTATTTCATCCGATCTAGAACCATCGTCATCGCCTTCTAATCAATGATTTGGGTAACCGACAGAAGCGCCGTCATCACCGACACGATTAACCCGCCGACAATCGTGCTGATGATTACAATTGCTGCAGGACCCGTAATGCCGACGACGCGATCGAGGCTGCGTTGCAGCTTAGCCTCGTAGAATTCTGCAACATTGCCGGAGAGCTCCGGCAGCTTCCCGGTTTCTTCGCCAATGCGCAACATTCGAATAGCCATCGCAGGCAGTAAGGTCGTATCGGCAAGCGCATCAGATAGTTTTCCCCCGTGTCGAACCCGGTCTACAGCCTTACTCCAGATCGCGTTGTCACTTGTTCCAATCATATCAACAAGAATACGAAGTGTCATTGGAAGAGGCACCCCGCTGCCAAGAAGAATCCCTAAGTTCCGGCAAAACAAAGCGGTGCGGTTCAATTGAGCTACAGAATTCAACAACGGTAATCGTGTCACCAGGCCCACAATCATTGTGCGCGTCTTCGCGCGACGAAACACAAGCCAGCCACTAACGATTAGAATAACAATTGCGGCTTCAATAACCGCGATATGCGCGCGCACAAATGTGGAAAGGTCGAAAAGCGTTGCAACGATCGGGTCAAGCTTGGCGTTGAAATCCTTCAATACAGCAGCAAACTGCGGCAAAACGAACAACAAGAAAAACGAAAGTACACAGCACGCCGCAAATAGTACGAACGCCGGATAGCGCAAGGCATCCGTCACCTTTCGGCGCATCGACTCACCGCGACTGCGTTCCGTGCCCAGCACGTCAAGAATATGATCCAGCGCGCCTGACGTCTCACCGACCCGCACAAGCGCGACATACATTGGCGGGAACAATGCGGGGTGATGCAGAAGCGCTTCCGAGAGGCTTTCGCCAGCCAGCACTCGACCGCGAATTTGGGCAACGACCGAGCGTAGCCGCCCAATGTCGATGTCCACCGCTAACAAATCGAGCGCATCATCAATCCGCGCGCCGGCCTTTAGCAAAAGGGCTAAATCGCGTGTAAAAATCGTAACGTCTTCGGCGCGCGGCCGTGAAAACAATGAGAAATTCAGCCGTTCTTTGTAATTGTCGCGTGCTTCGGTAATGGTCTCGATCGGAACTAGCCCGAGAAACTCGATGCGGTTGGCGACCTCCGAGGCGGTTGGCGCTGTAAGTGACCCACTCACCACATCGCCGCTTTGCGTCAGGGCGCGATACCGGAAGCTAGGCACGTCAGGCTCCGACCGTCGTCACGCGGAGAATTTCCGCGGCCGATGTCACCCCCGTCCTGCATTTGATAATTGCATCCTCAACCATGGTCATCATGCCGGCGTCGACCGACGCCCGATGAATGACCTCCGAATCAGTATGCTCTGTGATCAGATCGCGAACCTTGCCGGTCATCTCAATGATCTCAAAGATGCCATTGCGACCACGATAGCCCGTACCGCCGCAACGGTCGCAGCCGTGCGGTTCATAAACGGTGTCGCCGGGTTTAAAGCCGAGCGCGGCAAAGCGCGGGTCGTCACCGATGTCGTCAGCGGTCAGATTTTTTTTCTTTTTGCAGCGGTCGCAAAGCACACGCACGAGGCGTTGCGCAATTGTGGCGCGCAATGTCGACTTGAGTAGAAAGCCTTCTACGCCGAGGTCGAGCAGACGCGGAAGCGCCGCCGCCGCGGTCTCGGTGTGCAATGTCGTCAACACAAGATGACCGGTAAGCGCTGCGTGGATCGCGATGTTGGCGGTTTCGGCGTCGCGGATTTCGCCAACCATAATCACATCGGGATCCTGGCGGACGAACGCGCGAAGCGCGGTAGCGAAGGTAAGACCTATCGACGGCTTCACTTGAGATTGATTAACGCCACTTAATTCGTATTCAACCGGGTCCTCGATAGTCAGAATCTTGCGAGTCGGTTGATTGAGAATTGAAAGCATAGTCGCCAGCGTCGTCGTTTTTCCGCTTCCAGTCGGCCCTGTGATGATAATCATCCCATGCGGTAGTGAAAGAAGATGCTTCATTCTCCCTTCGTCTTTATCGGACAGGCCAAGCTTGGCGAGCTCGAGCATTCCGCGATCCCGTGGCAAAAGTCGGACGACAGCCGATTCCCCGTGCTGGGTTGGCATTGTCGCAACACGGATATCAATCTCCGACCGGGCGACGCGCAACCGCGCCGCGCCATCCTGTGGCAATCTCCGTTCGGCAATATTTAGACCGGAAAGAATCTTAATGCGCGAGATCAATGCCTGCGGCAGTGCGCCAGCCGGTGCGGCCACCGCCCGCAACAACCCATCGACGCGCATGCGTACGACAAGACCATTGCGAAACGGCTCAATGTGGATGTCGCTTGCCCGCAACTCCATCGCTTTTTCGAGCAGATCGTTGACCGCACGTACAATGGGCGCGCCGCTCGCGAGATCGCGCAGATTTTCAATGTCATCGTCGGCCCGAACGGAATCAGCGTCGGCAACTTCGGGTAAGGCGGAATCATCGTCGCCAATTCGTGCCGTGAGAACGGTGGCGATGTCCTCAAACGACGCGATCATGACAGTAACGCGGCCACCTAGAACGATCTCCGCGGCCTGGACTGGAGCCGTATCATTGGGATCGGCAACAGCGAGTTGGAATTTCCCATCCGCTGTTTCATGCGGAAAAACGGCCATCTCACGAAGAAACCGGCGGGAAAACCGCCCGACGAGCGCCGACGCTTCCATCAGTTGCGCCAGGCTCATACGTGGGATGGCATGAAATCGCGCGACTTCTTCGGCGAAGTCGTTTGCCGAAAGGTCAGTCAATTCCCACAGTCGTCGCAGAGGTTGCCCAGTATTTTGGGCGTTAGGTAAATTCAGTTTAGAAATCAGGTCTCCAGCAATGTAGTTCTTGCTGACCAAATACTTGGCGAATTCTTGCAGTATGTTTTCAGACATCCGTTTGTCCACCAAAACCGGCGGGGCCTCATCATTAACCATCGCAGATTTTGCTTGACACTTACTATCATAATTATCGATTATTCGAAAGGATTGTCAAACAATAAGAACTTACGAGCCGCGGCAACGTAGTACGGGCGGGCGCGATTAGCGTGAGTGAGCGGGGCAAATTGTCGATCATCGGTCGTTTCGCGCGCTTGTGCCCGTCGGTCCGCTATGGACTGGCGGCAGCCTTATTCGGCGGCGTTCTGCTCGCCGCCTGCAGCAAGTTGCTTCCAGAAAGTCCGAAGGCCAGTTCGCCAGATATTTTAGATCAGATCCAATCGCTCGATCTTCTTCCGCGCGACCCTCAACAACCTGGAGCCGCGACCGCCAACCGGGCCCAAGATCCACGCACACAGATCTACAATGGGACGTCGGAAAGCGCGGATGGTAATTCTGCGATAACGGTTCAAGGTGCCCAGCCGGCAGCAAGTGGCGATAGCTATGATTTAAATTTCGACAATGCGCCTGTCACGACAGTCGCTAAAGTGATCCTCGGCGATATTCTCGGTGTCGGTTACATCATCGATCCGCGGGTGCAAGGTACCGTCACTCTGGCCTCAGGACGTCCTGTCGCCAAAAGCGACGTTCTCTATGTTCTCGAAAATGCACTTCGTGTCAGCAATATAGCTTTAGTTCACAATAACATTGGATATCGCCTTGTTCCCGGCAATGAAGCGATCGCGACCGGTGGCCTCGATATCGTCACATCAGGTGGTGGTCGCCCCCAACCGGGTTATGGGGTCAGTGTCGTACCGCTACAATATGTTGCCGCCCCGACACTTATTAAACTTCTTGAAAACTTTGCGATCAAGCCCGGTACGGTACGGGCAGACGCATCTCGAAATATGCTCATAATCCAAGGCACGGGACCGGAGCGACAGTCGGCCGTCGAGACCGTCCTCAACTTCGATACAGATTGGATGCGCGGCCAATCTGTCGGAATTTATCCCGTTCATCACACTACGCCGGAGCCAATAATTTCTGAAATTGAGAAGATTATGGACTCCGGCGACGGCGGCCTCACCCACGATCTTGTCAAATTGCAACCGATCGGCCGCCTGAATGCGATTCTTGTGGTAACAAACAAGCCGGCAATCCTAAAGACTGCCGAGACTTGGATTCGTCGTCTCGACAATTCTGAAATTGCTAACACAGGCGTGAAGGTGTACCGCGTTCGTTATGGCGATGCGAAACAAATCGCGCAACTGTTGAATCAAATGTTTGCGGGTGCTTCTGCCAGCACCATAGATTCATCGTCTAGTCAGATCGCGCCGGGAGGCGGCATCACGACGACCTCAAGCGGCGGGTCAGGCGCCGCCGCACCAACACCGGTCGAGCGATTAACGGGCGGTCCTGCAGCAAGGCCAGCGTCGGCAAATGCAGCGCCCGCGGTCAGTTCGCCAGCGCTCGCCAATCCCCGAAACGGATCAACGGGTGGTCAGCTTTTGCCTGACCTGCGTATCACTGCTGATGTTTCTAATAATTCTCTTTTGATTTTCGCCAATGAAGACAGCTATCGGATAATCGAAAAGACTCTTCAACAGATCGACCGCCCGCAGTTGCAAGTCGCCTTTGATGCCACGATTGCGGAAGTTACGCTCAACGACAGTCTTACCTACGGCGTTCAATTCTTCCTGAAAAGTTCAAACCTCGGCGCACCACCTAATACCGGCTCATCAATAAACTCGATCGGCGGCGCGGTATTGGGTCAGGTTCTGCCGGGCTTCAATATCTTGGTAGGTTCACAGGCCACACCTCAAGTGGTTATCAATGCGTTGCATTCGGTCACCGATACTAAAATCCTCTCCAACCCCTCACTTGTCGTGGTCGACAATGGCACCGCCACGTTGCAAGTGGGCGACCAGGTGCCGCTGACGACCGGCCAAGCAACCGTACTCACGACCAGCAACACAGTCGTCAATACAATTAATTATCAGAACACAGGAATCATCTTAAAGGTCACTCCTCGTGTGAATTTCTCGAACACGGTCACCCTCGATATCGAACAGGAGATCAGCAGCGTTCCAGCTTCTAGCGCAGGCTCGTTAACGCCGACCATTTCACAGCGAAAGGTCAAAAGCACCTTAACGGTCGCGGATGGCCAAACGGTATTGCTTGCGGGTCTGATCAGCGAAGAACACGACAAGACGCGCAGTGGCATCCCTTGGCTTGACCAGCTTCCCGGATTTCTGGGTGATGCCACTTCAAGTCAAAACAAAAATACTACGCGAACCGAACTTATTATATTCATCCGGCCGCAAGTCATTCGCGATAGCGTAGACGCTCACTTGGTTGCAGAAGAGCTGCGAGCAAAACTGAAAAGCCGTATCGGTGTCGTATCACCGAAAACACCTTTGGGAACGACTCCGATCAGCGCGCGATGATCTGTTATATGCGACGGCAACAACCGCGCACATAGAAATGCTTCTTCTGTTGCACAATCAAAATATCGACGACGCTCATATCGCTGATGGGTGATGTTCCGATTGATAAATCGATTTAGTTACGCCAATTTGGCCATATGTTTGATTGGTCTAGCGGCCGCGTCCGTCAGCATTTTGGCGGTTTCTGGCGCGAGTGGGATCCTAGGAGCAGGATTAGCCCTGTTAATGATTGCGGTTGCTGTCGTCGACTTACGATACTTGATAATTCCCAATGAATTAAACGCTGCTGCGGTTGCATTGGCTGCCATCAACGCCGCAGTTGGAGGAGGAGCATCGGTCATCGACAGCGTGATAACCGCAGTGCTGCGCGGAATGTTGACGATGCTATTTTTTCTAGCAATACGTTTAATCTATAGAAAGTTTCGGCATCAAGAAGGCCTCGGACTTGGTGACGTCAAACTCGCATTTGTTGTCGGCGCATGGCTCGACTGGATGATGATCCCGGTTGCAATCGAAATTGCGACGGTAACTGCACTCATTACCTATTTAGTTGTGTGGCAAGCGGTTGCCAGACAGCCTATAAGGCCGACTTCGAGATTACCTTTCGGACTATTCCTTGCCCCCGCAATCTGGATAGCTTGGCTTGCTGGCAAGATGATATTCGGCATGTATTGACGCCGTCAATATTCGTCCCCCGATGCCGCGCAAAAACCGCCGTCTGAATCAATGAATGCTACTGAGGAAAAAGCGGCCTTATTAGTTTTAGTCTACCAATAGGCGTCTGGCTATTTTTAACAGGGAGAAAATACTCCAGACGTCGCCGACACGTCTGGAGTTATTAATCGAGATTTGTCTCGTTACTATTGCTGCGAAATGACGGGTATCGCAGAGCCCGCTGAAGTATTGTCCATAATCTGGTTGGTACCGAACGAATTTATCGTTGCGCTGTTTAGTATTGTTGTAGCTGTGGCATTTCCAGTGACAGTCGAATTACCAATCCGTAGGGCTGCCAATGCACCATTGGCTTTCAGTCCCTGACCGTTACCAGCCACGAGCGTGTTACTAACCATTACATTAGTGGGACCAATCCCGGCGAAGGAGTTAATCCCAGCGAGGGCATTTGACGAAATCTTGCTATTGGCAATCGAGACAGAAACTCCGGCACTGCTGTTCGTTGAATCTGCGCGGACCCCCAAAGCGTTATTCGTCAGAGTCGTCCTATCGATCGAGGCCACGACACCAGTACCCGAACCCGGTTCGATGAGAATTCCACCGCCGGTCGCACCACTCCCATTGTCCACAATGATCGTGTCGCTAACGACCAAATTAGCAGGCGATCCTGTTGCGGGCACAAAATTAATGCCAAATCCACCATTGAACCCACGAATGACGGAATTGACGACTTGCAGCGCAGCCCCCTGAACAAAGTTAATGCCGTTAATGGCGCCGGTACCTGTCTCACCTAGCCCCTCTAAATCGAGGCCGCTAAGGTAGACGACAACTCCAGCACCATTAATGGTAATGCCATTGGTACCCTGAACCTGCACGCCTCCCTCGACACCATCGCATTTTATCATCATCGACTTGACGATTGTCACTCCTCCAAACCCGCCCGGGTCGAGGCAGTTTATTTCACCGCCAGCAGCGGTCTTGGAAATAGCACCGGCAAAAGTTTTACAAGGCGCCGTACGGCTGCACGGATTGGCGTCATCGCCTACGCCGGATACCCAAGTCCGAGCTGCTTGAGCAAACACTGGCGTAACATACGAACTAGCGAAGATTGATGTCACCAAAATTGCAAACAAGAGCACGTATTTGCGCATAGCCCCCTCCATGAAAAGTACGGCCTCAGACCAATTCAACCATCATTCAAAGGCAGCATTGGGCTTAAGTCCAGTCGTTTTTTGCGAACTGCCCAAATCTCCCAACGGAAGCCATCGATTCTTGCCACCACGCCTGTATGCTAAATTCTAGGCACGCGAAGGGCTTAGCCCGAGGAGCAGCAAAAGAGCACCGAGGGTGATTTCGACCTGCAAAGTCGCCAAAAATCCACCAACATTCCAGCGAATTTAAGAAACGAAGGCAAATCTTCCCAGGCAATGAGCGTTTAATGCGTACGTACATGGACGCAAGAACGCTCCTACAATATCCTGAGCCATACTTTCAATTTGTCCGGTTGGAAAGTCGGCTAGCTGCAGATGACGTTGTACCTTAAACAATTCACAGAACAGCCAAACGCCGGAGATTCAGCTAGCTCGGCCATCGTATCGCGTCTCGTCAAAGATGAAGTGCAGATCATTGGCGAGGCACCATCCGCTGAAACAAATCTTATTGCGATCGGCTCAATACTTCATTGGGCCGACGAAAATTCTATTGTCTGGGGTACCGGCCTTATCACAGAGGCCGCCAAACTGGCCGCCCTCCCGAAGCGCATTCTCGCTGTTAGGGGCCACCTCACGTGTGAAGCGCTGAAACGACAAGGGATCTCGTGCCCCCTAGTGTTCGGCGATCCCGGGATCTTCGCGCCCGAATTCTTTCCTCCAAGTAGCCAGACCGTATCTCTCGGAGTTATTCCGCATTACGTTGATACCGATGCGGCCTTCGTGCAGCGCGCTCGCGAATATGGCGCCGAGATTCTTGATGTGTCGGCCTCGTTGGTCGACTACCTCTGTAAGCTGACCTCCTGCCGCAAAATCATCACGTCGAGCCTGCACGGACTCATCTTCGCTCATGCCTACGGTATTCCGGCAGTTTGGGTAAAGCTGTCACCCAATGTCGTTGGCAATGGTTTTAAATTCTTTGACTATTACTCTTCGATCGATGTGAAGTCGAAGGATGTACCGCTATTCGGCCCAGACGATTCACTCGCAACGATAGAGCAATATTGCAGTGTGCCGACCACTCCGATTGAAAATCTCTGCGTCATTGCCAGTTCGTCGTTCGGTCATGCCTAAGCAAAGCACCGATGTATATGAGCCCCATCAAGGTGAGCTTTTTACACACCTACGAGATTCAATCCGGTCTCGTGTCGCAGAGCGGATTTCGCACTCACTACTATTTGATCCCGACGAATATTTGTCTATGCACGGAGACCTGCTCAAGTCCTCTGTTGACCCATACGAGCATTATGTCTCATGGGGTGTATTCGAGAAACGCCGCGGAATTACAGAGCGCAGTATTGCGCGGATTCTTGGCGACATCGAAATTGACTACTCGTCGGAAGCATCAAACTACATCAAAGAATTTGACGCCTCCCAACTTCAGACAGCCAAGCACGCCGATCTTGTCTCCCGACGGAACTTCGCCGTCTATGTTCACTCAAGCGCCAACTACTATAGGCACCCGGTTGCTATGGCGCTTGCTCATGCTCTGCGCAGCGCCGGCGCTAGTTGCTCAATAGCTAGTGAGCGCGACGAACCGCCAGATGAATCGACCATTCCGATCGTAATAGCTCCGCATGAATTCTTTGGTTCGGACCTGCCAGTTTTCTTTGCGCAGTCAGATTTCCTGACCAACAGCGTGCTACTCAATACCGAGCAAGCTCTTTCCCCTTCGATGATCTCGAGCTTACCCTGGCTGTACTCGGCCCGAGGTATTTTCGATCTCGGTTTCCAGACAAGTCAGATATGGCGGCGTGGCGGGATTCCCTCAACGCACGTTTTGCCGCCCTTCGATGCCACTTTGCGCAACCAAGCCCTTGCCGAATTCGATCGTTCACACCCGCTTGTCAATTGGATATCGCCTGATCTTCTCGAATCAGTGAGTGCGATTGAACCGATTGAAAATCGACCGTTGGATATTTTCTTCGCCGGATATGCGACCCGGTTGAGGTCGCAATTCCTTTTGCGCAATGCCGCATACCTTGCGGAAAAGAAATGTTACTTCGCTTATGCAGACGTCGTTCCGGAGGCTATGCAGCCACTTGAGCGTGTGACGCGTAAATTGTTTGCGACGAACCTCGCCTTATCTCTTCTGACCAAGTGCGCGTTAAATATCAATCGATTTTCCCTAGGTTATTTTCAATGGGAGAGAAATATAGTGCTGGGCCTTTCGTGTGGTACGCCGGTCGTCACGACCCCCTGTCTGCGCACGCCGTTTTTCGTACCTAACGTACATTACTTCGAAGCCCGCACCGAGCATTTGGGTATACTTATCCGCTGGCTGCTTGATTCCGTCGATGGCATAGCACGCGCCAAAACCGCATCGCACGATGGCCATAAAATAATGGAGTGCCAGCTGACACCTGAGCGCGTAGGCCGTCACCTCCTTTCATTCCTCGCCGATCTTCCTGCTTGAGTGCCAATAGATGTCAGCCCCCTTTCCATTTCCAATCACAACGAGCGTGACATTCGCGGCCCCGCGAAGAGTGCAGGCCGGAATCGGCGTCACGGTGATCGTCAGCTCATACAATTACGAACGCTATATATTGGATACATTGGAAAGCGTGAGTGCCCTGACCCATCCCAATCTCGAAGTTGTTGTCGTTGATGATTGCTCAACCGACCAATCCGCCAACATCGTCGAACGCTGGTTGAGGGAGAACGTGGCAAGGTTCAATGGTGCTAAACTGATCTCTCACGATCAGAATTATGGTCTGGATCAAACCAGGAATACTGGCTTCGAGTTTGCCAGCAATGAATTCGTTTTTGTGCTCGATTCTGACAATCTATTGTACCCGACTGCAATAGCCAAACTACTCGACGGATGCTCACACGCGGCTACGGAGGCGGCCTACAGCCAACTCGAGTTCTTCGACGAGACATCAGATATCGGTGGCGCGGGCATTTGGGACCCCGACCATTTAGCGGAGCGTAACTATATCGATGCAATGGCGTTGATTAGAAAATCCGCATGGCACGCAGTTGGGGGATATAGCCGGTTGGTCAATCCTGGGTTCGAGGATTATGATCTGTGGTGCAAGTTTGTAGAGCATGGCTTCAAAGGTACTTACATTCCGGAGATTCTTTGTCGCTACCGCATTCATAAGAAGTCTATGTTCCGGCGAATGGATAACCAAGGTCTCGAGGATAGATACTGCGAGATGCTGTTTCGTCACCCATGGCTTAAGTTGAGATGGACTCAAAATTGAGCGGATTGCTTGTGAGTCTCGCGGAGATCGTACGAAGATTCTACTTTTGAAATGCCCTCATTATGTTTCAGAACTACTTTAGTTCGGTGATAATGTAATCCGCGACAAACCACTGCTCATTATATGCTCGGGAAAACGTTAGCGGACTCACATCATGTGCCCTCCGGCAAGCGGGGATGATCAGTTCACCCAGAAAGACTTTGATCAGGCGCTACTCGCTCTTGAAGTCGCCCCCGAGGAAGAGGACTTTATCGCCTTCGTTGCGAAATATTTTGATCCGCAAAAATATCTTGAAATCAATACCGATATTTCTGAAGCGAAGATTAATCCACTCCAGCACTGGTTAAACAACGGTATTAGCGAGGGTCGGGCTATTTCTCCACACGTCGAAGTGCGCTGCGGAGAAATTGCGAAGACGACCGTCGGCCGAAATTGGAAAAAATACCGCTGGCGCGACGAGACTATAGCTATTCGCATTAGTACACCGATTTCAATTGAGAGCACCCAGCAAGACCTGGAGCGGGCACTGCTCGATCTTGAGGTCTTCCCTGAAGAAGAAGGCTTTATCGCCTTTGTTGCGAAGCATTTTGATCCACAAAAATACCTCGAACTAAATGCCGATGTAGCGAGGGCAAAGATTGACCCGCTCCAACACTGGCTAAACAATGGTAGTAGGGAGGGCCGAATTATTGCTTCGCACGTGGAAGTGTGCTTCGGTAGAAACGCTGAATCTTCCTATTGCAAAAGTTGGTCTCACTATCGGTGGCGCAAAGAGACCGTAGCTGTTCGAATCCTGAAGTCACTTCCAGCCGGGATCATGTCTCAAATTTTCACTCAAGCCCGACACGATCCGGCGATTCTAGCTCCTGGCCCCAACGCGATCGCGAACTTACGCCAGTTTGATTCTGCAGATTTTGTACGCCGCGATGGCGTTGACTTCGATGGCTTGATTACCGCCATTCCGCAACGTCCCGAAGCTTTGATAATCATGCCATTTATGGGCTTGGGTGCAGCAGAAAAATTCTCGGCGTGCTTGGTAACTGCTCTGACTGCTGCGGGATACCGCTCAATTCAAATACTGGTTACCGATCAGGCTTCCTCGCAAACTGTCGACTGGCGCAGGTTTTCGATATTGGAGCCATTTCGATCGGCTAGGGTTTTGCACTGGCGGGACGTCTGTCTTGATCCTTCCAATGCTTTTTACGGGCGGGGTATTGCTCGTGATCCTTCAAGCGAAGCTGTTCTTGCACTGCTGGTAAACGGATTGCGTCCTCGCATTGCGATCGTGGTCGAGAGCCGTATGGGCCTTAATATGGTGGCGCGGTTTGGCCGCGGCCTTTCGCAATACACGCGACTTTATTGCGCGTATCTTGGTTTAGGCATACCGAGCCTTGGAAGCAATCATGGCATACGATTCCCTCGCAGCACCCTACGTTTCGCTACGGCTTTGACAAACAGCGAGCGTATGGCGGCCACACTGCGCGATCGGTACGGCAGTTTTTTTGGACACAACATTGAAGTTCTACCCCTGCAGATCGCTCTGGTTGATAAAACAACGTTCAACAAACGGCTGTCGGAACGGCGCCAGCGTATTAATTCAGCTGCTTCTCCAACCCGTTGGATTTGGTTAGGCCGGATCGAACCAAGCAAGGGAGCGCAGATACTGTCCAAATTGGCCACGCTGCGCCCCTCCGATTGTTTCGACATTTTCGGTCCTCTGGAAGAAACATTGGAATCTTTGGGGCTTGCGCGGTCAAATGTCGCCCATCGCGGCGCACTCGAAGACGTTACTACGACGGACTTCTCTGGCTACGACGGTTTTCTTTGCACCGACTTATCTGACGGAATGTCCAACGCCGCGGTGGAAATGTCACAACATGCGATCCCGTTGGTGCTCTCTACGGCCGGAGGAATGCAGGAAACTTTTGACGAAGCGGCCGCTT
>Ga0206855_10184_pt1 | contig 18628 bp, 13 predicted proteins | sample Alteio_BWOrgCont_51_FD_152637 | JGI IMG/M metagenome (GOLD analysis project Ga0206855, IMG submission 152637) | Enriched cells from forest soil in Barre Woods Harvard Forest LTER site, Petersham, Massachusetts, United States -... | ecosystem: Environmental > Terrestrial > Soil > Temperate forest >...
AGGTTCGTCGTATATTTTTTCGTATATTTTTTTACTTTTGTTAGCCCTGCCAAGATTTAGATAAGGTACTTTCAAGTTTTTAATTGCAGAATAAACCTGGTATTTTGATCTATAAAATACAAAAAAAAGCTGTCATTAATTTAGCAAAATCGGCTCTCGCTGTTTTTGTTATTTTAAGTTCATTTTCAGGCAAAGCACAGCAAATTGCAGGTAAAGGGAACTGGACAGTTCACAACCCTTTTGTTCACAATGTATTTATCGAAAATAAAGGGCAATTTATTGAACAGGTTCAAAAAGGTGTAGCTGATAAAATACTTTACTACACACACAAGGGCCACCTTCATTTATATTTTTCACCATCTTCTTTAACTATAGAGCATGACAGTGCATATTTTGATGGGGACGAAAAACCAACTTCAGGTGATGGCGATGCCAAAATAAATATATTACCGGTATTTACTCACATTAATTGGGACGGTGCCAACGCAAACCCAAGTGTAGAAGTAGAAACTCCCGTTGACAACTACTTTACCTACCTTAATCCGAAAGATAAGTCAGGTCATTCCAGTATATTGGCGCATGCCTGGAAAAAAATAATTTACCACAACCTGTATAATAATATTGATGTTGAGTTTTACTACCCCGATGATAATTCAGGGCTTGAATATGATATTATTGTTCACCCGGGCGGAGACCTTTCACAGGTTAAAATGCATTATTCCGGAGATGCAAAACTTGGCCTGATCAACCAGGATATTCATATTTCTTCTCCCTGTGCAAAATTTACTGATCGTGCACCCATTGCCAAAGATGGAGACGGTAATCCGGTTCAGACTTCTTTTTCACTTAACAATAATGTTGTTTCTTTTACTGCAGGAAATTACGATAAAAGTAAACTGCTGATAATTGACCCCTTATTAAGCACCACGAGCTTTACGGGAACAAATAAAGCATACGATATTCAATATGATTTGGCAGGTAACGTTTATGTAATGGGCGGTGGAGATGCAACAGAATACCAATTGCAGAAGTATAATGCTGCAGGTACGTTGAAATGGACATACACTGCAACGTTTACCTATACTTTTAAAAGTTATTATTATTACGGAGGTTTCACAACCGATAACAGGAGCGGTAGTTCATTTGTACCGGAAGGATTAGACTATTCAGGCAGCGGGTGCCTTGTAGTAAAAATAAATGCTGCCGGTGCAGTAGTAACCACTTTCGCGGGCAGTAATAATGTAAACGAAATATGGCGCATGGCATACGACTATTGCGATAACCAGATAATAATTGGTGCAGGTGAGGGCTCTTCAGCTGTTTTCCAGGGTGCAACCATGGATACCAATTGCACCACTGTTAATGCTGTGAACGTACTTAATGCAGGTGCCGGAAGTACACACCATGACATTGCTATGATAACTTTTGATGGTGTTGGCAAATGTTATTTTGCAACAACAAAACCCGCATCTAACTCATATAAAGGATTTGAAAATGTACTATTGCAAATGCCTTCTGCTACCTTGGTGCCAACGGCGTACCTGGTTGGTGACGGCTCACTTTTTATTGAAACGGCCTCTGTTCCTTATTATCCGGCATTACCTTCTGCTCCATACCTTTATTCGGGTAATGGGTTTAATGGCCTGATTGCTGACCTGAACATTGTTGCTACTTACGACGGAAATAAATTAAGAACATGGACCCCGGCAACCGGTGCAGCGGTCGACAGTGTTGTAGTTACACCAAACACCCAGCTATGGGGAGGCATTGCGCTAGATTGCCAGGATAATCTTTATGTGGGTAACCTGAATAAAGTAAGTGTATACAGCAAATCGCTTTCGTTGCTAAGTACACTAACGTTGACTTCTACGGGTGCAACAGATACAATTTATGATTTTCATATTGCACCGAACAGTACTTTGTATGCTTGCGGAGATAATTTTGTTTCCGGTACACCGGTTACGTTACCCAAAATGGTTACCACAACCTCAACAAACCCAACAGGTTGTGGATGTACAGGAACAGCCAGTTCAACCGTATGCGATAACTATCCTTTTACCTACAGTTGGAGCAATGGGCAAACCACTTCATCTTTAAGTGGTTTATGTCCCGGCAAATACTTACTTACCGTAAAAGATGCGTCATGTAACCCAAGGCAAGACACTTCATCTGTTACCATTACCGGAAGCAGCGGGCTATCGGCCACAGTTACAACAACCAATGTGAAATGTTTTGGAAATAAGAATGGAACAGCTACAGTAGCAGCTACAGGAACGGGCCCTTTTACTTATAAATGGACTGATGGCACCACTAACCTGAATGATACTGGGCTTGCCGCAGGAAGTTATATCTGCGTTGTCAGTAATACTACCGGTTGTGTTGATACAGAAAAATTCGTTATTATCCAACCTACGCCTCTTACCATAAAAACAACTACATTTTCTGCAACATGCAGTTATACATGTAATGGGCAAGCTATTGTAGTGCCTAACGGCGGAACTAATCCTTACACTTATTCGTGGAGCAATGGATCAAACGGCGCTAATATTACTGATATGTGTGTAGATACTAATTATACCTGCACTGTAACTGATAACCATGGATGTACACACGATACAACTGTTTCTGTTGCTAATCCTCCGCCAATAGTTTTAACCTTAACTCAAACACCTGAGTTATGTGGCAAACTAAACGGCACTGCCGCGGTAACTGCTACAGGTGGCACGCCTGGGTATACTTATGCCTGGAGCAGCGGTGCAACAACTTCTTCTTTAACCGGCGTTTCTGCTGACCTGTATTGTGTTATTGTTACTGATGCGAATAAATGTATGGATACTTCGTGCATTACGGTTGGATTTTTACCGGGTGACAGTATTAAAATAATTGCTACTACCAACGAAACATGTTTCGGTGGAAATACAGGGAGCGCTACTGCGCAGATTACAGCCGGCACCCCTCAATTTACTTATTCATGGGCGCCCAGCGGCGGTACAAACCTTACTGCTACGGGCCTTACAGCAGGGCTTTACACTATTACGCTTTTAGACAGTAACGGGTGCAAGAACTGGGCCGTTGCCAATATTATTCAACCTCCTCCGGTGAATGTGACTGTTCCTCCCGATACCATTTGTATAGGCCAGTCAGCAACCCTTACCGCAACAGGTTCAGGTGGCACGCCGGGCTATACTTATGTGTGGAACAGTACAACCTCCGGGTCAACACTTACTGTAAACCCTACAGTTACAACCAATTATAATGTTCAGGCTACCGATACCAATGGTTGTTTATCGCCATTAATACCTGTTCCCGTAGTTGTAAGAAGCCCGCTTATTGTGGTGGCCGGGCCTCCTACTCATATGTGCCCGGGTGGCTCAATAGTACTTACCGCTACAGGCGGCGGCGGCGATGGTATTTATACCTATACCTGGAGCCCTGCAACCGGGCTTAGTGCTACTACAGGAATATCGGTAACAGCAACCCCGACGGTCAGCACAACATATACAGTGGTTATTCACGATAACTGCGGAACTCCGCAAGCACAAGACTCTGTGCCTGTAATTGTATACCCTGCTCCTGTGGTTAATCTTGTAGCAGATACCTTACAAGGTTGTTCTCCGCTTTGCGTAGCGTTTACTGATAAAACAACTGTTGCAGGAGGTGTTACTATTGCTACATGGAACTGGGACTTTGGCGATGGCACTACCAGCGACAGCGCTAATCCACACCATTGCTATACCCAGGCGGGTGTATATTCTGTAACCCTTTCAGTTGTAACAACTGAGGGATGCCCGGGCACATTTACCATTAATAATTATATAACTGTTTATAGCCACCCTATAGCTAAATTTATTTATTCTCCGCAGCCGGCTACCATTATGAATCCTACTATATATTTTACCGACAAGTCCTGGGATAAGTATGGAATTGCCAATTGGTTCTGGATGTTTGGTGATGGGTCAGATTCTTCCGGTGTAGTAAAGGACCCTCAGCATACCTATGCAGATACCGGTCAGTATTGTATAAATCTGCAGGTTACGAACGTACATGGATGTGTTGCCGATACAATAGAATGCCTTGAAATAGAACCGTTTTTTGTTATTTATGTGCCCAATGCCTTTACGCCAAATGGAAACGGTGTGAACGATTACTTTACTGCAAAGGGTGTAGGAATACTTACTTTCCAGATGTGGATATTTGACCGCTGGGGCCAGCAAATTTATCATACCAATGTAATGAATCCGGGGTGGGATGGAATAGTGCAGGGTGGAACATCAGGCCAGATGGCACAGGAGGATACCTATGTATGGCTAATTGAGGTTACTGACGTGTTCCATAAAGACCATCGCTTAATAGGCAGGGTTACGCTTATTAAGTAGCCGTTTATTTCCCTGTAAAGAAAAAATCAATAACCAGGAATGGTTATAATACAAAAGATACGTATTTGTTTGTAATTTGAAAAAAATAAACCTACGTTTGACAAATGGTTTATCAATGATTTGGCATAGTATATGGAATTGAATATATTTATATAATAATTGAAAAGAGCTTTATGAAAAAAATACTTATATCTATTTTTGCATGCTCAGTTGTTTATTATTCAGCAATTGCGGCAACAGTCAGTGAAAGCACCGCACAGAAAGTGGCTTCAAATTTTTTCAGTAGTGTAACAAAGGCTCCTGCAGGCCAGGTGAAATTATTTTATACTGAAACTGACTCAGTGAATGATCCGCTGTATTATGTGTTTAATGTAAATACCAAAAGCGGGTTTGTAATTGTTTCAGCTGACGATGCTCTTTACCCTATTATAGGGTATTCAACAGAACCAAGACCTTATGTAATTCCTGTAAAAGGAACGAATGTTTATTTCTGGATGCAAGAACGCAAAACTGAAATAATAACTAACCTCGCTAAAAAAGTACAAGCCACTTCCGACATAAGCAATCAATGGGCAAGTTATTTGAATAATATGGTTCCTCAGAACAGCCATAATACAAAAAAAGCATTGAGCAGTATGTTCCCTTCCAGTACCGCATATTTAGTACAAAGTACATGGGATCAGGAATCACCATATTGGGATGATTGTCCCGGCACTTCGACAAGTAAAGCTGTTACGGGTTGCGTTGCAACAGCCATGTGCCAGATTATGAGGTACTGGCAATATCCATCTGTAGGACAAAGCTCAAGCAGTTATTGCGATTGTACGGCTAATGGTTATTCAGACCAGTATGGAGCCTTATCGGCTAATTATAATCATGGATACGGATGGTCAGCGATGCCATTGACTTATCCTACCGTTGCCGACACTAATTTAGCCAGGGCAATGTCTGATGCCGGTATAAGCGTGGACATGGATTATGATCCTACCGGTAGCGGGGCATTTGTGACTAAGCAGGAGGCCTTTGGTGGTCCATGTGCCCAGGTTTCCTACGTTCAGTACTTCAAATATTCTTCAGGTATTCTTGATGGTGAAAAGGTATTCAGTAATATGACCGCATGGCAGGATACGCTTGAGCATGAACTGGATCGCAGCAGGCCAATACAATATGCAGGGTCAGACCCTACAGAGGGTGGCCATACATGGGTTTGCGACGGGTACGATGCCAGCAATAACTTTCATATGAACTGGGGATGGAGCGGAGCAAATGACGGATGGTATGCTTTAAATAATCTAAACCCTAATACCCTGGACTTTAACCAAAAACTCGAAGCATTAATAGGAATAATGCCGCCACCGGCCACCAGCGCTCCTGTGGCTGCTTTTACAGCATCAGCTAAAAATACATGCACAGGAAATCAAGTGCAGTTTATTGATATTTCTTCAAACCAGCCTACGGCATGGAAGTGGGTTTTTGCAGGAGCAACTCCTGATACTTCTTCTTCACAAAACCCGACAGTAACATACTCTGCAACCGGCACTTACCCTGTAAAATTAATTGCCAGTAATAGTTTTGGTGTTGACTCTGTAATCAGTACAACATACATAACAGTAGTTGCTATGCCGCCTGCACCAACTTTAACACAAAATGCAGATACACTGACATGTTTACCTGCCGGATATACATATGCCTGGTATAAAAGCGGTGTACTGGTTCCAGGACAAACTTCAAATACTTTGGTGATTTCGGCAAAGGGCGTTTATACTGTTTATTTAAGTAACAGCATCGGCTGTACTATGAATAGCCATATAGTAGTTTCCACAGTCGTTAGTGGTATAAATGAAATATCGTTGAATGATAATATTAATGCCTACCCAAACCCTACAACCGGTAAATTGCAAGTGCAGCTTGATATGCCTGGTGAAGCTGATTACAGAATTTCGTTAACCGATGTATTAGGCCAGACTGTTTATAATGGCAAACTGCATGTGAATGGCAGTGATGTTCAGACGATTGATTTATCAGGTTATAATAAGGGTATTTATTTCCTTGCTATAGAGGGACCGAATTCAAGAGGAGTTAAGAAAATAATTTTGTACTAAAAATACAGCTTTTAGTTATTAGGCAAGGCATTATGTCTTGCCTAAAATAATCCGTGTTCACTACCTTCTTCTTTTCCGGGTAAGTTTTCTGTACCTTTTTTTGTGCATTATTTTCTTGATCTTCGCATCTCTTTTATTTTGTTTTTTTACAATAATTTTCATGAAGTAGGGCCTTTTCTTCGATTTATATTTCTTGTTATCAACATGCACGTTATTTTGCGCATAGCTGAACAAAGGCCATAACAACAATAGCAAGGTGAAAATATATTGCTGAGGGTACCGCATAAATGTATAATGCAGGAACAGGTGAAAAGATACGGCTTTTGTTCATAAAATCTCAAATCTCACGCCCTATTATTGCATAAATTCGCCATCCGAAAAAACACCTGAAATGCCAAGAGACAATTCCATAAAATCGGTTTTAATTATAGGTAGCGGCCCCATTATTATAGGGCAGGCTTGCGAATTTGATTATGCTGGCTCACAAGCTTCAAGGTCATTGCGCGAAGAGGGAATTGAGGTGACACTCATTAATTCGAACCCGGCTACTATAATGACTGATAAAGTAACAGCCGACCATATTTACCTGTTGCCTCTGACAGTTGCATCTATCACCAAAATTTTAGAAGAAAGGAAAATAGATGCTGTACTTCCCACTATGGGCGGGCAAACTGCGCTGAACTTATGTATTAAGGCAGATGAAATGGGCGTTTGGAAAAAATACGGGGTCAGGATTATAGGTGTTGATATAAAGACCATTGAAATAACAGAAGACAGGGAAAAATTCCGCCAGTGCATGGTTGATATTGGTGTAGGAGTAGCCCCTTCCGCTATTGCCAATTCATTTTTAGAAGGTAAAGAAATAGCGCAAGATATAGGCTTCCCGCTGGTAATACGCCCGTCATTTACATTAGGTGGCACCGGTGCAGCTTTCGTCCATAAAAAAGAAGAATTTGATGAAGCTTTGAACAGGGGCCTTCATGCATCACCTATACACGAGGTGCTGATTGATAAAGCCATGTTAGGCTGGAAAGAATTTGAACTGGAATTGCTGCGCGATAACAACGACAATGTTACTATTATCTGTTCTATTGAGAACTTTGACCCGATGGGTATTCATACAGGAGACTCTATAACAGTGGCACCGGCTATGACCCTTTCAGATACTACCTACCAGAAGATGCGTACCATGGCTATTAAAATGATGCGCTCTATTGGCACGTTTGCAGGTGGTTGTAATGTACAATTTGCAGTTAGCCCTGACGAAGCGGAAGATATTATTGCGATTGAAATTAATCCGCGCGTATCGCGTTCATCAGCTCTTGCATCAAAAGCTACCGGTTACCCTATTGCTAAAATAGCCGCAAAGCTGGCTATCGGTTATAATCTCGATGAACTGAAGAACCAGATAACTAAAAACACTTCTGCCTTCTTTGAACCTACACTTGATTATGTAATTGTAAAAATACCGCGTTGGAATTTTGACAAATTTAAAGGCGCTAAGCGTGAGTTAGGATTGCAAATGAAATCGGTAGGCGAGGTAATGGCTATTGGAAGGTCGTTCCAGGAAGCATTGCAAAAGGCTTGCCAATCGTTGGAAATAAAGCGTAACGGATTAGGTGCTGACGGAAAAGAAATAAAGAAGCAAGACCAGATTGTGCAGAGTTTGGAACACCCAAGCTGGAACCGCATATTCCATATTTACGATGCCATTAAGTTGGGCATACCTATTAAAACCATTCATAAGCTTACCCGCATAGACCCCTGGTTCCTGCGCCAGATTGAAGAATTAATAACTCTTGAAAAGGAAATTGAGAAATATACCATTGCGAATATTCCATACGAATTGATGCTGGAAGCGAAGCGTAAAGGATACGCCGATAGGCAGATAGCGCACTTACTGCGTTGCCTGGAAAGTGAAGTATTTAAAAAGCGCCGCGAAGAAATGAATATTAAGCGGGTTTACAAAATGGTTGATACCTGCGCCGCTGAATTTGAAGCGAGTACACCGTATTACTATTCTACTTTTGAGGAAGAAAATGAATCCATAGCATCGGATAAGAAAAAAATAGTGGTGTTGGGTTCCGGCCCTAACCGCATCGGGCAAGGTATTGAATTCGATTATTCATGCGTACATGGCGTATTGGCTGCTAAAGAATGTGGCTACGAAACCATTATGATTAACTGTAATCCTGAAACGGTTTCTACCGATTTTAATGTGTCGGATAAATTGTACTTCGAGCCAGTATTCTGGGAACACATTTACGAGATTCTGCTGAACGAAAAACCGGAAGGTGTAATTGTTCAGTTAGGTGGACAGACTGCTCTTAAACTGGCAGAAAAGATGGAACGCTATGGTATAAAAATAATAGGCACCGACTTCCAATCGCTTGACCTGGCGGAAGACCGTGGTAAATTCTCGGCCCTGTTGCGCGATAATAATATTCCGTATCCTAAGTTCGGAGTAGTGCATACAGCCGATGAAGCCACAGAATTTTCAAAGAATCTTGACTTCCCATTACTGGTAAGACCATCTTATGTGCTCGGCGGCCAAAGCATGAAGATTGTTATTAATGAAGAAGAATTAGAACAGCATGTGGTAAGCCTGCTGGAAGATATACCGGGCAACGAAATTCTGATAGATCACTTTTTACAAAATGCAATAGAAGCAGAAGCTGATGCTATATGCGATGGAAAAGATGTGTACATCATTGGTATTATGGAACACATTGAGCCTGCAGGAATTCATTCAGGCGATTCGTATGCCGTATTGCCTACATTCGACCTGAGTGAAAAAGTAGTAAAGCAAATTGAAGAATATACCAAACGTATTGCAGTCGCATTGAAAACCGTAGGACTGATTAACATTCAGTTTGTGATTAAAGATGAAAAGGTATATGTAATTGAAGCTAACCCACGTGCATCGCGTACGGTGCCTTTCATTTGCAAAGCCTACGATGAGCCTTATGTAAACTATGCCACAAAAGTGATGCTGGGTGCCAAGGTGAAGGATTTCAAATTCAACCCGCGAAAGGAAGGATATGCCATTAAAATACCTGTCTTCTCATTCGATAAATTCCAGGAAGTGAAGAAAGAACTTGGCCCTGAAATGAAATCGACCGGGGAAGCTATTTACTTTATAAAAGACCTGACCGACGAATACTTCCACGAGGTTTATTCTGAAAGGAATTTGTATTTGAGCAGGTAAGTAGCTATTATAATGCTTGAGAATACTGTCAATAAGACTGTGGTTATAAATGCCTCAGTTGCAAAAGTGTGGGACACTATAACTAATCCTATACTAATTAAACAGTGGGTATCGGATGCTGAAATGTCGGTAACCTCTGATTTTAAAGTGGGTAGCCCGATAAATTTCAAAGGGGCATGGAGCAATGTTGAGCATAGTGCCACAGGAACCATACTAAAATTTGAGAAGGAAAAAGTATTTCAATATACAAGCTGGAGCAAGATTACCAGGTTGCCCAACATTCCCGAAAATCACTCATTAATCGAATTCACTCTTTCACCCGATGAGGGTAAAGTCCTGTTAACGGTAACACATTCCAATCTTATAGCAAAGGCATCTTACGAGCATTCAAATTTTTACTGGAGTACAACATTACAGGTTATTAAGAAACTGGCGGAGAGCAAGTAATACGTATCAACTCTTTGTACTAACTTAGCCATGTGAAACACATCCTGAATAAAACGGTCAAGGTAAAGCATATTATTGTCGTTATCTTTCTACCACTAGTACTTATTCTTGTTATTCTCAACTATATAACTGAAAAAAATGCAGCACAGCCCAAAAAGGGAGTAAAAGATTCTATTCATTCTGCCGCAGTTTCAGTAAAAGACATTGCTCCAAAGAATACAGTCGACACCTCAGCAATGGGCACACTCCTGAGTTATGTTGATTCCATTAATCATGCAGAGCAAATTTTTGGAGGCAGCTGGAGTTTTTACCTGACGGATGTAGACAGTGGTAAAGCTATTTGTAAAGTAAATATCGACCATGGACTATCTCCGGCATCGGTAATGAAGATTGTTACTACAGGTGCAGCGCTATCATTGCTTGGGCCCGATTTCCATTTCACAACTGTATTGCAATACGATGGCAAACTCGATTCTGTTAAAAAAGTACTCTTTGGAAATATATACATACATGGCGGCGGAGACCCTTCACTGGGTTCAGAAACATTTGGCAGCAGTGTAGATGATGTAATGAAGAATTGGGCCAGTGCCATTAAAAAACTAGGTATCGATAGCATTGCAGGCTCTGTAATAGGCGATGCACAATCGTTTGAAAGCGACCCCGTGCCCAACAACTGGACCTGGGAAGACATACAGAACAATTACGGCACGGGCCCCGGCGGATTGAACATACATGAAAACGTTTTTGATATGAATGTTTCTGTGAAAAATAAAGAAACAAGTATCAAAGTAAGTCCGCTTATTCCGGGAATGAAATTGTATAACGAAGTTGTTTTCAATCCTAAGGTTTTAAAGTCTTATGTATATGTGGAAGGCGCTCCTTTCCAGTTTGAAAGAACAGCAATGGGAGAAGTATTGGATGATTTTAAAGAGCAAGGTAGTATCCCTGACCCTGCATTGTTTTGCGCCCAAAGCCTAAGAAGTGCACTTATAGAGAACGGGATAGGGATACGTGATTCTGCTACAACTATGCGGTTAATGCACCTGAACCATATAAAGACGGACAAAAAGAGTGTACGGAAAGCAATTACCACAACTTCCTCTCCCCCATTGGCCGATTTAGTTTACCACACCAACCAGGTATCCCAAAATTTTTATGCGGAAAGTATTTTGAAAGCTATTGCATGGAAGTTGAATGGTTTCGGCAGTAATTCAACAGCGATTGACCTTATTTATAGTTTCTGGAAAGAACATAATATTGACCTGCGTGGAATTTGTATGGTTGATGGTTGCGGCCTCGGGCGCATGAATTCAATTACCACTCACCAACTGGTGGAGATGTTGCGTGTATATGCCAAAGATTCTGCCGTGTTCCCCACTTTCTATAGATCATTGCCGGTAGCAGGTGAAAGTGGCACCATAAAAAAATTAGCTGATGGCACCGAAGCCGATGGCAACCTGCACGCTAAAAGCGGTACTATGGCACGGATAAAATCATACGCCGGTTATGTAAAAACCGAAAGCGGTAAAATGCTTTGCTTTGCCATGATTGGTAACAATACCCTTTGGAACGAAAACGAATTGAGGGATAAGTTTGCTAAACTATTTGTGCTGATGGCAAGGTTGCCATAAAGAGCATTGCTAATTCTTAATCTCTTTCTGGGTGTAGGTCATTCCCTGTGAATCGGTAAGGGTAACCATATAAAGGCCCTTTGGCAGATTTTGCAGTCCGTCAATAGCTATTTGTGTGTTACCACCTGTCGCAGTTTTCTCAGTCTTCTGATAAATAGTTTGGCCTAGTATATTATACAATGACACAGTAAGGTTCTGGTTATAAGAGGAGTAGAAAGATAAGGTAATGCAACTGGTAAACGGGTTAGGGAATGTTTTTACAAGCATGCTTACCGGTTTATTTTCAGTCATTCCCGTAAGTATATTTAACGCAAGGCAGTAATTCGGAATACCATAACCTAACAATGAATCAGGGTGTTTGTATTGGCTTGCGCTTTGCTTAATTGCAGCTATTAACTGCATGTTCGATGCATTGCTATCTGCCTGCCATAACGATGCTACTGCACCCGCTGTAATAGGCGTGGCAAACGAAGTACCAAAATCGGAAGTTACGCCTCCGGCGGGTGATGCAACTGCAGCAGGGTCGCCCTGTGCCGCCACATCGGGTTTTATTCTGCCATCTGCTGTAGGGCCGGTAGAACTAAAAGGCGCATAGCCTCCGCTACTGTTTACTGCGCCAACTGTAAGAATACTATCAGCATCAGCAGGTGAATCTATATAATGCCATCCATCGCCTCCGTCATTTCCTGCCGCAACGCAAACTACCAATCCTTTTTCCGCAGCAATAGTCGCGGCAATACTGGCAACTGCAGTACGGCCGTTCATATCGGCATAAGTATAACTGACATTCGCGTCGTCGAACGTATTATACCCTAATGAACTGGAAATAACATCGGCACCTGCACTGTCCGCATATTCAGCCGCCGAGGCCCAGTTATCATCTTCTATCATGTTTTCAGAGTAATTATCTTCGGAACGCAACAGGTAATAATCGGCATCGACAGCATCGCCTACCAATTGGCCCGGCAGGTTAGCCGCAATACAGGAAAACACCTCTTCTCCGTGCACATCGTTATTCGAATCGTCGTACACCTTAGGTATTTCCCAAACAAAATCCCAGGTACCAAGTATTTGTCCGCGTGTTCTTGCAGAATCGAAAGCAGGTAGTTTATCTGCTGTGCCGAACCGGGTATCAATAATTGCTATTTGTTTGCCTTTTCCCCTAAAACCTTTGTTATTCAGACAATCTACCTGTATCATGTGGTACTGGTTATAACCCTGGCCATAATTAGCAGAATCAGTACCCAATGCCCTTTGCTGTTTTTTGGTAGGCTTCAAGAGTGACGGCGACATAAGTTTACCACCTCCGCTACGTGGCTTTATTGCTGTTACAAATTTTGCTTTCTGTACAAAAGGCAATGCCCGTATTTTAGGCATCATGGTAGTAGTATCGGGCATGGCAATACTCACTGAGTTCAACCATCCGCAACGGTTAAACAGAACAGCCCCTATTTTCACAAGGCTATCTATGTAAGCAGGATTAGGGGGCAGGTCGTTCATTTGTACCGGTATACTGAATTTAGCACGCCTGTGAATGGCTCTCTGCGAGAGGTATGCCGAAGGGTTGCTTATTGAGTATGGGCTTCCGTTCTTATCGGTAAATGTTATCCAGTATTTGGCAGTCATTTGTGCCTCACTTATACCGGTAACACCTAACGCTAATAAAAGGAAAAGTAATTTCTTCATAAACACTGCACCTTTGCTGATAACAAATATAAGAAATAAAGCCCTGTCTGGTTTGTCCAACAGGGCTTATTTACGGAAGGTATTACCTATGCTTTCTTAACTATTTTGCTGGCAATGAAGGCAAAGAGCCCCAGAACCAGGCCCGAAATGATACCAATAATGGGACCCATGATAAGCATAATATGATGCGGATGTCCTGTGAATATCGGAAAATTTTTGCTCATCTCCATTTCTTCAGCATGGCGGGCCGCATATTGTTTGAACAATAAAAAATGTGCGCCTGTAATCCATACACAGTTTACAAGACTGGTGCAAAAACCATGAAGAAAATACTTTCCGGGCGCATTTTTTGCAATAAGGTAAGCACAGATGAGAAAAATAACAAGCCAGAAAATCCATTCGATATTGGAAGGAATAACAAAAACAGTGGCCACAGCCATGACTAATCCGAAGAGGGAAAGAAGAATAATTAATTTGAAATTCATCAGGTAAAGTATTTAAGGGTTATTATTTAAGACTCATTACAGGTTCATTTATAAATGTGTTGAATGGAACCATTGCTCTGAAAATTTTGGCTGCATAATCAACAAAACCTTCCGAAAGAATTTCCTTATCCTCAACATGATGATGTATCATAAGCTCCTTATATTTCATGTATTCGCCCATTGCATCTTCCTTATCGAAGCCTTTAGGAGCATTCTGAAGTTTTTCTCCTTCAATTTTAAAGTTCTCTTTAAAGGTTTTATCGTTTATTATTTTCAAAAATTCTTTTCCATTCTCACTAATCTCTTCACGAATGGCTTTCAACTGTGCAGGTTCCGATGTATGCACACCACCTGCCAGGAAACTGTTTCCCGGTTCAAAATGGAAATAATAACCGGCTATACCGCAATTATTCTTACCCATTAAATGCGCGCCGAAAAATGTTTTGTAAGGAGATTTATCTTTTGCAAAGCGCGTATCGCGGTATATGCGGAACACACAATCTTTTGGTTCAATACTTGCAACCGACTTATCAAATTTTGCCACACTATCTATAACTGATTGCACAAATTCAAGGAAGTTTTCAGAGGCTGCCACATACTTGTCTTTGTTCTTGGTAAACCAATCGCGGTCGTTATTTTTCTTAATGTCTTTCAGAAACTGAAGGGTTTCTTTTTTAATAGTTGTTTTCATAACAGATAAGTTTAATTATTTAAAAGTAAAAATTTAACTGCAATCGGCAAGTTTGCGGCGAATCAGTTCTATTTCAGCGTTTGATGAAGTGAATGCAAGCGCTTTTTGAAAATATGCTTTCGCTTTTCCCTTATCACCATTCTTCATATACATTTCTCCTAACGATGTATTATAATAGCAATTTTCCTCCAGCCCTTTCATTTTTTCTAACTCAGCAATTGCTTTTTCATATCCCTCAACCTCACCTAATACTACACAACGGTTAAGTGCCACCATCGGGCTGTTTGTCCGCTGAAGCAAGGTGCTGTATAGTTGCAAAATCATTTGCCAGTTAGTTTCATCGTAGCTCATTGCATTTGCATGAACCGATGCTATGGCAGCTTCAATATGATAGTCGTGTATGGTATCTCCTTCTGCTGAAAGTTGCATAAAGCGGTTACCTCTTTCAATCAGGAATCTGTTCCACTGGGTTCTGTCCTGGTCTTTTAATAACACTATAAACCCTTTATCATCGAGCCTTGTGTTGAACCGTGAAATGTGGTAACACATAAGCGCCAGCATGGCATTGGCTTGCGGTAAATTGGTTTTAGGATTTTCTGTGAGTAAAATACATAAACGCATAGCTTCTTCACAAAGGTCTTCACGAATAAGCCTTTCCGGGTGCGAAGAATTATAACCCTCATTGAATAACAGGTACAATGTTTTCAACACTGTATCGGTGCGTTCCGTCATAGCATTTGCACCCGGGTAATCGAGCGGAATTTTTTCCTCTTTTATTTTTTCGCGGGTGCGGTAAAGCCTTTTCTGAATAGTATCTTCCGATGTTAGAAACGCCTTGCCTATTTCATGCGTGCTAAGCCCGCAAAGGGTTTTAAGCATTAATGTTATTTGCGCCTCCTGCGATATGGATGGATGGCAGCAGGCGAACATCATGCGTAACTGGCTGTCTTTTATTTCATTTTCGGTGAACATTTCATTCATAGCGGGTACCAGCGTATATTCCGATTTCAGCAGGGGAGCAATATCGTTTTCTATTTTATGTTTTACTTTTTGCCTGCGGATAAGGTCAATGGCTTTGTTTTTGGCAGTGCGGTAAAGCCATGCCTGCGGGTTTTCAGGAATTTTTCCATACTTCCAGGTTTCAAGGGCGCGGATAATAGTATCCTGCACAATGTCTTCGGCCTGCTCTATATTAGGGAAACCGAATACGCGTGTTAAAACAGCGACCATCTTACCGGCTTCGTGCCGGAAAAGATGGTCGACTATCTGATGTACTTCTTTGTTGCTGTTGTCAGTCAAATTCTACATTTCCATTTTCTGAACGGGTCTTACTTCAAGCTTGCCGTCCATTTCAAAAATTGGGCAACCTTTCGAAATTTCAACAGCATCGTTAATGTCCTTTGCAGTAACAATTAAGTAGCCGCCAATCATTTCTTTAGCTTCAGCATAGGGGCCATCGGTTACTACTTTTTTAGTGCCTGTAACCTGCTTGCCTTGCGGATGCAATGGTTCTCCGCCGGCCAGTATACCTTTTTCTCCCAGGCCTTTCATCCAGTTCATCCACTTTTGCATGTGCGCCTGCATAGCCTCGGGCGACTGATTTGGAGCTGTTGTGCTGTTCCAGAAGAGATACATGAATTTTTCCATGATAGTTTTTGTTTTTAAATTTTACATTTCCATTTTCTGAACAGGCCTAACTTCAAGCTTGCCATTTTCTTCAAAAATAGGGCAACCTTTAGAGATTTCAACGGCATCGTTAATGTCTTTCGCATTAACAATAATGTAACCACCTACCATTTCTTTTGTTTCAGCATAAGGGCCATCGGTTACCACTTTTTTGGTGCCTGTAACCACTTTGCCGGTAGGTTGAAGAGGGTCAGCGCCTACCATAATTCCTTTTTTAGAAAGGTCGCCCATCCAGTTCATCCATTTTTGCATATTTTCCTGTGCAGCTTTAGAATCTGCTGCATTGTGGGCGTGATTTTCGCCACCTCTGAATAAGAACATGAACTTTTCCATTTTGTTTGTTTTTTAAATTGTTATCTATTGATTTTACATACTAATAACGAACGTGTTTTTAAGAAAAGGACACGTCGGAAAAAATATTTTTACATCTTAGGCCTCTTAATAGGTTTTCCGGCAAGGTATTGCTTCCAGGGTTTCCAATAGTGGTCGTGCCAGCCTTTATCTACCCCTGCGGCAGCCTTATCGGGAACAAGAGCATGAACGGCGTGAAGAATGGTGTCTTTACCCTTTTTTTCCAGCTTTATGGCAAAAAGTGAATCCAATTCTTTCTTATCCCAATCTATTCCTCTCCAGGTTTGCACAATAAGCTCATCTTTTATTAGGTGAAGGTTTTTACCGGTTATGTAACCGCCGTGTGCCGAAAAATCGGTTCCTTCTTTATTCGAGATTTTTACCGGGCCGCCTGCAATAAGTGAATGCAGTTTGGCATCCATATACAGGTCGTAAAGCGCCTTTGGAGTTGTGTTCTTAAACACTACTTTCTGTACAATTGTTTTAGCCATGTTGTTTTTAATTTAGGTTATTATTTTTTGACTTTATATACCAATAACGATTGACCGACCAATAACCGGACAACAAGGTATATAAATTTTATAAGAAGATAGTATCTGTATGGAAAGTGGTACTGTATTATTCATAGCCCTAATTACTCTTTGGGCGTTACCCTTTCAGGGTCGCGCTTTACGCTTCAAGTCCTCATTTCATTCCGGGCTATCCGCTGCAATCGCTAACGCATAAATTATAAATAAAAAGTAGGCGCTAAGTTGCACTTAGTGCCAAAGTATTATGGTAAGCCAAGCTTACCTTTTATTTAAACCCTACTCACAGATAGGCACTTACTGGAAAAAATATCAATACTATTCTTTAATGAATTTCACTACCTGCACTGAAGAACTGGTTTCAATCCTTACAAAATAAATGCCCGCAGTAAGGTTAGAAATATTTATGGCTACATTGCCTTTGTTTGCTGCCACATCTCCTAAAATTATTATTGTTCTTCCGGTTACATCGGTTACAATAATATTAGCATCCGATTCCTTCACATTATTGAACTGTACATTAAGTATATTATTAGCAGGGTTTGGAAACACTTCCACCGCTTCTTTTGTCCTACTTATATTCTCCACCGAAGTTGGAAACAGGCTATCTGCATAATTACTATCGGTTGTTACTATTACATCATCTATATAATAATAAGCCAAATTCCAATTGTAGTTTTTATAAGAAGATGGGGAGTTTACAAAAATCGAATCGCAATGCTTATCATCAGTAAAATTACCAATAACCATATATGCTTCGCCACCCTTTGCTGTAAAATTACCTGATACTTTCATCCAACTTATTTTATCAGTTAATTGATGTGAGGTATCGTTTGCAACCTGCGGCGTTAAATAAGGTTTCACACTACCATTATATACCAAAGAAGAATCAGAAAAATAGGCACCCATATTATTACATGCTTCTTTTGAACTATCAGCAAGGCTCACAAAAAATGCAACAAAATATTTGCTCCCTTTTATTAGTGTATCTATTAATTTCACCTGCAGATAGTCTCTCTCGTTATAATGATATGGACGACTAGGTGGAGGGGGTGGGAAAAAAGTATAAATGCCTGTATAGGCTACTCCTGTATGAGGGTATTGGTAACCCCATGTATTTAAAGGAACGCCCACAGCACTACCGGATACGTTACAAATAGAATCAAAATAACTTTGCCCTCCAAGCCCTCCTGCAGTCCAATCGGCAACATATCCGTTAACTTGATTTCCCTGAGTTGGGCACTGTATTGTATCTTCGAAAGAATAGTTGGGTACAAGATTTTGTGCGCCTATATGAAAAAACGCCATGAAAAGTAAGTACGTAAATACTATTCTCTTCATAGCATTTATTTCTTCAAATATAAAAGAATAGTAAGTGAATCAAAATCCACAATTAGGGGTAGTTGAAAACAATGCTATCTGCCCTCGCCAAACCTCT
>Ga0206855_10185_pt1 | contig 18616 bp, 8 predicted proteins | sample Alteio_BWOrgCont_51_FD_152637 | JGI IMG/M metagenome (GOLD analysis project Ga0206855, IMG submission 152637) | Enriched cells from forest soil in Barre Woods Harvard Forest LTER site, Petersham, Massachusetts, United States -... | ecosystem: Environmental > Terrestrial > Soil > Temperate forest >...
CAATTGCGCTCTATTCAGATATGACGCCAACCGGCAATTTTAGTTGTTCAAACACACTGATCAATCAGTTGCAGCATAATATACAATGGGGGCAAAAAGGAAATTTTTTAGATATACCTACCGATTGCCCCCAACGCGATGAACGTTTGGGATGGACAGGCGATGCCCAGGCCTTTTCGCGTACTGCATCCTACCTGATGAATGTACACAACTTTTTTACGAAATGGCTCAAAGATGTTGCCGCCGACCAGTACGCAAGCGGCAGTGTGCCTTTTGTAATACCCAATGTAATAGGTAAAAGTGCAACAACCGGCCCCGGCGCCAGTACCGGCTGGGCCGATGTGGCTACTATAATCCCCTGGAATATGTACTTAGCCTATGGTGACAAACGGATTTTGGAAAACCAGTACAGCAGCATGAAGGCCTGGGTTGATTATATGCAGCATCAAAGCAAAAACGACCTCTGGAATACCGGCTTCCACTTTGGCGACTGGCTTTTCTACAGCGTAAACGACGATACCGACGGAAGTTCAGCTATCACAAATAAATATTTAATTGCCCAATGTTTTTATGCCTATTCAACCCAATTGCTCATAAACGCTGCAAATGTGCTTGGCAAAAAAGATGACGCGGATAACTACACCACATTATTAGCAAAAATTAAAGATGCCTATTTAAGAGAATACGTAACGCCAAACGGCCTGATCTCGTCAGATACGCAAACTGCCTATGTACTTGCCCTGCAATTTGACATGCTGCCCGAAAATTTAAGGGCGCAGGCTGCTGACCGGCTGGTGAGCAATATCAGGCGGTACGACGATCATTTAACCACCGGCTTTTTGGGCACCCCTTATCTGTGCCACGTGCTCAGCCGTTTTGGGCACGCCGACATGGCCTACCGGCTTTTATTACAGGATACTTATCCAAGCTGGCTGTACCCGGTAAAAATGGGCGCTACTACTATTTGGGAAAGATGGGACGGGATAAAACCCGATGGCACATTTGAAACGCCAACCATGAACTCATACAACCATTACGCCTACGGCGCTATTGGCGACTGGATGTATCGCGTTATAGCGGGTATCGATACAAAAACAGATGCGCCGGGTTACAAACAAATAATAATAAAACCCATCCTGGGCGGGAACCTGACAAACGCATCGGCAGATTATGAAACCAATTATGGCAAAATAAGCTCGCACTGGAAACTAGACGGCGCTAGCTTATCGCTGGATGTTGAGATACCCGCTAATACTACAGCTACCGTTTATATCCCGGCGAATAATAGCAGTGGCGTAACTGAAAGCGGAAAACCAATTGCCTCGGCGCCGGAAATAAAAATAGCAGACCCGCAAACAGGTTACGTGGTTGTAAATGTGGGTTCGGGCGTTTACCATTTTACAGTAACCGGGTCGTAGAGACGCCCCGATGCATCGGGGCGTTTGCTGCTTTGCGTCGTACAATGCAACAACAATTGTTTAGATCATGAACAGGATAGCTTTTAAAATGAAACTGTTTCCCGGCTTTGCCGAAGAATACAAAAAACGGCACGATGAAATTTGGCCCGGCATAACCGAAATCCTTAAAGAAGCCGGCATAAGCGACTATTCTATCTTTCTTGATGAGGAAACGGGTTACCTGTTCGCCGTACTAAAAGCTGCAAATATCGAACTGGCAGACGACTTGACAAGTAACCCGATTATGCAGCAGTGGTGGCAGTTTATGAGCGATATTATGGAAACCAATAATGATAATTCGCCCGTTAGTGCGCCTTTAAAAGAGGTTTTTCATTTACCCTGATAAACCACCAGGGCTTAATAAACATTAGCTCCCCGCCAACCGGTTATTTCCGGAACATTGATGCAATCCATATAATAAGCACAATAACCACAATAACCGAAATAATACCTACAACGGCGCCCGCTTTAAAAATTCCGGTAATTACTGAGCAGCTGCTTAAAAACAGTAATAATATGATAAGGGAAGGGAGAATCAGTTTTTTCATAATATTTTGATTTATAATTTATTGTATAATAGCGTAAACGCTAAAATAGTTTTCAAATGCCTCGTTTTTTGATAAGAGAACTCATTCTCAAAATGAAAAAACTATCAAAATGATAATCATACTATCAAAATGATAGCGTTTTTCATTAGTGTAAAACTTACACTATCTTATTAAAAATCTGTAAACCAATTGCTTACTTTCAAATGACAAAGATTTCGGTTTTATGGCATGGGTATTGGCTTGCCCTATTTAGTAGTTAACTCAATAATATTGATATCACTCTTAATGAGCGCATTCTTTCTTTTATCTTTGACCTCATCATCCATGAGGCTAAAAAAATGTGTATCAATATCCATAAATCAAACCACGTTTTTATCTGATCAATGAATTCACATATTAAGAATCTTTCTTTCGCCGGTGCAGTAATTGCCCTTGGTATTATTTATGGCGATATTGGCACCTCACCCCTATATGTTTTTCAAACTTTACTGGTGGAGGGCGGAAAGGTAAACGAACAGTTGGTATTGGGTTCCATTTCGTGTATCTTCTGGACGCTCACACTTCAAACAACCTTTAAATATATTGTTATCACCCTGCAGGCAGATAACCATGGCGAAGGCGGGATTTTTTCGCTTTATGCCCTGGTGCGCCGCTATGGTAAATGGCTGGCCATACCGGCGATTATAGGCGCGGGCACTTTGCTGGCCGATGGTATCATTACCCCGCCAATTTCGGTAACCTCGGCTATAGAAGGGTTAAACAACGTGCCCGCGCTTAGCGACCCAAAATTGCACCCCGAATTTATACCCGGAAGCCATCTCATCATGGGGCTGGTAATTGGCATTATGGTAGCGTTGTTTTTCTTTCAGCAGTTTGGCACCAAGGTAGTTGGTTCATCTTTCGGGCCTATCATGTTGCTTTGGTTTTTGATGATGGGTAGCTTAGGCTTTTTGCAGATTATGCACTATCCCACCATATTTAAAGCCATTAATCCTTATTATGGGTACCAGCTGCTTACAAACCATCCTGGCGGATTTTGGCTGCTGGGCGCCGTTTTTTTGTGTACAACGGGCGCCGAAGCATTATACTCGGACCTTGGGCATTGCGGGCGAAAAAACATACAGGTGAGCTGGATATTTGTAAAAATAACGCTTATATTGAGTTATTTCGGCCAGGCCGCATGGGTATTAAACCAGCCAAAGGGAACAAATTTTGATGGGGTGAACCCGTTTTATGCCATCGTGCCCAACCCGCATTTGTTTATGATCCCCTGCGTGGCGCTGGCAACCATGGCAACAATTATTGCCAGCCAGGCGCTCATCAGCGGTTCGTTTACGCTCATCAGCGAGGCGGTTAGTATGAATTTCTGGCCGCGCATTACCATTAAATATCCCTCAAACATCCGGGGGCAAATTTATATCCCCAGCATCAACTGGATATTGTGTATCGGTTGCATACTTGTTTTACTTTATTTCCGCACCTCTGAACACATGACGGCAGCCTATGGTTTCTCCATTACCATAGCAATGCTAATGACCACCATACTCATGTCCTATTTTATGCGGTTTGTAAAGCACTGGCCCTATTGGCTGGTTGTTATTATTCTGTGTGTCTTTTTAACGGTCGAGTTCTCTTTCTTTATCACCAACGCAGCAAAATTGCTGAAGAGGATATTCTTTGTTGTGTTCGAGATCGGGCTGATATTTACCATGTACATATGGTTTAAGGCCCGTAAGATCAACAACCGCTTTTTGCATTTTATCGACCTTAAAGACCAGATACCATTGTTAAATGCACTCAGCGCGGATGAAAGCGTAAATAAATACTCAACCCATCTTATCTATCTTACCAAAGCCAATAATGCTAAACAAATAGAAGAAAAGATCATGTACTCCATCATGAGCCGGAAGCCAAAGCGGGCGGATACTTACTGGTTTATTCACATCGAAACCACTAACGAGCCTTATACGATGGAATACAGTGTTGAGCAACTGGAACCGGGAAAGGTAATCAGGGTTGAATTCAGGCTTGGGTTCAGGATACAGCCAAGGGTAAATGTGTTGTACCGCAAGGTAATTGAGGATATGGTTGCGCGCAACGAGATTGATATCACAAGCCACTATGATTCATTGCAAAAATTTAAAATCGCCGCCGATTTCAGGTTTGTGATTATGGAAAAATTCCTGTCGTATAATAACTCATTCGGCACCCGCGAAGGCTTTATTTTAAATAGCTACTTCGCCATCAAAAAAATGGCACAATCCGAAGCAAAAGCCTTTGGATTAGATACCAGCGAAACATACGTTGAAAAAATACCTCTGGTAGTTAAGCCTGTTGGCAATATTGTATTAAAAAGGGTAGACGCTGTTTAAGTCAAAAGTCTTGAGTCTAAAGTCTTAAGTAATACCGTTGTTTGATACTGACTTAGGACTTTAGACTCAAGACTTTCGACTTAAGACTATCTCCGAGACCTTCTGTTCAACCTCCGTTGTAGTTCTGCAACCGGCATGGTCACCATGCGGCCAATCGGCTCTTTGCCGCGGTAAGTAATTACCCTCAATTGTGTGGCGTCTTTTGGCACGATGAGCGGTTCGGTATATTTAGGATAAAACCTGTCGGGATACGAATTATCAAAGCTGTAGTAAGTATCAAGATTTGGTATCTCGTTGGTTAGCGTTACCCGCAACAGGCTATCGGCGCCCATGCTGGCGTCAAAATCGGGGTCGTACATACTGGGTGCATATTTTATCTCTGCTTCGCTCAGGCGGGGCAATTGTTTTTCAACCCTCGGATAAAAGTCATTCCAATTTTTCTTCTCCTTTGGCGACCAAACCGATTCGGCGATAGCCATACCGCGCGGCCAGGTCATGTATTCTACCTGCCTTATATTATATACCTGTTCGGTCCATAGGTTGGCTTGCCCGCCCAATATTAATTTAGCGTTGGCGCTATCAGGCACAGGCTCAAACTGGTAGGTTTTATTTAAACGCAGGGTGGCATAAACGCGAGGTTCCATCACCTGGTCGCTCTGCATATAATCAAGGTAAGCAAAAGTAGTTGGGCTCATCACCACTTCGTGCCCAAGTTTCGAAGCTGTGATACCGCCCTGTATGCCGCGCCAGCTCATTACAGCGGCATTCGGCCCCAGGCCGCCTTCAATAATTTCGTCCCATCCCATAAACTTCTTACCCTTCGACTCTACAATTTTCTCTAAGCGTTTTTCAAAATAGCTTTGAACTTCTTCATAGGTTTTTAAGTTCTCCCTTTTCATTAAAGCGGTAACCGAATCGCTTTTTGCCCAATAGGCTTTATTGCATTCGTCGCCACCCAAATGGATATACCCAAACGGGAATAACTGCGCCACCTCGGTCATCACTTTATCTAAAAATTGATAGGTTTTCTCGCTGGATGGGTTCAATGTATTATCAACCCTGATGCGTTCGCCCGACCGTACCTGGTACTTATCAGCCCCGGGAGTGCATGATATCTCTGGGTAAGATACAACGGCCGCTAAACTATGTCCCGGAACATCAATTTCGGGCATAATATTTACAAACCTGTCTTTGGCATACTGCACCAGTTCTTTAATGTCGGCCTGGGTGTAAAAACCGCCATAGGTGCGTGGTTCATTCGGTCCAGGTGGGGTGAACGAACCAAATTCGCCAACTTGTTTAACATTATAGGCGCCCACGGTTGTTAAACGCGGCAGGCTTTTTATTTGAACACGCCAGCCCTCATCATCGGTAAGGTGCATATGCAGCAGGTTGAATTTGTAGCGCACCATCTGGTCGATGTATTGTTTTACCTCGTCTTTGGTAAAGAAGTGCCGCGATACATCAAGCATCAATCCTCTCCAGCCAAAGCGCGGATAATCTTTTATACTAACCAAAGGAACTGTCCAGGTAAGATGAGGCACCACTTCAGTGCTTTCTATTTCTTTAGGTAAAAGCTGTATAAGTGTTTGTACGCCATAAAACAGGCCCCCTGCTTCATTGGCGTTTATAACGATGCCTTTTTTGGTTACCCATAACTGGTAACCCTCCTTACCTAAAACGGTGTCAGCTTTAGTATTAAGGATTAGCTTAATAGTGGCCGGAACAGAAAACTCATTTCTGACGGTAACACGTAAATCTGATGCAGTTACCAGTTTGGTACGCAGATAATCGGTTACCAGTTTCACGTCAGCCTGTGGCCCGGCCTGTAGCAAAATGTGTTTTGGCAGGGTGAATTCGCCATCTTTTGTGATAACGCTCACCGGCTCGGGGATGATAGCCAGGCCACCTTTATCGTTTTGGCCAAACGACAAAAATGCTATAAAACAGCAAATGGACAAAAGTGATAATTTTTTCATGCTATAAGTCTGTTAAGGGTTTATAAATACGGAGTACGGGGATGCAAATTATACTTTTTAAATAATATTAAAAAGTGTTTGATTATAAAATCATCATTTATTAATTATTATATTGCGTCACAAAGACACATTATAAACCACTTTTCATGAAAAAGCTTTCATTAATGGCTGTTTGCACGGTTTTTGCAGCAGCATCTGCCCTGTTTTACTCATTCAAAATTAAAACCGGCAGCCGTAATATTTCTGATACAGTCAGTGTTGAGGGCGGCCTGATCTCGGGTGTTAAAAGTAATTCAAGCGATGTTGTAGCCTTTAAGGGCATCCCTTTCGCCGCGCCGCCTGTAGGCGGGTTACGCTGGAAAGAGCCGCAGCCCGTACAACCATGGTTTGGCATAAGAACGTGCGATGCCTTTGGTCCAAGCCCTATGCAGGCAAAACCTACCCCGTTTATGGTTTATACCACCGAGTTTCTAATTCCTGAAAAGCCTATCAGCGAAGATTGCCTTTACCTTAACGTTTGGACAAAAGCGCACAGGGGCGAAAAAAGGCCTGTTTTTGTATGGATTTATGGCGGTGGGTTTAGCAGCGGCGGTACTGCAGTACCGATTTATGATGGCGAGACTATGGCAAAAAAAGGGATCATATTTGTATCGGTTAATTATAGGGTGGGTGTTTTCGGCTTCCTGGCACATCCTGATCTTACCAAAGAGTCACCCAATCATGCCTCGGGTAATTACGGCCTGCTGGATCAGATCGCAGCTTTAAAATGGATAAAAAATAATATCGCAGCTTTTGGCGGCAACCCTGATAACGTGACTATTGATGGCCAGTCGGCCGGTTCAATGAGTGTGAACTGCCTGGTGGCATCACCGGTGGCTAAAGGATTGTTCAACAAAGCCATTGCCGAAAGCGGTTCGTACCTGATAGCAAACCCAACACTCCAAAGCAACAACCTCGACGCAGCCGAACAGCAGGGTGTAAAATTTGAAAATACGGCTCACGCATCGTCCCTCGAAGAGCTTAGAAAAGTACCCGCCGATCAATTGATGAAAATACCCGGTCGTTATTCGCCCATTGTCGACGGCTATGTATTGCCCGAACCTGTTTCACAAATATTTGCTGAAGGGAAACAAAATAATGTACCCGTACTTACAGGATGGAACGCTGACGAGAGTTTTGTATCAGGCTTTAAAAAGAAGGATGCTTACGTTCGGCAGATAAAAGAGCAGGCTGGTGCAAAGGCGGACGAAATGTTAAAATACTATCCGGGTAATACCGATGAAGAGGCAGCCCGCTCGCAGGTTAAAATGAGCCGCGATATGATATTTGCCATGTCGGGTTATAAATGGGCCAGTTTGCAAAGTTCGCAGGCCAAGGCCCCAATCTATGTTTATTATTTTAAGCGCAAGCTGCCGGCTACTGCCGATTATGTAAAATACGGCGCCTTCCACACCGGCGAAGTGGCTTATGTGATGGATAACCTTAAATTTTTGAACCGGCCCTGGGAACCCGCCGATCAACCGCTGGCCAGCCTGATGTCATCATACTGGGTAAAGTTTATTGCCAACGGAAACCCTAACGGCAAAGGCTTGCCCGACTGGCCGCGGTATAATGCAGATACCAAAAAGGCAATGGTTTTTGATACAACATCAGGCGCACAGGAACTCCCCGATTGGCAGGAACTTGAATTTATGACCGCTGGGAAGTAGTTGATTAGATTGAATGGTTGATTAGGTGAGTGGTTGATTGGGTGAGCGGCTGATTAAGTGAGTAGTTGATTAAGAGAGGCTTTCAAAATAAATCCGCAAATTGCATGTCGGTCAATTTACTCACCCCGACTGCGCTTCGCTGGTCGACCCTCTCTCCGGCAAGCCGGAAAGAGGGTGAAAAATAATCTTCCAAACCTTCTTTTCCGCTTGCGGAAGAGAGGGTGAACGAGCGAAGCGATGTTCGGGTGAGTAAACTATGCGAGCGACATTAAAACGATTCGTTTAAATTAAGGAAGAATCCGTGGTTTCCAAATGCTCCAAAGGCATAATCAAGGGCCAGGTTGGTACGTGTGGTTTTGTTAAACAATACCCGTAAACCAGCGCCATAGCCCGGCTGAAACACCTGGAATAGTTTGGTGCCCTGTTCATCATTGGCGGTTTGCAAATTGCCGAAAACAACGCCGCTAATAAATTTGTTTGCTAATAACGGGAAGCGGAATTCCGCTTCGGTATCGTTAAACTCGGTGCCTTTAAAATATTGACTGGTATAGCCCCTGCCGCTTCTGAATGTCACGTCCCTGGCAGTTCCGGGCAATTCAAGGTAAGGGAGCGTACCGCTTGCCAGGTACGAGCCCCAGTTCCACAAAGCCAGTACAGTTTCGGGGTTGGTTTCCGACAAGCTAATATATTTCCTTATATCTGTGGTAAATTGCAGCGAGTTCGTTGTACTTCCAATCCATGTTTGGTTAGCCCGCATGCCTGCATCAAAATAAAAGCCTTTGTAGGCGCGGTTTGGATTGTCGCGTGTAATGTATTCCAGGTTAAACAAAAATCCGTCTGCCGAGTAATGATCCTTTGGCAAATCGTGCTGATTGTCGTACACGCTTAAAGGTGTTCCATTGTTTACAGTGTCCGAAATGGTAATATGCCGCCTCACATTAAATTCCAGGCCTGCGCCGACAAAAAGATGGTTTGCTACCCTCTTGTAAACCTTCTCCCTGAAATTAAAATAATAAGAATGAATTGCGTATCCCTTATGCGCGGGATCTTCAAGTACTTCATCCGCTGTACTTGCCGCCGGCAGGTCGCGGCCTATCCCAAAACCATCATCAGGCGTTACCGATTTTGATACGACAAAGTTGCCCTGGATGTTCCATTTATTACCAGGTGTAAATATATTATGGTTAACATAAAAATAAATGATCCCTTTGGTGGTAATTGAAGCCGACGTTGCCCCAACCGACAGGAGCGTATTTGGATCGTTGCCTAACCTCTCACCAGCCACGGCCTTAATACCCAACTGGGCGCCAATGGTGGGGTTTGCAGCAACGTTGGGCACGATAATAATACCAGATGGCTTGTGCAATGTGTCATTCTTCCGGCCAGGATGTAAAATATTGCGGGTTAAATCACTAAAATCGTATTGCTTATTGGTGTTATAGCCCAGCGGTTTAATCTTTTTACCTTTGGCGCCCAAAGAATCTGACTTGAGCGAATCCGCAGGGGCAGCCACCTGGCTGTACGCGAATCCATATAGGGAGATGAACAAGAACAACAGCAAAAATTTTAGCAGAGATGACTTCCGGAAGACTGGGCTAAAACGCCCCTTTAAGGTAAAAAAATTCAAATCGAAATAATTAATATTATAATGTACTCACTCAACGGGCAGACCAGGTAAATGTTTTATAATTAAGGTATTATGCCATTTATCTGACAAGGAACGATAAATGTCTGTTCAATAAACCTGTTTGACAAGCTACCCGGCGGCCGAAGCAGCAAAAGTAGGTTATTTTAACCTAATAAAAAAGCTATTGGCCAGACAGGGATAATTCTTATGTTGGGGTGCTACGAATTATCCCTACAACTGCAGTTTTTGTTTCTGGAACAAAGCTTCAATTAATGGAAGCTCAAAATAAGAATTGGCCCCAGCTTATCTAAAACAATCAATAACTAAAATACTTATATTGCAAAACCAATTAATTCACTAACTCACTATTTCACTAACTCACTAATTACCATGTCATCTGATCGCAGAAAATTTTTAAAGCAATTAGGCAGTACTGTTGTACTTAGCTCGGCTGCACTTTCCAGCTTCGCAGCCAAAGAGGATCATGAACGAAGGATATTACAGGCCGCAAAGCGGATAAGCCCTAACGATAAAATACGCATTGCCACTATAGGCATGGGCATTATGGGCTTTAATGATACACGTACTGCACTTGGCTGCCCCGGCGTTGAACTGGTTGGCTGCTGCGACCTTTATACCGGGAGGTTAGATCATGCCAAAGAACTTTTCGGCGCAAATATCTTCACCACAAAAAACCATCACGAAATACTCGACCGCAAGGATATTGATGCCGTAATTATAGCCACCAGCGATAACTGGCATAGTACTATGGCTATTGAAGCCATGCACAAAGGCAAAGCAGTTTACAGCGAAAAACCTATGGTGCATTATATCAGCGAAGGCCTTGCCGAAATAAAAGCCCAACAGGAAACCAAAGCCGTTTTCCAGGTGGGCAGCCAGCGGGTAAGCAGTATTGCATTTCAAAAAGCAAAGGAGTTATTGAAAGAAGGGGCCATCGGGCAAATCAATTCCATCGAGGCTTCATTTAACCGGCAAAGCGCCCTGGGCGCCTGGCAGTATACCATTCCATTAGACGCATCGTCTCAAACGGTGGATTGGGCGCGTTACCAGGCTAAAGAAAAACTGAAACTTCCTTACGACAGTAACCGGTTTTTCAGATGGCGTAACTATCGCGAATACGGCACGGGCGTAGCAGGCGATCTTTTTGTGCACCTGCTTTCGGGTATTCATTTTATAACAGGTTCAAAAGGGCCGAGCAAAATTTACTCCATCGGCGAGCTTGCCTATTGGAAGGATGGAAGAAATGTGCCGGATGTGATGAATGCAGTGATCCAGTACCCCGACAGTAAAGAGCATCCCGCTTTCGAGGTATCCTTACGTGTTAATTTTGTAAGCGGCGATGGTGAACATTCCTCAACAAAAATAACCGGATCCGAAGGTGTAATGGACCTATCGGATGAAAACGGTTTCACCATCCGCAAGCACAAAATGTCGGTAGCGCCCGGAATCGACGGGTGGGATTCATTTACCACCTACACCGGCGCCATGCAAAAAGCTTTGATGGAGGAGTATAATAAAAAGTATTCGGCTGCCGACCAGCAGGAACAAACGCCTGCCGGAGTAACTTATGCTGTTCCCGAAGGTTATAATACCTCGCACGAACATTTTGCCAACTTTTTGGATTCGGTACGCAACGGAACGCCTGTAGTTGAAGATGCAGTTTTCGGCTTCCGCGCCGCTGCGCCATGCTTAGCCTGCAACGAGAGCTATTTCCAAAATAAAGTGATCCACTGGGATGCGGAGAAGATGGAATTAAAAGAAGGTAAAAGGTGAAAGGCAAAAACCTTTTACCTTTCGCCTTTCTCCTTAAAACTACAATTTCACAAACTTGGTTTTCCCGATAACAGCTTTACTATTTGCGTCAACAACCTCAATAACATAGCCGCCAGGTAGAAGGCTGCTTAAATCACTCTGCCACAGGTTTTGTGCCGAGGTCACCGTCTTTATTAGTATACCCATGCTGTTGGTGATCATAATATTATAGGAGGGGCTGGTAACCTTGTACACCCCCGTTGCCGAAACAGTATTTTGAACGATGGACAGGTTTATTGTGCTCGCCACAGGATTGGGGTAAACGCTGATTTTATTAACTGCAATGGTATTGCTGGAATTTGCATACATCAGCGTCACTACGTTCGAGTAGGTGATATTGCCATTCAGGTCTTCTATCTTCAGCCGGTACTCATCGGCGGCAATCGGCGGGTTTTTATCCAGAAGGCTGTAGGTGCCCAAAGCGTTCGAGGCGAAACCGCCAACCACATTAAAAGTTGCACCACCGTCGGTACTTCTTTCAATAGTAAAATTGGTATAGTTCTGCTCATTTTCGGTAGTCCACACCAGTTCGGCGCCGTTTGTAGCTTTTGTACCTGTAAAGTTTAATAAGTGAATAGCCAATGCCGGGTTTTGACGGATGACCAAACTAAAACGATTGCTGCCGTAGGTACTGGTATCGCTTAAATCGATATTAAAAATATAGGTTTGATTATTGCGGATATCCAGCGAGTCTTTTTGATGTTTATCCATCAGCCAAACTTCGTAAATTGCCGGAATGGCATTGAGGGCAGTCCTTTGGAATGTATATTGGCCGCTTTTTTCGGCATTAACATTTAACGGGATGATCTGCGGGGCTTGCTTTGGGAATGGCAACAAATTGATGGCCAATTTAATACTATCACTCGACATGCTCGACAAACTTATATGCGCGCCCGATCCCGCTATATACTTGGCATCCTCCCGGCTGTTAAATTTTGTCGATGCTGATGAATTAAATGCAATAATCAAATCGTTGTAGTTTATCGTATCCGTAAATAGTTTTAAGCGGATTATCGGGATAACCGCTTTCTGCGCGGCACGGGTTGTCATGTACAAATTACTTCCTGTTACCTGCGCGGCTGGTGCTTTGGCCGACTCGTTAAATGTTAAAGACGCGCCGCTTGCACTTGCCAGTACAAAAAATCCCTGGCCGCTTGCTATTATATTTGTTGCATTTCCGGTCCCCAACCCGATGAAGGCCGAGTAGCTGTCGAAGTTGCTGTTTACAGGGTTAAATACGTAGATATTCGGGCTTACATTTGTTGCGGTAATCCCGCCTGAATTATAAGTATTCCAGTCTATTGAGCTTGCGTAGGGATTACCAACCATATTAAATCCTTGTACCGCAACCGGGGACGCCGGGGTGAACGATAAACCCGAAGAAGTAAACCAACCGTTTACGGTAATTGATCCCTGGTTTAAATTACCTGTTGAAGTTAAAGTTACGTTTTCGGGTGCTACATATGGCGCAACAGTCCTGCCTGCCCAATTAGTGGCTGCGCCCCTGAAATAGAAGAACACGCCGGTTCCAACCGGAATGCCGTAGGTATTGCCATCGCTTGCGCCTATAGTACCTAAAGTAGTTGAATTGGCAATATCGGTAATGCCAATATAATTGCCGCTGGTAAACGAAGAGTTATTCGGGCTTCTGTCTTCGCGGAACAAAAACATGGAAGGGTTGCCAGCGCTGGTACTGCCGCCAATACAGCCGGTTACAAAGGCATTGGTTGTACTGTTTGCAGTAGTTGTCTCACCTGCAGTTGAGCCTACTATATAATTTAAGCCGTAAACATTGTTGCCGCCAACCACTATCCCCGTATTAACCGGCGAGGATATCACGCGGTAATTACGTTCAACCCATCGCTCATATACGTTATCATAGCCAAGGCCGCCCTGGAAAAAACGCTGCACATTAACGTTGCCGGTAATGCCGCACCCGGTTGGTATCGCAGCTACCGCTGCCGAACCTGTAACGTCCGAATTTAATGTTAGCAATCCCTGGGCAGCTAAAACGGCGCTGCTGCCGCTCATGGTCAATATACCGCTGGGGGCAACATACGCGTTACCGCTTTGAATAGTAGTGGTGCCAGTACCGCTGAATGTTGTACTATAAAATGTAGTCCCCGTACCGTTACCGGCATAAATATTTTGCGTACTGCCATCAAAAATTACGGTAGGCAAGCTGAAATCGATATAATCGGCGCTATCATTTATAGTGAGCGCATTGGTAAAGTCACCGTCGATAAATAAATTATTGGCATTGGTTCCTGTAGGTGTTTTTATACCTGTTCCCGAAAATTTAATACTATTATAACTCGGGCCGGTAGCTAAACCGGTTATGGGGGCATCGGTGTAATAGGTTTGTGTTGCGCCAGAATATTCAACGGTAGCGCCCGGGTTGTCAAAATTTACAACATTTGTCCCCATAGCCGACAGCCCGGATAAGGGGTTAGCATTTGCCAATTGCAGGGTGGCCGTTGTTACCGGCATAACAGCTAAAGTTGAGGTGCCGGCTGCTGTGTTAGTGGTTTGAATGGTACCAGAAACCAGTACTGTGCCGCCCGTAACAGAAAAGGTCGAATTAAACAGATGCCCGCCGCCGTCATCAGAGGAAGTTAAGTTAATATCGCTTGTTAAATTCAGGTTGTTAACTGACGATGTCATTGATTCTGTGTACGAAGCTGCAAGCGTTGTATTGGCAACAACGTTTATACCTGCAGCATTAACAGTGCCCGCGCCCGAAATTGCAGCGGTATAAGGCAGTGCCGAATTTAGATCGCTTTGATAGGTTATTGCGCCGCTAACGTTTAAAGTGCTCCCGCTGTTGACCACAAATCCACCCGCCTGGCCGCCGGTTGTGCCTATTACAACTGCTCCCACATTTACACTGCCGGCGCCAGCCAGTAAATTTGGGAAATTCGTGAATGCAACATCAACTCCAATCGCCGCTATATCTGTCGCTCCCGGAACTGATGAGGACGCCCAGTTGGACGGATTATTCCAATCACTGCTTGTATTGCCGATCCAATCTGTGTAACCCGTGCATGATATAGTAATTGTAAATGTCCCCGATCCCGCACTATTGGTTGCAGTAACCAGGTATGGTGTTGCTGCGCTCACGGCGCCAGGCGTACCCGTTATGATACCGGTTGAGGGGTCAAAATTCAGGCTGGCGGGCAAGGTTGGGCTTATGGAATAAGTGGTTGGCGTACTGCCGGTATTCACAGGGCTTAGCGGTGCGATGGGGGTGCCTACATGGAACACGTCAGGCGTTGCGTAGGCTATTATAGGCCCTTCGGGGTTAACGGTTATATTAACGGTAAAAGTGCCGCTTCCACCGGCATTGGTAGCGGTAACAATATAATCAGCGGCTGCTGTAACTGCTGTCGGCGTCCCGTATATTTCACCTGTTGTAGGGTCCAAATTTAAACCCGCGGGCAAGCCCGGACTGACGGAATAACTAACAGGCGCCCCGCCCGAGTTTGTGGGGTATAATGGGGTAATAGCCGTACCGGTTGTATAAACGTCGGGTGTTGTGTACGAGATGGACGGAACATCAAGGCCAATAGTAATGCTGATGTTAAAAGTACCGGTACCGCCGGCGTTGGTAGCCGTAACTGTATAGTTGGTTGCAACGGCTGAAGCGGTAGGCGTACCCGAAATAATGCCGGTCGTCGGGTCAATGCTCAAGCCGGGTGATAGCCCAGGGGCTATTGAATATGTCAGCGCCGGGCCACCAGTATTTGTCGGGCTTAGCGGCGCAATAATTGTGCCCACTGTAAATACATCGGGCGTGGTATAACTAATAACCGGGGCGGGCGGGTTAGTGGTTATATTAATGGTTTCAGTAACAGTTCCTCCGCCATTTGTGGCAGTAACCAGGTAATTGGCAGACGGTGTTATGGCTGTAGGAGTACCCGAAATAATACCTGTCGCCGGGTCTAAACTCAATCCTGCCGGCAAACCAGGGCTTACCGACCATGTTGCCGTACCGCCTGTGTTGTTGGGGTTTAATGGCGTAATCAATACCCCGGTTGTATATATTTGCGGGGTAGTATAGTTAACAACCGGGGCAGGCGGGTTAGTGGTTATATTAATGGTTTCAGTTACTGTACCGCCCGCATTTGTAGCCGTAACCAGGTAATTGGTAGCCGGGGTAACCGCCGTAGGCGTTCCTGTAATGATGCCTGTTGCCGGATCAAAACTTAATCCTGCCGGCAAACCGGGGCTTATCGACCATGTTGCTGTACCGCCTGTATTGTTAGGATCCAGCGGGGTAATCAGTATGCCTGTTGTGTATACATCAGGTGTAACATACGCAACAACCGGCAGCGCAGGATTAACGGTTATATTAATCGTAAAAGTGGCTACTCCACAAGCATTTGTGCCTGTAACAACATAATTGGCCCCGGCCGTTACCGCAGTAGGATTACCGGAGATTATACCTGTAACGGGATCAATACTCAAACCGGCAGGCAGCGCAGGGGCTACAGAATAATTTGAAGGTATTCCGCCTGTGATGGATGGGCTTAAAGCACTAATAGTTGTACCGACGTTATATGTCGCGGTTGCAGTAGCATAGGTAAAGGCGGGTGTTGTCGTTACTGTTATATTTAAGGTAGCCGTGGCAGTCCCGATTGAGTTGCTGCACGAAACTGTATAAGTTGTGGCCGCAGAGGCAGCGGTGGGTGTGCCGGTAATACCGCCGGTTGTTGTATTGAAAGCCAATCCGGCAGGCAGCGCGGGGCTTATGCTAAAATTCCCGGTAACAGCATACTTATAAACGGTATTATTGCCTTCATTTGCAGCATATACGTTGCCATAACTATCAGTTATAAGGCCGTACGGAGCATTAAGGTTGGTTGCTATAGTGGTGAGCAGAATGCCGGCAGAATTAAAGACGACAATTTGGTTGTTGCCTGAATCTGCTACGTACAAATTGCCCGCAGCGTCAATTGATAGTCCGTAAGCAGTATTAAATCCGGTTGCAAAAGTTGAAACATAGGCGCCGCTGGCATTGAATTCAATGACGTCGTTATTTGTGCGGTCCAGCACATAAATATTAGCTGATGCATCTACGGCTATACCGGTAGGGTAGGCGGTGTAGGTAGCAGGCAGCGTTAGCAAAAGCGCCCCGGCGGTACTGTACTTGTAGATGGCGTTTCCGCCGCCGCTTGTAATATACAGATTATTTGAAGCATCTATTGCGATGCCCCGTAATGAAGTTATACCCGGAATTATAGTGGTTTTTACGCCAGCCGGAGTGATTTTGTAAACATTGGTAGTTCCCCTGTCAATAACGTAGGCATTGCCTGACGAATCGAAAACAATACCAACCGGGGTTGTAAAGGTGGTGCTTAATACATTTTGGTACACCCCGCTTGAATTATATTTACTTATAGTGCCGCTGCCGCCGCCAAAATTACCGGAATTGGTAACATAAATATTGCCTGATGCATCTGTGCCAACACCGTAAGGAGTGTTTAACGTTGCGCCTGTTGCAGAGATGCCAGTAGTAAAAGTCATGGCCGAAACAGGGCCACCCGTATTAACGGGAGTCAAAGCAGTTATAGCTGTCCCGATACAAAAAACATTTGTTGAAGGTGTGTAGCTGATAGCCGGCGGGTTTGCAACACACGAGAGAGTTACCGTAGTGCTTCCGCCCCCCGCAATATTGTAAGCAGTAACAGTATAAATAGTGGCTGGGAACACCGATGTTGGCGTACCCGAAAATGTACCGGTACTTGTGTCAAAACTTATACCTGGCGGCAGGGCGCCGCCGCTCAGCACATAGCCTTTTATCGGCGCGTATTTAGTAACCGTATTATTAGCATAGTCGGAAACATACATGTTACCCAGCGCATCCGTAACTACCCCTTTCGGCGTATTAAAGCCCGATTCGGTAGCTAAGGTTGATGTGAAACCGGCACTGTACTGTGTAGCTGTTTTGGCCCCGGTATCTGTTGTGTAAATATTTCCTGAGCTGTCAATATACAAACCCGAATTGGTTGTTCCCTCCGGGTAATCCGCAACAAATGTTCCGGCAGCGTTATACTTGTCGACGCTCCCTGCTCCGCTAAAAAAATAATTGTTGTCGACAGCATAAACATTGCCCGAAGCATCTACAGCCACACCTCCGGAAACAAAAGTGTTGGTAATGAATCCGAATAGTTTTGGCGGAGTAATAGTAAGCGTTGCGGCCCCACCCGAACTGGTATATTTTGTAATGTTATTATTACCGCTGTCAGCTACATACAAATTGTTTGAACCATCAATAGCCATCCCCGTTGGCGTATTTAAACCTGTAATAATAGTACTTGCCGTACCCCCAAGGCCCCCGGTAAACTTCACTACACTTTTGGAGGTTTGGCCCAATACATAGGCATTGCCCGATGAGTCAAAAACAACACCGATAGCGCCTGATGGAATGCTTGCGCTGTAAGTTGTAATGGTGCCCGTCGTACTGTATTCGGTAACCGTACTGGTGGCCCCGTTGTCGTTCACCACATATACATTGCCGCTTGGGTCAGTGGCCATACCGTAAGGTTTATTAAGGCCATTGCCCGCGCCAAGTATGGTTGTGCCCGCGCCAAAAGTACCTATCGTGCCGACTGGCCCGCCGCTATCGGCTGGCGGCCCTAAGGGGGTTATCGCAGTGCCCACCGTGTAAACGTTTGTTGATGGCGAATAAGAAATAGCGGGCGGCCCAATAAACGCGATGGTAAAACTGTTACTATTGGTTGTACCTGCTGTATTTGTGGCGGTTACAACATAAGTTCCAGTGCCTGTAACAGATGATGAACCTGTGATCACCCCTGTAGCACTCATCGTTACACCCGTAGGCAACGAAGGCAATATGCTTGAACTTACTACTGCGCTTCCACCGTTGGTTGGGGTTAATGTAAACGCTGCGCTGGTTGCGTAAGTATCGGGTGTGGCATAGGTCAGCGCCGGCGCTGATGTGACCACCGTTATGTTACCGCCAACATAAGTAATGGTGTAGTTTGCTGTCGCAAACGTCCCTCCGGTGGCAGCCGAAGCAGTTACCTGGTTAGTGTATGTGCCCACTGCTGCGGAGGCGGCTGAACCGG
>Ga0206855_10181_pt2 | contig 18605 bp, 14 predicted proteins | sample Alteio_BWOrgCont_51_FD_152637 | JGI IMG/M metagenome (GOLD analysis project Ga0206855, IMG submission 152637) | Enriched cells from forest soil in Barre Woods Harvard Forest LTER site, Petersham, Massachusetts, United States -... | ecosystem: Environmental > Terrestrial > Soil > Temperate forest >...
ACATTCAAGCCTGCGTTGCCAAGCTGATCTCCCGAAACAGGAACATTGGTTTCTGTTCCCGGGTTATCTCCGGAACTATAAAGGCCCAGCCAAAGTGCCGAACTAACCGTGGGTTCCAGCACGGTTCCGGCTGTATTTGTGAAGACAATCGCAATGTCGATGTAATCTCCGGAAGCATTCAACTCGAAAGGATTGGTTGTGAACAGTGCCTGCGCCTCAAGAAAGCCCGAGGATGTTGTCGTAGATAATGTCAGGCGGAGGTCATTGGGCTGAATAAAAGAATCCAAAAGTCCGTTTTTAACCGAGGCGATATCGTAGCTGGTTGATGAAGCGTTCGTACTCCCTCCGGGAATGCTTACTTGGTTGGTGGTGCTCCCGTTACTGAAGTTATCGGTGAAAATTTGTGGGATCTGCGCTTGAATCCACAAGGGGGTAACGACTCCTAGCAGAGCAACTAGAATCCGGAAACGATTGGTATTTTTCATGATGGAACGATGGTTAAGGTTAGAGTTAAGGCTATTAACTAAATCACTGTCACTGCACTAAATGCTTTAAATCGACAAATCAATGAACTAAGGCTTATATCCATTCATGATGATTCGAAAACCGTCCAGATCCTCTCCGGGACCCTGGCCGTTTTGATCAAGAGGATCCCACAAATCCGGATCAAATGGCGCATTAGAGCCTCGTTTGTCATTTGCACCAACCACACAAAAATTGGCATGGCCATCACCAAAAAGAACATCCAATCCATAAGGATTGTTGCGATATTTATGATTAATCAGGGCCCAGGTTTTTAACGAATCAACGGCCATGGCTTTGGCCGGATTCAATTGAGAAGTATATTTTATGGGATTTGGCTCATGGGAAACGGTATTGGCCGCCGTGTTGGGAGGATTGAACGTCATGGTAATACCAGTATTATTGGCATAAGTCAGCGCCGGGAGGGTAAACGTGCCATATTGGTCTGATAGAGTTTGTGTCTGTTTGGATTGTGGATAATAATCAAAACCGCATCGCACATAAGCGTTACCCGTGTTAAACCGGGTATAATTAGGCGGGATGGACGGCCAGGGATAACCAGGCCCTGTATAAGTGTCGTAAGCATATAAGTCGTTATCCGGGACACTCGGACAATAGAAGACCTGCGGATTCTTAACGAGATCATTAAAATATAGCATCCCCAAGCCATAAGGCCCCTGAGTGATGGTTGAACTGGGAATGCCTTGGACGCGGCAGGCCTGGCTCGTTTCCCATGGATTATCCCCCTGAGGCAAGTCACAAATCGGCATCGTATCGGCGTTGTCCCCGGCGTAGGTAATGGCCCCAATTCCTACCTCCTTGCAATTGTTTGTACAAGAAACCCGCATGGCGGCCTCCCGGGCGCTCGTCAAAACCGGCATCAGTAAGGCCGCCAAAATCGCGATAATGGCGATGACAACGAGCAGTTCAATCAGTGTGAAACCTCTGCGATCTGCTTGCGAAATTTGCATAATTATTTTTTTTCCAACATTTCGGCTTTGGTATGCTGTACTATACCACCTCATTTCGCTTTCTGACAATCGGCTGCATTTGCAAATAAAGTTGAAAAAAGTGCACTCAAAACGTCTTTTGTTCCAATCCGCTATCGTCGGATAAATGGATGCGCGCAGCATTGGTCACATAGCTGTTTTCCGTAGCTTGCAGGAAACGGCAATTGGCTATTGTAATATCGGTGATCTGGTTCAAAGGAGACCAGCCTTCGATATAGATAGGCTGTTTGGTCAAATCTTCAAAGGTTGTATCGCGAATATCAATGTCACGAATAATAGGGACAGCACTGCCTTCTATTGCGCCGCTGCTGGAGTATCTCAAGGTCATGTCAATTCCGACTTTGGCCAGCTTCACCACACAGTCTCGCACATAGACATTCTCTATATAACCCCCGCGCGCCGGATTGGTTTTTAAACGGATGGCCATCTCCAAATCGGGACTGTCAAAATGGCAGTTCTCGCCGAATACATTTTGAACGCCACCGGAAGTTTCACTGCCTATACCGATACCTCCATGACCGGCCTTGAAATGGCAATTTTCCACCACGATGTCCTGGCAGGGAATGTTGACTTTTTGCCCATCGCGATCGCGACCGGATTTGATGGCGATGCAATCGTCTCCATCGCTGAAGTCGCAATTTTTAATCAATACCCCGGTGCATGAGTCCGGATCGCAACCGTCCGTGTTTGGGCCTTTGGTGTCTACGGTCACATTTTGGACAGTCACATTGGTGCAATAAACAGGGTTCATGACCCACATAGGAGAATTCACAATATGTACTCCTTCGATAAGGACATTGCGGCAACGAAAGGGGACAACGAAGTTCGGGCGCAAACGATGACCATCGCCAAAAATCCTCTGCGCCAGCGGCACGCCCCGGTTTCCCATTTCAACCGGTAATCGCGGGTCGGTGCTGGATTTCCATGGGTGCCACGCGCTGCCCTGTCCATCCAGTGTTCCTTCTCCTGTGATGGCGATGTTGGTCTGTTCAAAAGCGTAAATGAGTGGCGAATAGTTCATGATCTCTGTGCCTTCATAACGGACTAAAACCACCGGTAAATACTCTTCCCGATTGGTGGTGAAACGGATCGTCGCATCTTTTTCAATGTGTAGGTTCACATTGCTTTTAAGATGAATCGCGCCGGTCAGGTAGGTTCCGCCTGACACGGCAACTTCTCCGCCTCCGGCATCACTGCAAGCTTCAATCGCGTTTCGGAACGCTGTGGTGCAGTCCGTTATGCCATCGCCTACCGCGCCATAATTAGTAACCGGAAATTTCTGGTCCGGGAATGTAGGCAACGTAATGTGCGAGAGGATGGTCGGCACATTTTGCCATGCCGTTGCAGAATCAAAATCGGCGCCTGGTGCAATTTCCGGCAACGCTGCAACACTAACTGTAAAGGCAAAAATAAAAATTAGGAATAGTTTCCCGATTAAATGTTTTTGTTCCATATATAAAAAAAGCGAGCGCTCCGTTGCGCTCGCTTTATAACCCTTCCCAAATTTTAACGACGGCGAAAACGAATCAAAAATGCCAGGCCCATCCCGGCCCCGGTCAGTGCTAAAGAAGTCGGTTCGGGAACACCCGTTACGACCGAGAGGCTGGTCAGGTTGAGGTTATAACCAGCGCTTTCAGAGCCGGTATAAAGTCCCATGTCAAATGTGTCATAAGTCGTGGTCGGGGTGATAAAGCTCGCGCCATTGGTAGCCACGACTGAAAAGTTATCTACCATTGCGCCCATGTTATGGTCATATAATTGCTCGGTGACCTCTTCTTGTGATCCCCCGGCATTTAGCGCAGTTATGGTGTAGGTCAAGGTGTAAGCATCGTTGTTAACGAGGTTCGCGTTAGCGCTATTTGGTGCTGTGGTTGCAAGTTGCGTGTCGGGGGTTGCGTCAGAATTATAGGATAAGTCGTTGTTGCCGGTACCGGTTTTCGCAAAAAATTTCGTGCCGGTCTTGGGGGTGCTGTTCATCGCGAGATTTCCCATATCGCCGACGTAACCTGCCGTAACATTTGTGGTTTGTACTGCCTGTTCAGGACTATAGTTCAGCGCTACTCCGCCTGAATAATCAAGAGATGTTAACAGGCTCCCCGCAGTCCCGCTTTGGCCTATGTTGGGCGAGTTGAAATTTACGATGAAACTAACATATTGGTTGACCTGGCTTAGCGCAACCGCCGAAAACGAGCCGACCATTTCATCTATTTTTCCGCTGGCGGCCGTGGTCAACGTCAATTCGCTGTTCGGTGTAAAACTCCATTCAGTAGCGGTAGCGCTGATATTGTCAATGTTGACGTAAGAGGACGAAAGGGCGCTGTCGCTCGCAAAGTTATCGCTATATATGGTGGTTTGGGCCAGGGCCGATGAGCTTAAATAAACCGATCCAAAAGTAGCAACTGCGGCCAGGATGATTGCTTTTTTCATAATTTTTTTTGCCTTACGGGTTCACCTGCAACGTACCAGCCCCTTTTCGCACTGTCATCAAACTCATAGTTGAATCCGTTGCAATAAAATTTGAAAATTGGGCACGCTGCTGGACGCTTCGTCATTATTCTCAAATGCGCCAAATGGACGCGCCCTCTCCGGTGTTTGCTTTGACTTATTTGGGAAAGAAATGTTTTATAATGGCCACATTATGAACTACTTGCGGCCAAATAAATTTCAGAATTATCACCAAATTTAGATATCCACGCGCTGTTGGTAATCAACCCTTCTTTGTCCCAAATATGTATGCTCTATTTAAAAATCCAATCGCGATCGAATATCACGTTGCACAAATAGCACTATTATTCTTATGAAACTTTTTCGCTTATGTGCCGACATTGTGCAAATTATGATATGCGCTAACTCTACAATCTGGTTACCTAAGGCCAACATCCAGTGCAAAATTTTCAAACAAGTTTGCAAAGGTAAGTGGGCAAAGAAATGGCTGAGGCGGGAGAAAATGTGAGATAGTGGGTCAGACACACGACACGGCGATGAACACGAACGGGAATGGGAACGGCAAATTGTCTTTAGAGAAATTGTCCTTTGGCTTGGGCGACCGGTTTGGTCACCAGGCCGAGGCGCAATTGCGCGCGTGCATGCTGGCGGCGCAGCACGGGGTGGAAGTGATTCCGGTGTGGAACAAATCCAACCGGGAGCATGTGATCATCGGTTCGGGGCCTTCGGACGCGCGGCAGGCGGTGGATGTGGCGATTGGGAACCTGGGTTGGAAGCGGGCGTATCATGTGGATGCCGACCATATCCGGCTGGAGACGGTGGACCGGTTTATTCCGCACTCGGATTTTTACACGATTGACGTGGCGGACACGATTGGGAAGGCAGCGGACGCCAAAGCGGTGGCAGAATTTGTGAAGCGGCACGGGGAACTGGCGGGGCGGATAGAGATCCCGGGGATAGTGGAGCCCTTCCAGACGACACGCGGGGAGGTGGAGAGGATCGCGGGGAAATACCTTTTGGCGATCCAGGAGGCCCGGCAGATCTACGGTCACATCGCCAAAGAGAAAGGGGAGGGCCATTTCATCACGGAGATTTCGATGGATGAGACGGACCATCCGCAGACGCCGGTGGAGTTGTTGGTGATCTTGACGGCGATCGCGGATGCGGGGGTGCCGATCCAGACGATTGCGCCCAAGTTCAGCGGGCGGTTTAATAAAGGGGTGGACTATGCGGGAGACGTGGTGCAGTTCGAGAAAGAGTTCAATGATGATTTGGCGGTGATCCGGTATGCGGTGGGGAAGTATGAATTGCCGAAGAACCTCAAGCTCAGTGTGCATTCGGGGAGCGACAAGTTTTCGATTTATGGGGCGATGCGGCGTGCGTTGGAGCGGTTTGACGCGGGGTTGCATATCAAGACGGCGGGGACGACATGGCTGGAGGAAGTGATCGGGCTGGCGGAGGCGGGAGGGGAAGGGTTGGTGCTGGCCAGGGAGATTTACGCGGGAGCGCTGGACCATGTGCAGGAGTTGTGCGCGCCGTATGCGACGGTGATAGACATTGACCCGAGGAAGTTGCCGACGAAGGAAGAAGTGAACAAGTGGACATCGGAACAGTTTGTGGGGGCGTTGCGGCATGATTCGAAGAATAAGCTGTATAATCCGCATATGCGGCAATTGATTCATGTGGGGTATAAGATCGCAGCGCAGATGGGGAAGCGATATTTGGAGGCGCTGGAACGGCACCAGGCGTTTGTGTCGAAGAACGTGACGGACAACCTCTATGAACGCCACCTTAAACCGTTGTTTGTGCGCAATGGTTCCAGTAACAGAGCCAGCAATGGCGCGAAGTAAATTTCAGAGTTCGCGGAGTTAGACTTCAGCGGCAAATTAAACCCGCTCGGTGAAAGCCAGATCTTGGTCACGCCCTTTGGCGCTGTGATAGCGCGCTGCAAAATAGGATCCCACCACCAGGGCCAGCGCGATGCCCTGCGCGACCAGCGTTTGCACCGTCGGGAAGACGGAGAACCACAAGCCTGCCCAATCGGGGATCTTGTTTTGCAGCCACGGAATGTTCGTGGTACGCATCCAGCCGGCCAGTTGCATTTCCTGCCCCTGTTCGCCGACCATGATCAATAACACGCCGCCGAGCAAAATACCCGTCAGCACGAGCATTTTGCGGTAAGGCAGCTTGCGGTGCGCGATGAAGGTCAGCGCGGCGACGATGCCGGTGAAGAACAATCCCAGCAACGCGCCGAACAAAACGATTTTGCCGCCCATCTGCAAATAATAGGTTTGCAGGAACAGCACCACCTCGAACCCTTCGCGATAAAGCGAGGCGAAGCCGAGCAGCGCCAGGCCCCACGTGAGCCGGCGGCGGGAAATTTCCGCGACGCTCGCGCTGCTAAGCAGTTTCTTTTTGTTGCGGTTGTGCATGGCGATCCAGCCGCCCCAATAAATTTTGTGGAAGAACCAGTTCATCACCACCAGCAGCACGACGACGGCGAGCAGGCCGGTCGCCGCCTGGAGGTTCAGCGCGGAAACGTTGTTCTGTAAATTGCTCATGATGCCGACGGCGACGAACCAGGTGATGAGCGTCGCGCCGAAGGCCATGCCCGCGCCGGCGATGACGGGTTTGCGCTGCGCCTGCCGCGCGCCAGTCATGCTGGCGACGATGGCTGCCAGGACCAAAATGGTTTCCAATCCTTCGCGGAAGACCAGCACGCCGATGTCCAAGGTGGCGGCGGCGGGACTGGTGTTGGGGGCGGTCGGGTTCGGATTGCCGCCGGCGGTGAGGCCCTGCCAGACGAGGATGCCGATGACCGTCAGCGCCGCGGCGGCCAGAATGATGCGCAACGCCATGCGCAACGGAGTGGCCCGGGCTTTAGAGGCGTCCTCGACGAGGCTTTGCAATTTACGGACGGGCAGGGGAAGCTCCACCAGGATGGCCTCGGCCAGTTCGGCGTTGAGGTCGAGCGTGGCATTGCAGACTTCGCAGACGAAATTGGATTCGCGGCTGAGGAGTTTCAGCTCCTGTTTTTCCTCCAGGCCGAGGGCGCGCAGCCGTTCGCGGATTTCCGGCGACGCGGCCAGCGCCTTGATACACACCGTGGACCCGACCGGCACGCGGCTGAGCGGGCACACTTCCGCGCCGGCGCATCTGCCCTGTCCGGCGGCAATGGTCTTATTCTGCTCTGTCACAAACAATAGACAATACTTTAGACGGGGCCATGGGGCAAGGGGTTTCAGGGATGGGTTTAACCACCAGGATACAAATGCACAAAGAAATGCACAAAGGTCAAGTGTGAGGAAAGGTGATTTCATTTTGTGTGTTGAAGGCATACGCAAACAGGCATCGTTTTTGCGTGGTTTCGCGCAGGGATATTGGACAAAGGCCCTTTCATTAAATATAGCCCCCCCGGGGTCTTGAAGCCGCTTGAAGCGCCTTGAAACCGCTTGATGACTGGTTGCAGATGATGACGCGAAAGGCGCGAATCTGAATAACCAAGGCACAAAGGATTGTTTCCTGCCACAGAGGCGCAGGCCACGCGTGGCGCGACACGGAGGTTTGGGACGGAATAGTTTCGCCGCAGGCGCAAAGTTCGAAGACATGAAAAGCGGCGTCGTTGCACTTTTGAACAACATAAGAACCGGCATTCGCTATGCGAATTAGAGCCGCCTCGAAAACCTTGCGGCGGGCCGGCCGGCTTCGGGAAAGGATCGCCCTCCCAAAATGTCTGCGCATTTTTCATACGCAGGGCATTTTAGCACAGTAAGGGAAACTTTCTTAGTTCGTCACTACCTCTATTTTTGGACGAGGAGAGTGAATGGAGAACGAAGGAGTGTGGTCAGTTCCTTTCCCTTAGACTTAGAGATTGGACTTCTGTTTTCAACTCATTTAATTCCTGTTTCAAATCGGCGATCTCAGTGTCCTTTTCCTTCGATTCCTGAATCTGCTCATCCAATTTCCGGTTCAACCCTTGGATGGCCGCCAGCGCCACGCCATGCAGGTCGGCGTCGTTCAGCGATTTGTCGTCGCCGTTCAGCGGAAAGAGCGCGTGAAAATCCTGCGCCATGGCGCCGATATGGCGCTGCGGATATCCCTTGTAACTCCATTCGACAATCGGCAGTTGGGATATCCTGGCAAGGACCGATTCGGAGTCCACGGTTTCAAAACGGTCCTTCGTATTGCGGTCGCTGGTGAAAGTCCAGGAGCCCATGCCGGGCATCCAACTCACCTGCTGGCCTGTGTTGCCGCTGGTGAACCGCACACCGCCCCCGCAGCGGAAGTTGACCGAGTTCGGCGTGCTCGCGACAAATGGCCCAAATTGCGAATCGGCCCAGACGAATTCGCCGGATTGAAGCGCCTGGGCCTGGTTGCCCGCGCAAAAGCTATACTCAGCCCCACTATTGACGACATTGCCAAAGCCGCCGGGAATGGTGGCGTAATTGGCATTGATGGCGTTACCAGCGCCGCCGCCGATGGTGGCATACGCACTCGCACTGTTGACGACATTGCTAAAGCCGCCGGGAATGGTGCCGTAACTGGCGTCGTTGGTGTTACCAGCGCCGCCGCCGATGGTGGCGTAGAGTGCCCCCGATTCTATGACATTATTGGCGCCACCGGCAATCGTTCCATTGGTGGTCAGGTTCTGGATAGCGTTATAGTCCCCGCCGCCGATAACAGAATACAGTGAATAATATCCGATCACGTTGCCCAACCCACCGCCAATCATGGAAGCACTGGACAGGGCTTGATTTCCCTCATAGAAAGTTCCGTCATAACCGCCGCCGCCGATGAAGACGCCGCTTCCCATAGCCGTATTTCCATTGCCGCCAACAATTACGGAATGATCGGAACTGGCGCCAATGGTATTTCCGCCCCCGCCGCCGATGAAAGAATTCCAGGAGTTGCTGTAAATCGTGCCAGAATATCCTCCGGCGATGACGCTGGTTCCATAAAAGTTGGTATCGCCGTAGATTTTGTTGACGAAACCACCGCCGATGATCGAATAGGGGGCACTGCCGTAAATTTGGATGTCCGCGCCGGCGACGATCGCCGAATACGGGGCATTGGTGAAAATTTGGAGGTCGTAGCCGCCGCAAATCACCGAATCGGGGTCATCACTGTAAATCGTGTTTGCTCCGCCCCCGACAATCACGGAGGCCGGGCTTTGGATCGTGTTTGGACCACCCGCCCCGATAAAACTGTTATTGAGGTTAGGCCCAATCTGGTTGCCCGAGCCGGCGCCGATGAAATTGCCGCTCGAGTTGGAAAGAACCAGATTGAATCCGCCGGCATAGCCCCCGCCGCCGATGAAGTCGCCGCCCGAGAAGGGTTGCAGGACGGCATTGCTGAGGTAGCCGCCGATGAGGTTGGCGGCGCCATCGCTGCGCGGGTCCGGTTCCACCCGCCACCCGCGCAAACCGCCCACCCGAATCTCGACCGGTTGCACGTCCGCCGTGCCCAGGAAATTTCCATTCGTGGGACTGGTGCCGGTATTGCCGCTCGTCAGCCAAAAATTCGTCGCGCCCAATCCGCCGAGCGTGGCGGCGTTGGCATTGGTCAGGCCGGCGCCATTACCGGTGAACGTGCCGCTAAACTGGTTCGCGGCGTTGTTGAATATCACCACGTTGCCATAGGCGCCGGCGGATAGTGCCTCGCTGCCGATATTTTCGGCGAAAATCGAGTAGGGCGTCGGGGTCACGGCCTGTAACGGGGTTAAATCCATGTAGGAGGTGCCGCCGTTGGTCTTCACGTCCACTTCCAGCCAGTAATTGGAGCCGGTGAAAACCCCCGCGCCGAAGTCCACCGCCACGATGAACAGGCCGTTGGCCACAGGCACACCATTGGTGAGCACCGGGCTTCCGGCCTGGTTGTTGCCCAACGAATCCAGGAACAGCTTAAAGCGCAGGTCATAGAGGCCGTTGGCCGGGGCGCCGTTATTTTGCAATTGCCCCTGGTAGGTGAAGGCCGTGCCCTGGGCAAAGGTGGTGGAAGGCTGGGCGTTGAGGATCCAAAATGCCAGCAGGGCCGGCACGATCATATTTAGAGCGCGATTTTTCATAGCTTTTTCTCCTGACGATTTGGGTTTATCGGCCCTTCCCTGAAAGCCGATCCTGAAACTCCACGTATGATTTCGATTAGAGAATTTGTCAATCTCAAACAGGGGAGGAAACCACGTAGAGCATGGTAAATTTGCGATATACGATTTACGCGCTTTTTCCTAAATTGGCGGGCATGACTTACGTGGCGCTTCTATTCAGCATCGGGATAAGCGGGGGGGCGAAGGCTCATCATGTCAGATTGGCGGGACATGATGGCGGAGATGGGATTGCAAAATCCGCGCACGCTCATCGCCACGGGCAATGCGGTGTTCGAATGTCGCAGTACCGATATCGGGAAGCTCGAAGCCCGGCTGGAGGATGCCTATGAGAAACGTTTTGGCCGGCGGGTGGACAACATCGTGCGCGCCGCCGCGCTGTTCCGGCGATTGGTGGGGGAGAATCCATTTCCAAAAGAATCCCGGCAGGACGGTTCGCGGGTGATGGTGCGGATCCATCGCCAGGGGATTGAGGAGCATTATGAAGACACGCTAAAGCCCTATCTCACGCAGGGCGAACGGGTGAAGATTGTGAACGGCGACCTGTGGGTGCATTTCAAAGGACGGGCGAACGAATCTCGGCTAATGTCTGTTATCGGCTCCAAACGTTTGGGCATCGGCACTGTGCGCAATTGGAATACGGTGCGGAAGCTAAGTGAGATGGTGGACAGCCGTTCAGAATGAAATCCCCTATTTGAAATGGCGCGTGAAGGATGGGCAGAGACAAGCTAGAGGCCGCAATACATCGAAGAGCCCCTTGTGCAGAAGAAAAACTGCGGGCGGACTGAGTAAAAGGCTTGCAAATCTATGGCAAAGGGATAAAATCGTGTCGAATCCAGTGCCAGTCGCAGGCAAGAAACAAATCAGAAACCGGCATATGGGTTAGGTCAACTTTTTATGAAAACTTCAAGCTTTGCCGTATTATTTGTCATTTTTATATTCTCTCAGCTAACGCTCCTCAAAGCATCAGCCTCCATCTACGAATACGAATGGATCGGAGGTCAGACCGGTTTTTCCGGCGAGATCTTTTTGGACGCGCCTTCGTCTGCTTTGGCTCCCAATGGCGGAAGAGACACCGACGTGCTGCCGGGGTCTTTTTTGTCAACCCCGCTCGGCACCTTTTCCGTATTGGACACGGGACTCGATGCTTCCTTCGGGGCCGCCGGCGCCATGTCATGGAACTCTTCACAAATAACCGTGATGTGGTTGTTTTTTCAACCCACAACTCCCATCAATAATCCAGCCTACAATAAGCCGGCCATCGGCGCCGCTATCGTCGGCGAAGAGGGTGTTGGAAATGCCATTGAAGTCGGCTCTCTGGTGGGCGGTTTTGGAACAGCCTATGCCTTTGACGATTTTTCCGGGCAATGGCTGGCAGCGCCCGTGCCCGAACCAGCCATCGCATCCTTGATTCTTTTGGGTGCGATAGCGGCATTGGGGCGGGTCATGCGCAAAACCGGGACGCGAATTTGAAACCACACTAAAGCCCTATCTGACGCGGGGCGAGCGGGTAAAGATTGTGAACGGCGACCTGTGGGTGCATTTCAAAGGCCGGGCGAACGAATCCCGGCTGATGTCGGTGATCGGCTCCAAACACGCGCGCGTGCGTTTGGGCATCGGCACTGTGCGCAATTAGAATACGGTACGGAAGCTAAGTGAGATGGTGGAAGAAGGCAAATTTTGAAACACCAGGATACCGAGGCAGAATTTGGGTTTTGAAATGTCAGGACTGACCCCTTGCTGACCCCTTGCGGACAAAAAAAGCCCTGGTCCTGCGTGGTTTCCACAAGACCAGGGGCGATTAAAAACTTCCTCTTCTACTCACGGCCATCGCGGTCGCCGTCCCGAAGCACCGTGATATCATAGGTGATATCCAGCGTGAGAAAGGAGCCGTCAGGGCCGGCCTCACCCACAAAGTAGATCGTGTGTTTCCCGGGCGAGAGCGGGGCCAGCATCAGGTATGCCCCATCCGCCACCGCCGGATAAATGGTCAACCCTCCCGGCAGGCAGGGTTCATCTTCGGCTACTGCCACCACGCTGTCTTTCTTCGCCGTGGTATAGCTGAAAGGCGGCGACACCACGTTATAGATGGTGTTCGTCGGGTTCTCCAGACCGGGGACCGCAACCCCGTCAATGGTGCAGGTGGTCAGAGTGGCGTCAGCGTCCCACCCTGCCATGGCCTCCGACGCCAGCACATCCGCCGAATTCGTGGTGAACGTGTTGGTGGGGCAGGAGGTGTTATCCGCGGCAAAGGCCAGGATCGCAAAGAACAACGGGCTACCCGCCGGGATGGTGACCCGGTTGGTTTTAGTGGTGCTTTGGGGTTCTCCACCCAGAAACAGCACGCGGCTGGCGGGTCCTTCGCAAATATCCGGAGAACCGACCGACCGCATCGTGTCCGTGGATTGGCTATAATAGAATTGCCACCATTTGGCCGACCACTCCTGGTAACTGAGTCCATAAGGCAGTGACGATGGCGGGAGGACCTGGGCCGACGCGGACGTGGCCGCGATGGCCAGCAGCGCCAGACCCGTCAAAGCCGCCAAAGCGGAACCGAATCGGCCGGGCCGGGGTATTAACTTACTGAGTGTGAATGAATACTTCATTATTGTTCTTTCTTTATAGGCGTAAAACGCCATGGGACGTAGGTTGACCGAGTTATTACCGGTCGCCATTTTTTGGAGGTTTACATCCTTGAAACCAGAAATAGTGGAGACAGGACGAGTAAACGAATTTTCCCTATTCTTAGCGATAACAATCGCAACTTATTTTGCGCTCATCCGAGGGTAGGGACGCCGTGCTACGGCGTCCTTTCCCCAATCCCGGACATCGCAGCGCGATGTCCCTGCCATTTTCAGGCGGGCAGGGGATCCCGCAGGCGCAGGAAAAGCTGCCACGACCCTCCGGCGCCTGGAAACGCAAAAGTTTATCTTGACATAATCATTCGACGCGATAAATACTGCGCCAGTCAGACTTACTCACCATTCTTTGGGGGAGCCGAGGCTTCTGAGCGAGCTTGATTCAGTCAACGCAATGATTTCCGCTGGAAGGGAATCACTGCAAACAGAAAGAAGCCATGAAAGCTCGTGCCTTAAAAATTCTTGCTGGCATTCAAATTGCCAGGAAACCTCTCGTCATCAGCCTTGCCATCCTGCTGTCCAGCGTGTCGCCCGCTGTTCTCGCCGACACGCCGATTGCGGTCGTCGTCACCAACGGCGCCACCGCCCCGGACGGCAACGGAACGATCGACATTCATTATTCCTATGTTCCCGGCATTTATCCCGTGGTCATCAATGACTCGGGCCAGGTCGCCTTTGATGCTGGTTTGGATAACACGCTGGGCGGGTCGAACGACTCCGCCATCTACCGGGGCGACGCATTTCCCGGTGATTTGACAACCATCGTCCACCAGGGCCAGCCCGCGCCCGACGGCGACGGCAGCTTCAGCGACCTCATTACGGCACCGAGCGGCGACACCTATCCGCCGACCTTGAACAACGCGGGACAGGTGGCATTCTGGGCGCCACTGGTCGGCACCGCCGGTGGCACGAATACCGAGGGCTTATTCTGCGGGTCGGGGGGCGTGGTGACGCAATTCGTCCGCAATGGGTGGGCTGCCCCGGACAATAACGGAACCTATAATGATTCTGACTGGCCATTGTCGCCAGGCCTCAACAGCTCCGGGCAGGTCGCGTACTTCAGCAGTTTGAACGGCTCTACCAATATTAGCGGCGAGTATAGCAGTCAATACGGCATGTTCCGTGGCAGCGGAGGGAACAGTGCGTCGATTACCCAGATTTTCCGTTCGGGCTACGGTACTCCCTTCGGATCTTTCTATCAACTGGATGAGTCGCCGGCTTTCAACGATTTGGGACAAGTGGCCTATTGGGCCGTCCCCTTCAACAACAGTGCCGCGAACTGCATCTTTCGCGCGGATGGTGCCACCCTCACGCGAATCGCCGACGGCACCACCCCGGCTCCGGATGGCAATGGTTTCCTCACGGGGTCATTCACTGCCCCGGTCATCAATAACGGAGGACTCGTGGCTTTCGGCGATACGGTAAGTTCCACCCTGGGAGGCAGCAACGCCTACGGTCTCTTCCGCGGTAATGGCAATATCCTCACACAGATTGTTCGCTGGGATCAGCCCGTGCCCGATGGCAATGGCCTTTTCGAGACGGGTAACGGTGAGGGAACCGCGCTCGAATCCATGAATGATTCGGGTCAGATCGTTTTTTCCACCCGTATCGCCGGCACGGCCGGAGGAACCAACCTGACCGGCATCTACCGTGGCGATGGTGTCACCCTCACGAAGATTGCCCGGGGCGGTGAGCCTGCGCCGGACAGCAGTGGTGCCACCTTCGGTAGCCTGGCCCCGTCTTATGAATCGCCAAATGACGACATCGCCATCAACAACTCCGGGCAAGTCGCCTTCCTGGCCAGCCTCACGGGTGGCGGGCAAGGCCTCTATTTTTACGATGACCATCTCGGGCTGATCAAGGTCATCCGTACCGGCGACTCCTTGCTCGGCAAGGCCGTGAATACACTCCGCTTTGATGTGTATGGTCAGCTTGGAAACGAGGGACGCGGGTTGAACAACCGCGGACAAGTAGCCTTCGGGTTCGATGATGCCGGCTCCGGAGCCCCGTCAGGATTCGCCATCTGGACGGCCCCCGAGTTTCAGATCACGAACATTCGCACCGTAACCAACGATGTCGTCCTCACGTGGAACACGATTCCCGACGCGACGAATGTGGTGCAAGCCACTTCAGCCGGGCCAAACGGCAGCTTGAGCCCCAACAACTTTGCCGACATCAGCAGCCAAATCGTCATTGGCGGCCTCGGCCAGGTCAGCACGAACTACACTGACATCGGCGGCGCAACCAACTTCCCCGCCCGCTACTACCGCGTGCGGCTGCTGCCGTAGTAGAAAAGGCCGGCGGTCGTAGACCGCTACAGTAGACGCGGCGTGCTCATGGCACATCAGTGTGGAATGCGGCCCACCACGACGGCGCGCTCGGAGCACATGCATGTGGCACACTCGTGTGGTGCGTCGCCCTGCCTTAATCAGCGCCTTCAACAACAATGAGGGTTCCGGGCGCGCCTTTGAGTCGCAGGGGGAGGATTTTTTGATATTCGGGCGAGTCATACCATGCGCGAGCTTCCTTCGCGGAAGGGAATTCGATAAGGACGGTGCGGGGATGTTCCAGCATCCCTTCGATGACTTCAGGTTCCTCATCGTAGGCGAGAAGTCGTCCCTGATAAGGCCCGATGGTGGCGCCGGCCTTGGCCATATATTGATCGAGCATTGCGCGGTTCTCGATTTTTCCCTGGACGATGACATAAACGGGCATTTGATTTTCCTCCGTGTGTTTAGGTTATCCAACTCGCGTGCATCAGATATTTTTGATTTCATTCAATCGTTCTGGCGACATCCTTGCCAAATCAGACTCCAGCAACCATCCCTTTGCGAGCCAGTGAGCGAGCTGTTTGTTAGCGGTTTCATAGCTCAATCCAAATTGGTATTGCCGCTCTTTCCGCCACTGACGAATCTGCAATTCAAGACGCCAAAGGTCGTCAATGTTCTCAACCTTATAATTCTGGTGAAGCTTTATGGTTTCTTGCTCCGCGCGTCGCCTGGCTCGCTCGGTGGCTACTTTGGCAACGGCCTTGTCACTTTCTGACCATCCACGACTCATAAGCAATGTCAAACGACGCAAACCTGAGCCATGCATCGAAAAACGGCAAGCAGGAAAAAGGGGTGACAGCATATTGAAAACCCCAACGGGGTTTGAGCATTCAGCCCAGGGTTGCTGAGTCTGCGAGGCTACCCTGGGAGCATCGTACAAAAGGCATACAACCCTGAAAGGGTTGTATTAATCCCATACAAACCGTTCATCGAATTCAATTTCGTATCGCCGCAACAATTCCCGAAATTCATCCTGAAAGGAAATTTTTTTGTGATGTTCTTCCTGTCCGGCAATGTAATCACGCGTCGATGGAACTTGTGAAAACCCGATGGAAAAGATTCCGCAACCGTTTTGCCAGGCGAAATCGTTCAGGTCAGGGCTTTTGGTTTTGAGCCAGAGAGACGAGCCCCGCTTAACTTCTTTGACCATTTCCGATGCTTCAAGGGTGCGTGAGAGCGTTGTGAGAATATGAACATGGTCCTCTATGCCACCGACAATGATAAGCTGGCAATCGTGATTAATCAGAATGCCACCGAGGTAATGGTGTAATTCATCGCGCAGGGTTTTGTTGCGCAAAAAAGGGCGGCGGTCTTTCGTTGAGAAGACCGTATGCACAATAATTTTGGCGAGCGATTGCGGCATGGCGGGATGATGGAGCAGCGCGATAGATGATACAACCCTTTCAGGGTTGGGGAGATTTGGGGTTGGTTACCCAGGGTAGCTCGTTCCTCGCAACCCTGGGCTGAATGATTTAATCCCTTCGGGGTTCAATCAGCACGTTCCCATGCCTTTATTCCTGATGTTCAATATTCTTCGCCGAATAAAATTGGAAGAACCGGAAGCTTTATTGAGCTAAAATCCGCTCATAATCCGGTAAGAAACTAAATAATCAAAATACAACTCTAATGAAAACAATCCTTGTTTGTGGTTCCATCATTGGTCTGCTCACTCTGGCAAATGCGCAAGATAACATAACCTGGCAGGCTCCCGCCTTCATCTCAGGAGATTCTGACGTAAACACGGCGGGAACGCTTTTTGGCACCTGGGCGCCCTATAATGGCGATGCCGCCAGCGGTGGACTGGTAGTTAACGGCGTGAACTTCAATGCTTTTCCAACGCTGCCGGGCGCTACCGATAATTTCGACAACGGCGGTGGCAATGGCACCTTCGCCACTCCCGGCACGCCCGATAGTAACTACAACGACCTTTTGAATGCCGGGGCGTTTGGAAATACCAGCAATCCTTACACCGTCAGTTGGACCGGTATGAACCCGGGCGATGACTACCTGGTTGAATTTTGGGTAAATGACGGGCGTAACAGCACGGTGAATCAGCGAACGGAAACTGTCACAGGCGGGGCCAATACTTCCGCCCCCTTGGATTATGGCTCCGGCTCCAGTGGTTCCGGGCAATATATTATTGGCACTTTTGTGGCAGACGCCAGCGGCGACGAAACCCTTGCATTAACCCCGGGTGCGGCCTTTCCCTCAGCCCAATTCAATCTCATGCAGGTCCGTGACATTACGCCAGCGCCAGAACCTTCCACGCTTGCGTTTCTTGCCGCCGGTATCGGAGCGATCATCTTTGGTTTCCGTCGAACCACCGCACGGTCTGAAATTCGCTGATCCCAATATCACAGGTATCACAGTTAATGAGCGGCGCCGTTTGTTCATTTTTAGGGGAATGACGAACACTTGCCTGTCCACCGAAGCCCCTAATGAGCAACGCGAATGCCTTTGTGGATGTTGTTCTAACTTGGTGAAGGCGGAAGCTGTTTGGGAAGCGATCATCAGGCCGTAGGCCTGAGCCATAGTAGCCGTGGGCAACACGCGCGCGTGACGCCCACGGTAACAGCCTCACAAAATAATGTTTGCCCTGTATGGGCAATCCAAATTTCCTGCGTTTATTCATTAATTATTTATAGATAGTCACGAACTAAGGAATTTTCTCTCCTCTGTTAAAATCCTCGCGTGGTGAATCAAAAGGTTCACCAGCCCTGAATGCTTTCGGGTGGTTCTTTGACATAACGTTTTGTCAGAACGGACAGAATCGCCGGAATGTTCCGGTTTATTCTGGTTCCGAGTCTGGCCTTAGTGTCTTGGAGTCTTGGTTGTTAAAACTGGGATCGGTATCCGAAATCCTCAAGCCTCTGCAAGGCTTGCAAAGCTGTGCAACCCTGTGCAAGACCCCGGGAGGGGGGTGGTTTATCCCAACACGGCAGCCGGTTAAGCCTAATTAAGCGTTTCCCAGGAAAAAAAAGATTGTTTATTTTTTTGAAAACTTGGTGGCCTGAGCGACTCGGTATTTACAAATCCGCGTAATCCGCGGTTACTGGCTAAAAGCAAACCGTTTGGACGGGTAAACTAAACCAAAAAGAAAATGAGACGATCAATCCTTGAATCAGCCTGCTTGCTTCGTGGATACGTTTGGTTGAAAATCGGCGGGAAGACGATGGACCCGCAACCCGCGATATGAACCCAACCCGCACCATCCAAACCGCCGCCGCGCGACTTAAGCAGGTTTCCCGGTTGCGTCCCAAGCTGGCCATCGTGCTGGGCAGCGGGTTTCAGCATGTCCTGTCGGCGTTGCAGGTGGATACCAAGATCCCCTATTCCAAAATCCCGGGCTTTCCCAGGCCAACCGTGAGCGGTCATGCGGGGGAACTCTATTTTGGCAAACTGAGTGGTGTGCCGGTGATGGTGCTGAGCGGACGGTCGCACTTTTATGAGGGCCACCCGATGGAGCGAGTGACGTTCGCGACGCGGGCGTTGGCGGCTTATGGCATCCGCGATTTGCTGCTGACCAATGCGGCGGGCGGCATCAATAAAAATTTCCGGC
>Ga0206855_10186_pt1 | contig 18502 bp, 22 predicted proteins | sample Alteio_BWOrgCont_51_FD_152637 | JGI IMG/M metagenome (GOLD analysis project Ga0206855, IMG submission 152637) | Enriched cells from forest soil in Barre Woods Harvard Forest LTER site, Petersham, Massachusetts, United States -... | ecosystem: Environmental > Terrestrial > Soil > Temperate forest >...
TCTTTTGGAGCTGTTGGATGGACTGGGCCTTCATTATATTGAGGGTGGATGGCCTGGCGCTAATCCCAAAGATACCGCTTTTTTTCAAGAGGCCAGAAAGCTAAAGATCAAGGCGAAACTGGCGGCTTTTGGTATGACCCGCCGGGTCCGCCAAAAAGCCCATGAAGACCCCAATTTGCTGAATCTGCTCTCCGCTAAGACTCCGGTTATTACAGTGGTGGGAAAGAGCTCCGACCTGCAGGTGACCAAGGCCTTGGGCATTACCCTGGAACAGAACCTCGAAATTGTTCATGACTCAATCAAGTTTTTGAAATCGAAAACCGATGAGGTTTTCTATGACGCCGAGCATTTTTTTGACGGCTACAATGCCAACCCTGAATTTGCCTTGAAGTGTCTGGAAGCGGCCTTGCAAGCCGGGGCCGATTGCCTGGTGCTTTGCGATACCAATGGCGGTTCCTTGCCGGAAGATATTGAGGCTACGGTGACCCGTGTCAGTCAGCGCTTTCCGGGTGTTTACCTGGGCATCCATTGTCATAACGACTCGGATCTTGCAGTGGCTAATAGCATGGCCGCTTTGGAAGCGGGTGCCTCGCAGGTGCAGGGTTGTATCAATGGATATGGTGAGAGGGTGGGGAACACCAATCTGACGTCGCTGATCCCAAACCTGATTTTCAAAAAGAAAGCCTCTTTTATCAGACCTGTTCATATCGATAAATTGACGGAAGTCTCACGCCGGGTTGACGAGATTCTCAATGTGAAACCCAGGGCCAACGCCCCTTATGTGGGTCAGAGCGCCTTTACGCACAAGGGTGGAATGCACATTTCCGCTGTTAGCAAATATGTTTCTTCCTATGAGCACTTGGATCCTGAAAAGGTTGGTAACTTGCGCAAGGTGATCTTATCCGACCAGGCCGGTGTGGCGGCGGTTTTAAGCAAGGCCAACGCCGGAAAGATTAAACTTAACAAAGACACGCCTGAAGCCAAGGCGATCATTGAAAAAGTTAAAAAAATGGAAAGCGAAGGTTATCAATTCGAGAGCGCTGAAGCTTCGTTTGATATCCTTCTTAAAAAGGCATTGGGTCAACACCGCAATTTCTTTAACTTGATTGGTTTTAGGGTCATTGTTGAAAATAGGGGTGATGGCAGTCTTCTTTCAGAAGCGACAATTAAATTAAGTGTTAACGGTGTGACTGAAAACACGGTTGGCGAAGGCGATGGTCCCGTTAACGCGTTAGATAACGCTCTCCGAAAAGCGCTCACGAAGTTTTATCCTTCACTCAAGGAAGTTCATTTAACCGACTATAAAGTCCGTGTTTTAGACGCTAAAGATGGCACGGCGGCGAAAGTGCGGGTTTTAATTGAAAGTCGCGATGATAAAGATACCTGGGGAACGGTTGGCGTTTCGGAAAATAGCATTGGAGCGTCTTGGGACGCATTGGTGGATTCCATTGATTACAAGCTATTGAAGGATAGCGATCGCAAAGCGGGAAAAATCAAAAAAAGGTCTGTTCGTTGAAGCATCAGCCCATTGGTATTTTCGATTCCGGCCTGGGTGGTTTAACGGTGGTGAAGGCCATACAAAAAGAATTACCCCAGGAGCGGTTGGTTTATTTTGGGGATACGGCCCGCATTCCTTATGGAACCAAGAGTCCAGACACTATTATTCGTTATTCACGGCAGATCATCCGGTTTCTGCTCTCGAGGGAGAAGGTAAAGGCCGTAGTGGTAGCCTGCAACACCTCGTCGGCCTGGGCTTTGGATGCTATGCGTAAAGAGTTTAAAGTTCCGATTTTGGGTGTTATTGAACCGGGAGCTTATGCCGCGGTGGAAGTGACTCGCAATGGCCGTATCGGTGTTATTGGAACTGAAGGAACCATTTATTCCGGCGCCTATTTAAAAGAGATTCACCGTCTTATGCCGAAAGCAAAAGTAATTAGCAAGCCCTGTCCTTTGTTTGTTCCGCTTGTCGAGGAAGGAAAATTGACTGGATTTGTTGCGGAAGCGGTGGTTGTTGAATATTTGAAACCGCTTTTGAAAGAAAAGATTGATACTTTATTGCTGGGCTGTACACATTATCCGCTTTTGAAAAAAACGATACAAAAGGTTTCCGGCAAAAAGGTAAAGATTGTTGATTCGGCCGATGAAACGGCCAGGACTCTTCATCGCAATCTGGAAGCTTATGGTGTTGAATTATCCGGCCACGGCAGCGGAAAATATTACGTCAGCGATTTATCCCGTAAATTTAAGGAAAACGCCCAGAGATTTTTGGGAAGGCATATCAACCGAGTTGAAAAAATATTAATTGAGAAATATTAAAGGTTTAAGAAAAATGATTTTTTTATTTCCTGAATTTGATCGTTTGGCTGAAAAAAAATCAAGGCAATTTATTATTTTGTCGTTTGTTTTTGTGATTCTTATTTGCCCTGTTTTGTCATGGGCGGCTGATGAAACCGCGTCGATGCCTACAAATTATGAGATGGTTCAGGCTCCGACGGCTTATGTGTTGATGAACAGCGGTTACGATTTGGTAACAGAGATGTATGAGAATGGAGGGCTTTATCTTAGGGCGAATGTTGGTTTTAAAAACTTTTTTATGTTTGGTTTCTCAGCCAACGGAACCAATCTCATTGGTCAAGGAACGATACAAATTCAAACGCCGAAACTGGCTTTTAAGTTAAAACTTTTAGACCAGTCTACCGCGCCGTTTGCTCTGGCCGTTGCCTGGGACGATAGGGGATATGGAACCTATACTAATAATCGTTTTGAACCAGGAACCCAGAAGGGTTTTTATACGGTGATTAGCCATGAGTATGCGGATTTGGGTTATTTGCAAACCCATCTGGGCTTTAATTTAGTTGAATTTGATAATTTCGATTCTAGTCAAGATATCGGAGCTTTTTTTGGTACTTCTTTCGCCGTATCCAAAGCATTGGTTTTTAACTTGGAGGCTGATAAAGTATTCTCATCTCAATGGGCGTTTAACGCTAATTTTCTGTTTAATGTCGATACTCCTTTGAGGGTTGGGATTGATTTTGTGGATATCAATAATCCGGGTTTGTTTTCCCGAATCGTCCGGATTCAATACGCTGGCTTTTTCTAACGCCGTCTTTTTCTTTAACCGCTTTAAAAGGATATAACTGATGTATAAATTTTTCATTTTATGTTTTTTGCTTTTGGCAATAATTGGGTGCGGATCCCAAAATCCAGACGCTGATTTAATTCCTAAAAGCGACCGGGTGAATGCTACTGAAATTGACGGTAGTTTCATCAATTCCCCCAATTTGACCCTTGCCAAACTTAAGGGAGAAGTCGTAGTTATTGATTTCTGGGCCACCTGGTGTGGGCCTTGCAGGATGGAAATACCAAGTTTTGTGAAGCTGTATCCGATCTATCACCCAAAGGGTGTGGAATTTGTTGGATTGAGCGTGGAAGCACAAAACAGCCAGCCAGCGAGTTACTTTGATCAGTTTTTGAAAAGTTTTTCTGTTAATTATCCGATTGGCTTTGCCAGCGAGAATACATCAAAGGCTTATGGTATTAGCGCAATTCCGGCAACATATTTTGTGGATAAAACGGGTAAAATCGCAAAGGTTTTTGTGGGAGCTCATCAAGTAGACGCAATTACGGGAGTGATTGAAAAACTGGTTGCGGAGTAAATCGGCTTACTGAAGCCGTTCCATAAGTTTGTTTTGATATAATTGAGGAAATGTGGAGGTGTACTATGGGCTCATCAACTGATGCGGATGTTCGTGAGGGATTTTTAGAGCTTTATCGAGACCTTTTTTCCCACGTTTCTTATTTGGAAACGGCGATAGAAGGCATGATTCGCGGACAACGAGTCGAACGGGTAACTTTGGAGAATCACTTGACCCAAATGATCGCTTCTATTTCGGTGAGTTTGAAAAAACACACTCTGCCTAAGTTGTCCCGCAGACCTAGACGAAACCATCCTGATTATTTTCGTTTTGAAATGCTTCGGGTGAGCAAGGTCATCAAGGACCAATTGGCGGTACTTTTAAAAACTTCTTTTTTAGTGGAAACAGGTAAAGAAGAGGATGATTATTTGCAAACCTTGAGCGACGCGATTGATAACATCGCGGGCGCGTTTCAACATGTGGTTCGATCGAACGTTTTAATGCCGGTCATGCTGAATTAACCAACTTAGATTTTTCTGATGAGGAATTGATTGTCATGAAAGTGGAAAAGGTTTTTAAAAGCAGGGAACATCAAGTTTTCGGCGAGTATTTAAAGGAAAAAGACTTAAAGTTAACCGCTCAACGGGAGCTTATTTTAGACACGTTTTTGCGGCATCACGGGCATATTTCAGCGGAAGAGCTTTTTCAAAAATCGCGTGAAAAACAGGAACATGTGGGATTTGCCACGGTTTACCGAACCCTGAAACACTTGACCCAATGCGGTTTGGCGCGAGAGCTTGATTTTGGCGACGGCCGCATTCAGTATGAGCCGGAACTGGGGCATCAACATCACGATCATATGATTTGTACCAAGTGCGGAACTTACATTGAGTTTTTAAATCCTCAGATTGAGGAATTACAGGAACAGGTGAGCCGAGGTCATGGTTTTAAAATAACGTCGCACCGTATGCAGCTTTATGGTCTTTGTCGGAAATGTCAAAAAGGCAAAAAATAGCCTGGGTTTAAAAGGAGCAGCTATATGACGGATTTTCTGGTTTCGCGGGCGACCCGCGACAAACTTCAAGAAGAATTGAAAACGTTAAAAACCGTCCGTCGTCCCCAGGTGGCTGAGGCGCTGGCGGAGGCCAGGGCTCACGGCGATTTAAAAGAGAATGCCGAATACGACGCGGCTAAACAGGAACAAGGACTGCTGGAAGCCCGCATCCGGGAAGTGGAAGATAAACTGGCCAGGGCCCGGTTATTGGAAGATGAAAATATCACCGGCGAGCATGTTTCCATTGGATGTGTGGTAACGGTCAAAGATCTCAAAAATAAAGAAACGGAAATTTATCGAATTGTGGGTGAAGAAGAAGCGGATTTTGCCAAAAACAAAATTTCGCTCCGTACGCCTATCGCCATAGGGTTGATGGGTAAAAAAATCGGCGATAAAGTTGAAATTCAAGTGCCAGCTGGTCTTCTTAAATATGAGATCACCAAAATTACCGTAGCGGAGGACTAGGAAAAGTCCCGCCCTTGACAGTGTGGGATGACTTTTATAGTATCTTTTAACAATTTAACGCTCTTATCCAGAGTGGCAGAGGGACAGGCCCTGTGAAGCCACGGCAACCAGGCACTCAATTCAAATTGGGTGTTGTTAGGTGCTAATTCCTACTTTACCGATTACGGTCGATAAAGTGAGATGAGAGATGGAAATCAACATTAGGCTTCCATCTCCATGTGGAAGCCTTTTTTATTGCCTAAGGCTCCCGGGAGCGAATTGAGGAGAATCTAATGAGTTACGTGAAAGCTTTAAAGTGCCGCGAGTGCGGTCAGGAATACGAAAAAGCCGCCAAATATGTCTGCGAGTTTTGCTTCGGCCCACTGGAAGCGGCTTATGATTACGACAAAATCAAAAAAGACATGACCCGCGAAAAAATAACGTCCCGGCCTCTCAATATTTGGCGTTACCGGGAATTGCTTCCGGTGGAAGGCGACAAATATAACACTCTTCAAGAAGGGTATACGCCGTTGATCCGCGCGGACCACTTGGGCGCGCTGTTGGGTTTGAAAAATCTTTATATTAAAAACGACTGTGCGAACCCAACCCATTCTTTTAAAGACCGGGTGGTGGCGGTGGCTTCTACCAGGGCTTTGGAGCTGGGTTTTGACACACTGGCCTGCGCCTCTACGGGTAATTTGGCCAACGCCGTCGCGGCTTACGGCGCCAGGGCCGGTTTGAAACGGTATGTTTTTATTCCTTCCGACCTCGAAAAGGGAAAAATCATCGGGGCCTTAGTTTATGACCCCAATTTGATTGCGGTGAACGGCAATTATGACGACGTCAATCGTCTTTGCAGCGAGATCGCCGGTAAATACAAATGGGCTTTTGTGAATATCAACATGCGGCCCTATTATGCTGAGGGTTCCAAAACATTGGCTTTTGAAACGGCTGAGCAATTGGGATGGCAAGCGCCCGATCAAGTAGTGGTGCCGGTAGCTTCGGGTTCGCTCCTGACTAAAATTTGGAAGGGAACCCAGGAAATGATTAAGGTCGGCCTGATTTCCCAAAAGAAAATGCGGGTATTCGGGGCTCAGGCGGCAGGTTGTTCGCCCGTGACTACGGCGTATAAAGCGAAAGTCGATACCTTTCGTCCAGTGAAACCCAATACGATTGCCAAGTCTCTGGCTATCGGCAATCCGGCCGACGGCTATTACGCCCTCAAGACTATCGCAGAGTCCAATGGCGGGGCCGAAATGGCGACCGATCTGGAAATTATTGAAGGCATCAAACTTCTGGCCCAGACCGAGGGAATTTTCGCCGAAACCGCCGGCGGTGTGACCATCGCCTGTTTGAAAAAACTTGCCGAATCCCACGCGCTCGATCCGGACGCGGTGACGGTGGCCTATATTACGGGGACGGGTCTTAAAACCCAGGAAGCGGTGGCCGACCATCTCAGAGAAGTGAAAGTGATACAGCCCAATCTGGAGGCCTTTGAGGCCAGTCAATTGACTGCTGTTTCCTAAGTTTTTTCTTCAACACTGAGCTTGAAAAAGGGCTGGCAAATCCGGCCTTGCTTCAGTCATAATCAACTTTCAAATTTACCAGGAGGCTTCTCATGGCCGTAAAAGTCTTGATTCCCACACCGTTACGTAACTTAACCAATAACCAGGCTGAAGTTTTGGCCGAAGGCAATACCATCGCGGAGCTCATTACGAATCTCAGCAACAGCTATAACGGTCTTCGCGACCGTTTGGTGGATGAAAACGGTAAAATCCGCCGTTTTGTGAACATCTATTTGAATGAAGAAGACATTCGGTTTTTGCAGGGCGAAACCACGGTTCTTAAAGCGGGCGACCAAATTTCCATCGTCCCGGCCATCGCGGGCGGCAAGTAAAAGATTATCCTTAAGGCCCCGAAAAGGGCTTTTCTTTTCGTATCTTTTTTAGAAGGATCTCCGTATGGCTTCCATCAAAAAACTAGTTGAACTGGATTATCCGACCGAACTGGTGACCGAGCCGGTTCTTTCGCACATGATCAAAAAATATGACGTTAACGTCAATCTGCGCCGGGCTTCCATCACCAAGGGTTTTGGCTATGTTCAAATGCAAATCGAAGGCGAAGAGCAGGAAGTCAAGAAGGCCCTGGCGGATTTGGCGGGCAAGGGAATCGACGTTCATCCCATAGAAAAAGACGTTTTAGAATCCTAAATGACATCCGCGGACACTCAGGAAAAATTCAGCCGGCAGGTTATTCTTCCCGGCGTCGGCGCCGAAGGTCAGAAAAGGTGGAATGAGGCGAATGTTCTCCTGGCCGGCGACGGTATCGCCCTTCAGTCCGCCGCTTCCGCTCTTTCTTCCACGGGTGTTTCCAAAATAACCCTGCTGATTCAAGAAAACTTTGATCCTTCCTTTCTGGTTTCGGCACATCCCCAGTTAAGCGTCGAGGCTTTACCGCTTTCTGAACAAGTACCCCCTTTTTCAGCGGCTATTGTAGTTTCCAAAGACGCGCATTTGCGCCGCCGGTTGAATAGGCTATTCCGGAAAAACCATCAAGCCGCGGTTTTTGCCTGGCCCTCCGGCAGCGGCTATGCCCTTTTTACCAGCCGATATTTAAACGGCTGTCCCTGTCTGGAATGTTTTGAGGTTCTCAATCCCAAAGCTTTTTCAAAAGGAAGCGTCTCGGTTGAGCGTCTGCTGGGCTCGGTGGCCGCGTCCGAAGCTTTGGAACTGATCTTGAACGGCTCATCGCCCCTGGAAAATAAGGTTTGGATCACCGCTTTGGAAACAGGCATTTCGGTTAAGCATGAGGTAATACCAACCTATAAATGTCCAGCCAAGATGATTGAGGATGGCGCGAAGGTGACACCGTGAGCCAATATAACCGCTATCCTGTCGCGTCCGATGTCACCGGTCTTATCGGTGAAACCCCTCTTCTGAAACTTAAACAGATTCCGGATAAAAACTGCGCGCAAATTCTCTGCAAACTGGAATTTTATAATCCGGGCGGTAGCGTCAAAGACCGCATTGCCCTAGCCATGATTGAGGATGCGGAACAAAAAGGATTATTAAAACCGGGCGGCACCTTGGTGGAACCGACCAGCGGTAACACGGGCATCGGTCTGGCCATGGTCTGCGCCCAAAGAGGGTATAAGCTCATTTTGGTGATGCCCGAAGACATGAGTCAGGAAAGACGGGTTTTGCTCAAAGCCTACGGCGCCGAGCTGGTTTTGACGCCCGCTTCAGGTTTTATGACCGAAGCCGTCCGTAAAGCCAAGGAAATCAAAGAACAAAATCCAAATTACTTTATGCCGGAACAGTTTGCCAACCGGGCCAATCCCGAATGCCACAAAAAAACTACCGCGCCTGAAATTGATAAAGACACTGAAGGGAAGTTTGACGCTTTCGTGGCGGGCATTGGAACCGGTGGAACCATTACGGGGGTCGGTGAATACTTTAAAGCGAAGAATCCGGCCATCAAAATCATCGGCGTGGAGCCCGCCGCTTCCTCCGTCTTGTCCGGCGGCAAACCAGGTATCCATCGTATCCAGGGTATCGGGGCGGGTTTTATTCCCTCGGTTTTAAACCGCTCGGTTTTAGATGAGGTGGTGACGGTCACCGATCACGAAGCCTATCTCATGACCAAACGCCTGGCCCGGGAAGAGGGTCTTCTTCTGGGTATTTCCTCCGGCGCCAATGTGGCCGCGGCTTTGAAGGTGGGGGCTCGTTTGGGTCCGCAAGCCCGGGTAGTCACCATTTGCTGTGATATGGGCGAGCGCTATTTTAGTTTAGAAGCGGAGTTTGAATCCGAACTGTCCGCCAAGGGGCTTTGATCGGTTTCTGTCCGGTAAGTTCTTGTAAACCTTCCCTCCTCTTCTTAACCTATTCCACAACGAGGTGAAACTATGGCTCTTAAAATTGAAATTTATTCGGACGTCATCTGCCCCTGGTGTTATCTGGGTGAAAGCCGGCTTAAAAAAGCCATCGAGGCTCTCCCAAAGACCGCCAAAATTGAAATTAATTACTTACCTTACGAACTTAATCCGGCCACAGCGGAAGCCGGGGTGGACCGCAAAAAATACCTGGAAGCCAAATATGGACCCAGAATTAAAGAATCGGATCAGCGTTTGAAATCTCTGGGTCAGACCGTGGGTATCGAATATAACTTTGAAAAAGCCGAAAAAATTCCCAACACGCTCAAGGCGCATCGTTTGATCTGGTTGGCGGATCAAAAAGGTTTGCAAGAAAAAGCGGTGAAGGGGTTGTTTAAAGCCTATTTCACCGATGGCATTGATATCGGTGATGACCATGAACTGGCGAGCGTCGCCTCGGAATGGGGAATGGACAACGCCGAAGTGCTTCAGTTTTTGAAGTCAGGTAAGGGTACGGAAGAAGTGCGGGCTTTAGAAGAAAAGGCCTATAACCTGGAAATTACGGGTGTGCCTTTTTTCATCTTTAACGGCAAGGCGGCGGTTTCAGGGGCGCAGGAAGTGGAAACCTTTACGGACATCTTGCGGCAAATGACCGGCGACAAAGTTCGTTAATTTACCCAGCCGCTGTGAATTTTAAAATCTACCGGCTGACTTTTAATAATCTCAGCTTCTTTCTCCAGCAACCTTAACCACCGGGTGTCCACTTCTTTCGCGGGACTCACCTTTTTGGCCATGTCCAAAAATAGTTGATAGTGGCCATTTTCAGACGCTACAAGATTTCCATAAAACTTCGCCAATTCGGTGTCCTTTGATTCTTCCGAAAGACGGATAAAGCGTTCGCAAGACCGGGCCTCGACCAGAGCGGAAACGACCAGCCGGTCCGTCAAATCATCTTTGCCCTGTCCCTTGCGTATTAATTTTCGGAGGTCATAGGCGTAAGGATTTTTATGGGCGCGTTCCAATTCGCCGCCTCTTTTTTCCAGCAGTTTTAAAACCGCCTGCATGTGCAAAGTTTCATCCCGGGCGATAGAGGCCACCGAAGCCAGCCAGTGGGCCGGCGCCTGGGGGCCGGGCCAGAGGTTTAAAAATTCCAAAGCGTTGTTGGCCGCTTTTTTTTCCAGATAAACCTGGTCCGAAAGAAGCGCGTTCGCGTTTTGAAGGACGCCTTTGGCCCACGCGGCGGGGGTTAAAGAAACAAGGGGCAAGTCGGTGGAGGGCGGCACAAGGTTCCTTCGTAATCATTTAAAGTGTTGCGGCCGGTTTTTACCGGTAAAATGAGCTTCATTTTAATCGCAAAAGAGGAAACTTTGGTAATTAGACGTCATCAAAAAAGTTTGGGCTTGCTGGGCCAGTTTGTTGAGGATTTTAGATCCGTCGGTTGGGCCATCTGGCAAGTGGTTGCCCTCGCCCAAAATCCGAAGCACGGGCATAAACGGTTCTTTGCCAGTTCTCTGGCTTTTAAAACCATATTGGCCCTGGTTCCGGCCCTGGCGATTTTAATGGCGGTCCTGGCCAACGACGCCTTTAGTTTCAGAAGAGATCAAATACTGGATCAGATTGTGGATGTGATCTATCCGGTTCAAACCCAAGCGGATAATTCGTTTTTGGACCCGGATGAACCGCAGAATTTGCAGCAGTTAAACCAGATCGGCAAGCAGGAAATTCGGATTTCCATGAAAAAATTCGCGGCTTATTCCCGCCGGGCCGGATTTTTTGGATTTATCGGATTTATGATCGTTGTGTTTTTGTTGATGCGGGACATTGAACACGCCTTTAATTTTCTTTGGGGGATTGAAAGTCCGAGGCCGATCCTTTCCCAAATGATCCGGCACGCGGTTTTCTTTATCGGCCTGCCCATCGCGGCGATTATTTTACTTACCCTCAAGGGATGGTTTTTGAATTCGGGTTTGGTTCATCCCCTCGCCCATGAGTGGTTTTACTCGACTTTTCTGCCTTTTTTGACCGTCGCGGCGGCCTGCGCATTTATGTATTGTCTGGTTCCCAACACCAAAGTGGAAAAGCGTTCGGCGATTTTGGCGGGTCTTCTCATCAGTTTTTTACTGGCCATCGCCCGATGGCTGATGAACTGGTATACCCTGAAGATATTTGAGCGGAATCATGTGTACGGCGCTCTTTGGATGATTCCGGTGATACTGCTCTGGTTTTACCTATCCTGGTCGGTGGTGCTCTTCGGGGCCGAACTCACCCATTTTATTCAAAAGCACCGAAACCGGCATTTGGTTTAAGCTTTTCGTTTCTTTTTGGGCTGATTTTTTCTTGGCCGTTGTTTTTGAGGCGGGTTTCTTTTAACGGCCGGCCGTTGCTGAGGCTTTCTGGTCATGGGTTTTCTAACCTGCGTTTTCGCCGGGTGGCGCGCGGTCTGATTGTGTTTCACTTTAGTTGGGTGAACGGCATGCGGTTTGGCTTTCAGCTTTTCTGCGCCTTCGTGGTTTCCCGCGATTCCGGCCTTTGAGGACAAACCTTTTTGATGCGGCCGGTGAGGGGCGATTCCCCCATTGATCCGCGCGGAGCGTTTTTTCTGAACCATCTTTTTGGTTTTAACCCAATTTTGATAGTGACTCTTTTCGGCGGGGCTTAAATGTCGTTTGGGCAGGAAACTGGCGTTTTTCAGATTAAAAGTAGAGTGTTCATTTTCCTTAACCACCTGTGTCTGGCCGTCTTTTTGCATTTCAACGGCGCCATGATAGGTTTTGGTACCGATATAATCGCCCTGTTTTTGAACTTCAAATCCCGTACCGCGAACCGCGCAAACAACGCCTCCAGCCTCAATTTCAAAACTGGATTTGCTTTCGTTCAGCTTTTCCACTTCGGACAATATGTTTCCCAGGATCAGCTCAATCCGGCTGCTGAATCCCTGGGTGGCGTTAGGTGTTAAGTCTGTTACTTTAATCTGGCTGTTGGCGGAAAGATGAACCATGGTGTTGTCGTTGAGCGCCAGGGTCATTTCTGAATAGTCTTTTGTGATTAGCTCGTCCCCGGGTTCGACCGATTCACCCTCCACGGCGGATTCGGGTATGGTGTCGTCGCCCGTCAGGATCAATCCGGTGCCTTTAATGTCCTCAATGGTGTAATCCAAAGCGGGGGTATCGGTGGGGGTGGGAACTGTGGAAGTTAGAGACGATGCCACCACGATGGGCGTGGGTGAAACCACCGGGGTGGGTAACTCCATTTCCCTTTCCGCCGGCTTGCTTTTGCCGCAAGCAATGGCGATGGGTAATAGAAGGATCAGGGCCAACAGCGTTTTTTTCATGGAGACATTTTAGCTAAATTGCCCGGCGGTAAATCACTAAAAATCGCATCCGGGCTGTGATAAAGTCTTGCGGTTTCCATTTCGGATGAGGCCCATTTGAAGAAATACAAAACACTCCTGCGCAGCTTTGTGCTTTTTTTATCCACAGGCGCCGCTTTGGCTCAATATAACTCCATTTCCAGGCCTTATCTGGTAGCGGCAGGTATCGAAGTGGCGGCGGACGCGGAAGCCGATATATGGCTTAACGACATCTATGTCGGCCATTGTCCGCACACAACCACGGCGACGGGCTGTAAACCCTTCAGCGCGAAAGGGGATAGCCTTTGTTATTTCAAAAAGAATAATCTTCTGGCCATTCTTCTGCGGGGGGCCAAAGGCCATTCGGGCGATCGTTTTATCGGAGTCGCTTACGCTTTTTGGTTTAAGTTATCGGATGGCACTTTTCATGTCATTCACAGCTCTTCAACGGATGAACACCGTTGTTTATATCTGATGAATTCTGACGCGGACGAGCCTATCGGCTGGCGTAAACCGGGTTTTGATGATTCTCAATGGGCTTCGGCTCAATATTCAGGAGACATGATTCCTAATACGGCCACCTTAGCCATTGATCGTCAGGGTGATATTGCCGGTTTTTTAACCGTGGGTTCCGGGGGTTATCTGGTTCAAAACCCGGGTGAAAAGCAGTTATTCCGCAGGTCATTTACTTTGGACATATCCGCGAATCCCCGGTGCCTTCCCCAAAGTTTCCCGGCACCTTCTAATCCCTATCTGTCCGCTTATTCTCAACCGGTGTCCAATCAAGGATTGTCCCAATCGATTACGCCTCAAGTGTTGCCGGCTCATCGAGAACCTTTGCAAGCCTCACCGCAATTACAACGACCGACGGCTCAACCGAGCTTTCAATGGGTCGAGGCAACAAATGAAAATCTGCCAACCGCCACACCGACTGCGGTGGTTTATAGGCCGAATGTTTCAGCGCCGGCGCCAATAGTGGCGGTGCCGGCCGCGTCCTTACCCACGCCGATTGTTCAGAATGACGGGGCTATTGTTTTTGGGGCGTCTAACGCTAATATTTTAGTGTCCTTTGGCGACGGCCCTGGTTATTACACGGTGGAGGCGGTTGACGCGAATTTTAGTCATTTGAAAACCCTGTTGAATCAACGGGTGATCAGCGCTTCAGACATGTGGTTGAGCTGGGATGGAACAGACGACGCGGGCAATTATGTTCCGCCGGGCCGTTATTATGTACTCTGCTCTAAAGACGGCGTGGTTCTTCAAAAAATTATTTTGCGGCACATATCTCCCTAAGGCGAACATGAATTTAAAGAATTTAAAAATTTTAATCGTGGGCGTGGGGGGCCTGGGCTGCCCCGCGTCCCTGGCCCTGGCCGAAGCGGGTGTGGGCGCCTTGGGTCTGATGGACCCCGACGTGGTGGAAATTTCTAACCTTCACCGGCAAATACTTTATTCGGAAAAGGATTTGGGACAGTTGAAGGTTGAGGCCGCCCAGCGCCGATTGAGCCGATTATTTCCTGAAACGAAAATTAATATCGTTCCGGAAGCCTTTGGGGCGGCCAACGCCGAGGCGGTTTTTGAAAAGTATGATTTAATCATCGATGGTCTGGACCGTCTGGAAAAAAAGTTTGTCCTGAACGATTGGTGCGTCAAACTGGAAAAACCTTTTGTGCACGCGGGCGTGGTCAAGTTCGAGGGCCAGGTTCTGCCGGTGATCCCCGGTCAGACCGCCTGTCTGCGCTGTTTGATTCCCAAAATTCCGCCTCCTTTCGCTTTGCCCACCTGCCGTGAAGCGGGGGTGCTGGGTTCTTTTTCGCAAGCCATCGGCTACTTGCAGGCTTACGAGGCTTTAAGATTATTCGAGCATCCGAAGGATCTGTTTCTTTGGAAGTGGGACATTCAAAAACGCACCGCGCGGTCTATCCGCCCGCTTCGAAATCTCGAATGCGCGGCCTGCTCCCAAAAAGTATTTGAACAAAAAATAGGCTCGGTTTCCTGTGAAGTTTAAGAGGAATGGAGCGATATGCACAATTTTATGTACGGGCCACCGGCACCGCACTAAACTAGGCGTGTTTCACCTGTTTTGATGCTTCCATTTCGCGCTGTTCGGCCCAGGAGTGTTTCATGAGCGAGTTGAAAAACGAAGACAACCGTCAATTTCCACGAATTGAGTTTGTGACCGAGGTTGATATTCAGCAGGTGGAGGCTGTGGACGGCGACGCTTTCGTTGTTAAAGAAACCACTGTTTTGGGCAAAGCCCTTGACATCAGCGAGGGCGGGATGCGGTTGCAATTGACCGATGCCGCGGAGCTGGGCGAGATTCTCAAATTAAATTTTTTTCTGGAAAAAAATAATCCTTTGGAAGTTTATACCAAACAGGTTTGGAAAAACGGCAACATTTACGGTTTGAAATTCATTCCCGCGACCGAAGGCGAGGGGAAACACGTCCACTTTTACTTGACCAAAAACCCGGTTATTTGAGTTTTTTAACCTCATTTTGATTATTCCTCCGTACTAGACCACTCGTTTTTTCCTTTTTACTTGATCCATGGGCCGATCGCTCTCATAATTTGTCTAGATGTTTATTCTTGAGGGGCGCGACGAATGATTCGAAAGCTGCAATTTATTTCGAGGGTGCTGCTGTTGGTTTGTCTGCCGGCTTTCGTCATGAAGCCGGTGTTGATGACCGCGGTCAAATGCGTTCAGAATTCAAACGCCGGCGCGGTTCAAAAGGCCCAGGGCGGTTCCCATTCGGGCCTCAAAGTTCATTACTTTAAACAGCGGGCGATTAAGCGGGAAGCTTGTCAGCTTGCCGTCCTGACCCCTTGTTTTCGAAAAATGATCCTGGATTCTTCCCTGGGTTCTGTTTTAATTTTTGCCTCCGATTCCATTCAGCACTCTCCTTCCGGCACTCTTATTCTCCGAATCTAAAACCTTTCGTTTAGAGCTTTCAACCGTTCCGCGGGAACGGTTGCGTTGGGCGCTAATCCGCGTCCCAAACCACTCAAGATCGGAGGGACTGATGACCAGTAAAATTGAAATAAGATATTTTAAAACCGCTCTTCTCAGGGGATACGCTGTGCTCAAGCGCCTGTGGGACCGGGATATGGTTCCCCAGGATTTGGAACTGCATTATTTTCTTCACTGGTTCGTGGTTTGCGACGGAAACATCGTGCAAGCCGCCCAAGAACTTAAAGTTCATAGAAACACCATCGAAAACCATTTCCGGAAATTTGGGTTTTCCAAGAAAGCGGTTCTTCTGCGCAACGTTTTTCTGATGCTGGAAGGCGGTATGAAGCAGACCGGTTTTGAGGATAATTTTTTTAATTTATACAACCGGTTCAATGAAAAAACAAAATTAAGCCTCTTCGAAAACAAGCTACTGATCCAGTTGTGGCAAACCCGCTTCTCGATTAAAACCCTGAACGCTCATTACCTGCTTTGGGCCGTCAGGGCCGGTAAAAGCAAAGAGTGGATCCATGAGAAACTGGATTTTTCCGAACGCAACTGTCTGCGCGTTCTGGGGTTGGCGCTCGATACGAAAAAAAGAGATGGGTTCTGGCTCGCGCCCTTAAAACCCTCGGCGAGTGAAATCTACAAACGCAATCGTTCCGGTGAGGCCGGGAAAACCCAGAAGCGGAAATTGGAAAAATCGGGCGTTTAAAACATAAGCGAACCTTGGAGGCCCGGCTCCCGGCCGGGTGATTTATCCAATCCGCCCTGGGTCAGACCAACTCGCGGCTGGAAATTGGAAACGGCGGCGTCCGTTTATTGTGAACGGGCGCTAAGCTGGTTTGATTAAAACTTCAATTTGCCCGCCATTACTTTGAAACTTTTTGATGAACTTATTCGTCATATTCTTTGCGGCTCTTTTGGTAGGTTTTTTAGTTGGGCTTGATTCCATAGGCCGATCTTACCCATAATTCTGGGTAGATAGCTGTTTCAAGGAAACGCAAAAATGCGCCAAAAACTGCAATTTATAGCTCAAATTCTGCTGTTGCTCTTTTTGCCTGCCTTTGTCCTGAGGCCGGTGGTCGTGTCGGTGGCTAACAGTTTCCAGAATTCGAGCGCCCATTCGGTTCAAAAATCCGGTTCTTATCAAACTCTCACCGGCAATCATGAAAATTTGAGTTCTGTTTCCCGGGAAACCTCGCAAATTCCAACTTTGTCGCCCTGCATTCAAAAAACCATCCTGGCTTCTTCCCAGGGCCGGGTTTTGGCTTTTGTTTCAACGGCCGTTAGTTTCACTCCTCGAAATTTTCTGGTCCTTCGAATTTAAACCACCTTTCGTTTAAGAGCGGTCAACCGGCCTTACCGGTTGATGGTTTTCGGCGTTTTCACGCCCAAAAATACTCAACGAAAGGGGTAATCCATGAAACGCAATGAATTTTGGTTAGGTATCTGCCTGCTGGCCTCTATTCTCACGGCCATTTTCGCGGGCAATCTTTGGCCGCTGCTCAATCAGCCGCTATATCCCAAGCTTGAGTCTTTTTTCCGTTCGGACAGAAGTCATTTGAACCAGCCCAGTCGTGTTCCCGTCGGGGAGGAACAGCCGAGGAGCTAGATGAAGTTGTGCCTAGTTCAAACGTCCGCGGCGTTTGGACTTGAAAAGAAAGGAGTTTCGTCATGAAAAATAAAAAAGTTTATTTAATCTGTTTTTTGTTCGGTTTGGGGATGGTGATGGGCGGCTGTGCCGGCAGCCGACAGGTGGCCAGTTCGGAGGTTCCGAACGCGCCTAACGAGGCATCTTCGCCCGCCAAGACCAGTTTTAAACAAGCGGGGCATTATGTGGTGAAACCGCATGACTGCCTTTGGACCATCGCGGGTAAATCAAGCATTTACGGCGATCCGTTTCAGTGGCCCCTTCTCTACAAAGCCAACCGGGATTTGATCCAGGACCCGGACCTGATTTACCCCCGGCAGAAATTGCAGGTGGCGGAAGGACTGAGTCAGGCGCAAATCGTCCGGGCCCGGCAACTGGCGGAAAACACTCCCGCCTACAAACCACACAAGAAGCGCCGTGGTGGAAATAACTTTGAAAAAAGCGGTTCTCAGGGAAACCAGAGGACTGGACAGAATATCCATTTTTCCGGGTTTAGACTTTTCGATCGCCTGCAGAACTTGAGGAATGCCGCTCCCTTTAGCCTCGGGAGCGAACCAAACCACCAGCCAGGTCGAAAAAACAAACAGGATGGGAGTCAACATCAATACCCAGACGGGATGTTCATGGTAACGATGAATAAAAAATTGTTGCGTGTTGGAAATGACCAATGAGAAAAGATAGGCGGCGATACCCACGATGACAGCCGCCGCTAACTGGGATGCCTGGATATAAGTACCCGGGTGAAGGGGATTCCATTTTTTTATTCCGTCGGCTAACAACCATTTCGCCTTACGGCCTCCGGCATTTTCACGAAACGTCTTCACGGGGACAGGCGTTGACGAGGCCATAGGGTTCCAATTTCAAAAAGAGTAGACGCTGATACGATTCTAAGCCGACTATACAGAAACAAACACGACAAAAAATCAGTCTTCTAAAATCGGAACCCCAATCCTAATACTATGATGAAATCGCCGTTTGCCGGAGGAGCCTTTTGTCTTCAGCTCGACTGAGATACCGTTCGCTATAAATCTCATCCGGTACGGGTTTTAAGGGCGCCAGCCAGAAACCGTTGATGGTTTTCGGATTGAGGCAGGAAACTAAAATTCTCAGACAATGCCGCCCCGTATAACCCAGCTTTTTTTTGAAACCATTCACGGGACTTGTGATTTCTCAAAGCCCAGAGCATGAAATGGGCGCCCAGGGTCTTGAACGAAAACCCCGTTTGCCACAGCCGGATCAATAATTTGTTCTCGTTAAAACGCAGCTCATTTTTAACGTCGTACTGGCGATAGAACTTAAAAAAGTTCGACTCAAAAGAGGCTTTTTTATTTTTCTCCACCAGCTGCTGCCAGGAATGCCGCAGGCTGACCGCCTTTTGGGAAAAACCAAACCGCAAAAAATGAACCTGAATGGTATTTCGATGAATCCGGAGAGCCTCCGCGGCGCGGATAATATTGCCGTCATAAATGACAAACCAATAAAGAAAATAATGCCGTTCCAGTTTTTCCGGAACAAAATTCCTTTTCCAAAGCCTGTCCAGCGCGTC
>Ga0206855_10188_pt1 | contig 18438 bp, 14 predicted proteins | sample Alteio_BWOrgCont_51_FD_152637 | JGI IMG/M metagenome (GOLD analysis project Ga0206855, IMG submission 152637) | Enriched cells from forest soil in Barre Woods Harvard Forest LTER site, Petersham, Massachusetts, United States -... | ecosystem: Environmental > Terrestrial > Soil > Temperate forest >...
CAACTAAAACAGCATTTATAGCAGTACCTGTACCTGATGTAGTATTTGTACCCGCCCAGTTTATGGTCGTTCCTGCAATGCAGGGGCTAATAGTAAATGAAACTGTATTTCCACTGCATATAACCATTGAGTCTGGTGTTGCACTTATTTTAGGGGTAGGGTTAATGATAAGTTTTTGTGAAGTGAATTTATTAACAGCAGTATCGCCACAAGCGTCAATAATTACCGGTGGCGGTACAAGCACTGTATCTGCTTTGCCGCAAAAGGTAGGGCAGCCGGGTATTGTTATTGGAATGCTTAGTGATGCAAAGCTGGTACAACTTGCATATTTCCCGAAGACAGTATCTTTTTTACCAAGCCATGGATGGGTAAGTGTATAAGGTGGCACTCCATATTCTGCATCAGCTTTCATTGTTACCTGGCAGTTGTTAGAACACACTTTAGTCGGGTTAATGCTAAACTTAAAGGCTGTATCAGTTTCGCCAACAACATAAGCTTCAAAAGTTGTATAGCCACCATAATAAATATAGTCGGTATCGCAGGTAGTACCCATAGTATCGCGGGCATTTTCCTGTTTTAACCAGAAGTTCTGGGGAGTGCAGGATGGTGTAAAACAACATAATAATGAACTGAGGAAATTGAATCCAAATGGTATTACAGCATAAACACCTGAAGTTGCCTTGGGGTTTGAAAATACAGGCGAAGTTCCACAACTTGTTGCAAACTTAACAAACGCATGGTTCATAAAAATAAACGGAGATGAAGAGAAATTTGTCTGTAAACAAGAAGCAACGTAAAAGCCCGTAACTGTTATGCCTCCTGGGATTGTTACCTGCATGCTGTCGTTCATTGAGTAATTGGGTAAAACGCAAGTTGGCATACCATTACCCGCCCATACCGAATAAACGCCTGATACCAAGGGGTCGATAGTAACAGGATAGGTTGCATTTTTAAGCCATTCATCAGGAACGATTGTTTTTAAAATGTGTTTGCCATTTTCGGTAACGAACTGGTAGTAACCTACACATGTTTTGCCTGCTCCATCATAGCAAAGGGGGGCGCTGAATCTTGCCAGCACATTACCGTCATTTGTGGTTAATACATAATTACCTTTCCATTTCTCCTGCGTGAGCACTCCCTTATTCCCTTCTGTTACAAAATGGCAACTTGCCGGATACTTAATTTCTTCTGAAACAGTAATACCCTTGCCTGTAGATTTGTTTATGACGTAATCGGTTTCAATTCTGCCGGGAGATAAGCTCACCTTTTTTTGAATGTCAGGGCTGAGGTTCAAAATAATTTGTTTGTCGGTTACCGACGAAACGTGTTCACTGAACCATTCGCCGTTTATTCGGGTATCAATATTATAACTGAGTTGTTTTCCCTTACCCATGTTTATTTCAGTGCTGCCATCTTTTTTTACTTTGCAGGCATTGGGTTGCTGATCGGCTATCCAGCCATCGGCATCAGGTTTTAATTCAACTTTTATAGGTTGCAATTTGCCCTGTGCATCCATATAGTTAATAGGTTCGTAGCTATTATGGATAATTACTTTTTTATTGTTTAGCAAGTAATAAGAACTGAAAATTGTTCGCTTCGATTCTACTTCTGTAGCTGTTTTCAGAAGTGAATCAACATTCACATTGACTTGGGGCAAATCATCCGTCTTTAATTGCGAGACCAAAGGATTTGCTTGTTGTGCGTTAAGGTTAAAACTGTATGATAATAATGCTATGGTCCAGGGAGATAAGGTAAGACCAAGATTCTTCATATTTCTATTTCAATAAAATTAAGTTTTGTTATTATATAGCAAATATATGATTTAGACTATTCTAATGCTAAGAATATTACGGTTTTTTGTCTAAAACTGTAAAGTAGCAGAATAATATGAAGGGGGAAGGAAAGTAGCTATGTAGTTTGCAATTTTATACTTTTGTTTTATGCAAAGCCAATTTGAAAAATACCTGTCGGCACTGATTGGTAAACCGGAACAAAAGCACTTTCTCCTAGCCGTTAGCGGCGGGGTTGATTCTGTTGTTATGGCAGATTTATTTAAAAAAGCAAGCTTTCAATTTGCAATAGCCCATTGTAATTTTCAGTTACGCGGAAATGAATCGGAAGGCGATGAACATTTTGTAAAGCATCTGGCAGAGGCATATAAAGTGCCTTTTTTTGCAAAGCGTTTTGAAACCAATTCGTATGCTGAAAAGAATAAAGTATCGGTACAAATGGCAGCACGAGAGCTGAGGTATGATTGGTTGAAAGAATATACGGCAAAGGATAATTTCGATTATGTGGTTATTGCGCATCACGCTGACGATGCGATCGAAACCTTTTTTATTAACCTGCTGCGTGGTACCGGTATAGCAGGGCTTCACGGTATTTCATCGGTACATGATAATGTTATAAGGCCCTTATTATGCTTTTCAAGAAAGGAGATTGAGGATTATGCCAAAGCAAAAAAACTTAAATGGAGAGAAGACAGTAGTAATGCCTCAGATAAGTATGAACGTAATAAAATACGCCACCACCTTGTTCCTGAATTGTTAAAGATTAGTCCCGATGCTACCCACGCAATCAGGCACACTATTGAGCACCTTAGGGAAGCTGAAGCTATTTACAGAAAAACAATAGAAGACAGAATCAATAAGCTGGTTGCCAAACGCGATGGGAAAATATATTTTTCACTGGATGGGTATAGGAAACTTGAGTATGGCCATGTGTATCTTTATGAGACGATTAAAGACTATGGATTTAACCATACCCAGGCTAAAGAAATAATGGAAGCAATGGAAGGGCAACCCGGGAAGAGATTCCTTTCTGAAAATCATGAGTTAATAAAAGACAGAAAGCACCTTGTGCTTGTGGAAAGAGACGGTAAAAAAGAGAAAGAAGAGAGTAGGATTAGTAGCACAGATATGGCGTTTAGTAATGGAGAAGTACAATTAACCATTAATATAAAAGATAAACACCCGGATTACAAGCCCTTTCACCCTCCGTCTGTTGCCAGCCTCGATTATGACAAGTTGATATTTCCCCTTACGGTAAGAAAATGGGCAAAAGGAGATAAATTCTGCCCCTTGGGAATGAAAAGGCCCCAGAAAATAAGCGATTTTCTGATAAATAATAAGATATCCCTGACAGATAAAAACAGTGTCTATGTAATGCTTTCGGGCAATGAAATTGCTTGGGTTATAGGGCATAGAATAGATGAGCGATATAAAATTGTTTCCACAACAAAAAAATTGTACATTTGTAATATAGTTAATACCCAATAAAAATAGAACAAGATTATGGACACAGTTAAAGCTCCCGAAACTATCGAAAAAGAAAAAGTAGCAAGCCTGCATTTCCCTGAAACAGAAGTACTGGCTGCAAAGGACGATCTTCAAAGACGCACTTACGAACTTGAAAGAGCCAGCCAATTGGGTAATGGTGACCACGTAAAGATTAAGATAGTTTTTGAAGATAATGAGAACATTAAGCAGGTGGAAACCACTGTTTGGGCAGTAACTGAAGGCAGAGTGGTACTGAAGCATGGTATTACTATTCCTATCAACCGTATTCACGAAATAAGGCTTTAACCATAAATGAAGAACTTTTTAAGGGTTGCCGGTGCAATTCTTTTTTTTGTTTTTTCCATTGATGCAAATGCGCAATTCGGAAACGGGGGTACATTTAAAATACCTGAGCACGTTAAGTGGACATTTTCAACGGAACAAGTAAATGATAGTGAATTTGTCCTCATTTCTCATGCTAAGATGGACAAGGGTTGGCATGTGTATACCCAAAAACTTGACCCAAGGGCAGTACAAATCCCTACTTTATTCACTTATTCAGTTACCAAAGATTTTGTGTTGAATGATTCTACAAAGGAAGTGGGTAATGTTATAACTAAAGAGGATAACGACCCAAAAGAAACTGAAACATATTTTTTGGATTCTGTTAATTACAGGCAAAGAATAACTATCCGCAATTTTAAAGGATTTACGGTAAAAGGAAATGTATCTTACCAAACATGTGATACAGTATCATGTATGAATCCTCCGGCTGTAAATTTTTCATTTACAATTCCGTCTGTTAAAAAAACTGAGTCTAAATCGGGTTACGGCTTAATATGGCTATTGGGTTTCCTGGGCGGGTTAGCGGCACTTTTTACCCCTTGCGTGTTTCCAATGGTTCCTCTTACAGTAAGTTTCTTTACCAAAAGAAGCAAGGATAAGAAGAAGGGACTGCGTAATTCAATACTATACGCATCAAGCATTATTGTAATATATGTGTTGCTGGGCCTTATAATAACTGCTATTCTCGGCCCTGATGGGATGAATGTGATTGCCAGTAATGGTTGGGTGAACCTTGCGTTCTTTATCATATTTGTAATATTTGGATTCTCATTCCTGGGTGCTTTTGAACTTACTCTGCCTTCCTCCTGGGTAAATAAAGCCGATAATGTTTCTGAAAAGGGAGGATTTATGGGTGTATTTTTCATGGCACTTACCCTTTGCCTGGTTTCCTTTTCTTGCACTGCTCCCATTGTAGGTTCATTACTTGCGGAGGCTGCGTCAGACGGTAAGTACTGGAACCTGGTGATAGGCATGTTTGGATTTTCGGTAGCTGTGGCATTGCCCTTTGCTCTTTTTGCGGCCTTCCCGGCATGGTTGAATACACTGCCTCAATCTGGTGGATGGTTGAACAGTGTTAAGGTGGTTTTGGGTCTGCTCGAGATAGCTTTTTCACTGAAATTTCTTTCCACATCTGATCTCGTTGGCCTGCATATTAAGTTCCTGCATTTCCATATCAATGGCCCTATGGGTATCCTAAAACGTGAAATATTTATTGCCTTGTGGATAGTAATATTTGTACTTATCGGGCTATACTTGTTAGGTAAAATAAAGTTCCATCACGATTCTGAATTAAAGTATGTAAGCGTTACCCGTGTAATGCTAGCTATAATAGCCTTTACTTTCGCCGTATACCTTTTGCCCGGAATGTTTGGCGCTCCATTAAAACTGATTGGCGGTTTTCCACCCCCTGAACGATATAGTGAAGGCTGGGGATTTTCGGCAAATAATGATAATGGGAAATCAGATACTGCAAAAAATTCAACGAGTGGTAGTCGTAGAGTAAGGAATGAATCTATTGGTTGCCCCTTTGACCTTAATTGTCTGACTAATTATGACAGTGCACTGGCATATGCTAAACGGATAAATAAACCTGTAATGATTGATTTTACAGGATACTCATGCGCTAATTGCCGCAAGATGGAGGCTGATGTCTGGTCTGACCCGCGTGTTCTTAATGTAATGAAGAATGACTATGTATTGGTATCCTTGTATTGTGATGAATCTAATGAATTGCCCGTTTCGCAACAGACAGTTTCTAAAACAACAGGGAACAAAATTGAAACCGTGGGAGATAAGTGGAGTGATTTGGAAGCAAGTGCATTTAACAGCGCAGCAAGGCCTTTATATGCATTAGTTGACGCAAATGGAAAGTTGCTTACGCCTGTGAAAGGAGGCTATGATCCGGACATTGATGCATATGTTAAATTCCTGGAAGATGGCAAGAAGAATTTTCACCCCTAATAACGTGGTGAAATATGCTGCCTATGCAAACTAAAAATTTATGAAAGAAAGTATAAAAGCGGCATGGGAGCAGCACCCGCTGACATTGATTCTGTTTTGTGGTTTATTCTTCCGGCTTATTGCTGTTATCTTCTCCAAGGGTTACGGAATGCACGACGACCACTTTCTGATTATTGAACCAGCAGCAGCATGGCTCGACGGATATAACTATACGCACCACTGGTTACCGAATACTGATGTACAAAGGCCTGATGGTTTTACATTGTTTTATTCGGGGATAAATTACATAGTATTGCTGTTATGTCGTTTATGCGGCCTTGATGACCCGCAAGGCAAAATGTACGTCATTCGTTTTCTTAATGCTTTGTGGTCGCTACTGGTGATAGTGTATGGCTACAAAATAGCCGAACGCTATGCCGGAATGAAAGTAGCAAGACAAGTGGGTATGATTCTGGCTTTGCTTTGGTTTATGCCCATGTTTGCGGTACGCAACCTGGTTGAAGTAGTTTGTATGCCGGCATTACTGATTGCCACATACTACCTTACCGATAAGGAAAAAAAGGACAAGATAATAACCTATTTGTGGATTGGTTTTTGGTGCGGTATTGCATTTAACTTACGTTTTCAATCGGCGCTATTTATTGCAGGAGTGGGGCTAATTGTACTTTTCAGGAAAAACTGGAAGGGTTTTTTAATGTTTGCTGTTGCAGGCATAGCTACGGTACTGGCTATGCAATTGGTGGCCGATGAACTGATTTGGGGCCAGCCGTTTGCAGAACTTTCGGCATACATTAAATATAATGTTACCCATGCCAATGATGTAATAACAGGTGGATGGTATAATTACATTTTACTTCTTGGCGGCTTGCTTATTCCGCCTGTAAGTTTGTTTATATTATTCGGGTATGCGCGTTCATGGAAAAAATACCCTGAATTATTCTGGCCGACATTCCTTTTTTTCTTTTTCCATTCCATCTTTCCCAACAAACAGGAACGTTTTATTCTGCCTGTAGTGCCTGTGATTATTGTGTTGGGTTGTATAGGCTGGAATGAATATATAGCCCAATCGGGGTTCTGGCAAAAGAGGGCGCGGTTATTGAAAATATGCTGGACGTTTTTCTGGATATTGAATTTAATTGCACTGCCCGTTATTTCACTTACCTATTCTAAAAGAAGCAGGGTGGAATCGATGTGTTATTTATCGAAACAAAAAGATTTGCGGAATGTAATGGAGGAAAATACTAATGAAAATGATGCCATACAAGTACCAATATTTTACATAAATAAATGGGATGTAGATGTTATTAATGTTACAAAGAAAAGCAACCTTGCTAAGGCGTATTATTATTATACCAAGGATTTTCCAAAATCTTTACATCCGAATTATGTAATATTTTTCGGAAAGAAGAATATTGGGGCGAGGGTTGATTCATTTAAGAAAGTATACCCTGATGCAGAATTAAAAACGGTTATTCACCCAAGTTTTATCGACCAGGTAATGGAATTTCTGAACCCGGTAAATAAAAACGAAAATGCCTATATATACAAATTCAACCCTGACGGGGCAATTGTTCCTTCTCCAAGTGATACTATAAGCTCAGGCCATTGAAGTAACGTTTTTCTTGAATAGGCGGAAAGCGATAGTGGAAAGCACTGCGCCGAATACTAATAAAACGCCTACTTTTTCAAGATATATAGGGTCTGTTATAGGTATCTGTCTCCAGAATATATCGAAGAATGCCTGTATTGACCAGTAATTGATAGACACATGCCCTACGCTTTGCATCCAGGAAGGCATGAGAAAACTGGGTACCATGCTGCCACCAATAACCGACATACTGAGTATGGCAAGAGTGCTCAGGCTTTGCAATTGTTCACGGCTTTTAACAACAGCTGCCAGGAACATTCCAAAACCAGAACAGGCAAAAGCAGTGGAAAGTATTACTACCAAAACCGCAAGTATTTTAGGTATCAATACCAAACCGAACACAAGTGAGGAGAAGCTGAACATAATAAGCAGTTGTACTGTGGCATAGAGAATAGCACAAATCATTTTTCCCGAAAGTATTTGTGTAGAAGTAAGGGGAGAGTAAAGGAGCCTTTTCAATGTGCCATTTTCTTTTTCTTCCAGTATTCTGCCGCCCATGGCAGTCAGGCTGAACATCAGCATCATTACTGCAGTACCTGCAACTGCCTGCACAATTCCCTGGTTGTCGGTTTCTTTTTCAATAGGTGAACTCTGCATTTTCATAATGTTTTGTTGCAGGTCATCCATTCCTTTGGAACTGGCATCAAGGTTTTTCTTCATTTGGATAGTAGCCATCATCATACTTAGACTATCCATTCCGGCAAATTGTTTTTGCGCATTTCTCATCACCATTCTTTCTGTCATTATCTTCCCAACGTTACCAAACAGGCTTTGAGCAAGGTATTGCTGCATCATTCCCATTTGTACCGATTGGCTGGCGTCATATTTCATTTCCCAGGGAAGATGTTTTATCTGGTTTACAGAATCGCCAAAACCTTTATGAAAAATAAGCGCTGCAGGATATTTACCTGATTTAATGAGGTGTAATGCGCTATCGGTAGTAGTAGTGGCTAAATCAAGCGACTTTACGGAATCAAGCCCTGTAATCACTTTCATTGATGTTGCAGATTTATCCTCATCGCAAATTAACAAAGGGTTCTTACGATTCTCCTTCGAATTAATTCCGCCAAATGCGAGTGAGAAAACAGATATAAGAATAATAGGCATAAGTATACCCAGCATTACAGCACGGCGGTCTTTTACAAAGGACCTTATTTCTTTTTTTAATATTGTAAACATGTTCAATAAGTTTTAATCTCGTAATTGTTTGCCTGTCATTTTAAGGAATACACTTTCCAGGTTGCCTTTCTGAATATCAATGCGGTTTATTTCAAAGCCTGCATCGGTGCAGGTAGTAACCACACGGGTAAGGTCCTTTTTGGAATCGGAAGAAAGCATAGTAAGTGAGTTCTCGAATACCGATATTTCAGATTTTAATTTTTCGGCCAATAGTTTTTCGTCCGGTGCCTGGGTGAAATCAACCACAATCATATCAGTCACCGCACTTTGTTGTTTTAACTCATCCAATGTTCCTTGGGCAACTATCTGGCCATTATCCATAATTGCGATACGGTTACAAAGCTTTTCTGCTTCCTCCATATAATGCGTAGTATAAATTATGGTCATGCCTTCCTTATTTAATTGCTGAATCAGTTCAAAAATAAGGTTGCGGCTTTGTGGGTCAACGCCTACAGTAGGCTCATCAAGCAGTACCACTTTAGGTGAGTGAAGTAGGGCGCAGGCTATATTTATACGCCTTTTCATCCCGCCTGAATACGAATTTATTTTCTCTTTTCTGCGGTCAAATAACCCAACCCATTTCAATAGTTCTTCTGCTTTATCATGCAGTTGCTTTCCCTTGATTCCATAAATGCTGCCCCAGAATAATATGTTTTCCCATGCTGTAAACTTATCGTACAATGCTATTTCCTGCGGTACAATACCCATTATTTGCTTAACAGCAGCATTTGCATTTGAAGCGTCCGTCCCATTAATAGTTATTTGCCCGGAGTTGGGTGGAAATAACATACTGAGCATATTAATGGTAGTGCTTTTACCGGCTCCGTTCGGCCCTAATAAGCCATAACATTCGCCATCTTTTATTGAAAAGCTAATGCCCCGAACTGCCTGAGTTTTGCCGTAATTCTTGGTTATGTTCTTAACTTCTATCATGGTTTGTAAGCGACTATATTTTCGTTAAATGGGTTAAGCCCTTTCAGGCAAAGGTAAACATTAGCTAGTGTTACAACATCGGTGCAACAATACTTAACAATAAGTTCCAAATCATGTTTTTGCCAGTAGGTGGTGCCCACTTTGCTGCCGTCAAGTTCCTGTTTAGGGCTTGGCAGGCCAAATATATATGCCAACAGGTTAAGAGATGTGAACGCCTTGTAATCTCCGAACTTCCATAGCTCCAGTGTATCTATAAGAAATACTTCCCACGGCTTCTTGCCCGAATTATCTAATATGCCGGGTATAGTTACTTTATTAATCAACATTCTGCGGGCAATGTAAGGATAGTCAAATTCCTTACCGTTATGGGCGCATAACTGTATGTTGGCTGCGTTCCTATGTTGTGTAAATTTCTCAAGGAAAGTTGAGAAATCGAGTAAAAGCTTTTTCTCATCATCGCCGCTGAAAGAACGCAGTTGAAACGTGTCTTTGTCAAAGAAGCCTGCAACTATACAAATTATTTTACCAAACTCGGCATAAAGCCCTGCCCTGCCATACGATTCAGGAACAGTTTCATTCTCTTTAAGCAAACGCTGCCGGCTGATTTTTTCTTCCCACAAATGCTGCAACGGTTCGGGAACATTGGAAAATGTTGCAAACTGAGGAGCTGTTTCAATGTCTATAAAAAGAATGTTTTCGAGGCTGTTATTCATGTGGAAATGTATACAATAGTTGCAAAAGTAATATTTTAGGAATGTTCCTCTTTCCTGATTTAATGGTGTATAAATTTTATATTTGTTAATCTTACTTTTTATGCTCAAAGAATCAAATAAACTGCAATTACCTTTCTGGTTAATAACCGGATCTATAATTGCCATCCTGGTCATTTCTCAGCTTATACAGGATGGAATGTTTATGGATGGATTGTTATACGTGACGGTAAGCAAGAATCTTGCCAGCGGAATAGGTACTTTCTGGGACCCTAGTTTTAGTACTACCAGTATGCAATCGTTTCATGAACAACCTCCACTGTATTTTGGCTTATTGGCTATGTTTTATAAAGTGTTCGGCACAAGTATGTATGTTGAACGTTTGTTTTGCTTTACCTGCTTTACTGTTTCCGCACTGTATATTTATAAACTATGGAATAAAATATATGATGCAGACGAGGGTATGAAGAGCCTGAGTTGGCTGCCTGTTTTATTCTGGGTGGCTACTCCTTGCACTTTTTGGGCATATACTAATGAAGTGGAAGAAACAGTAATGACTGTTTTTGCAACAGCATCGGTATATTATGTTTATTGTGCGTTGTTTCTTAATAAGAACAGGACTCTGTATATTGTTATTGGCGGCTTACTCATTTTTCTTTCAAGCCTTACAAAGGGCGTACAAGGTATGTTTCCGATTGTTTCGGCAGGTTTTTTCTGGTTATTGAATGGAAGAAAGAATACAGGAAAAATGATAGCGGATACATGTATATTACTGTTGATTCCTTTGGGTATTTATGGCTTGCTCTTCTCGCTCGACCATAATATCTATTTGAATTTTGTAAAGTATTACAATGGCAGGTATGTTACTGCGTTTAACAATACCATGAATACTACAAACACTCATTTTAAGTTGTTATTAGAATTAGTTGAACAGCTATTATACATAATTACTATTACCGGCGTGGTTTTGTTTTTAACGAGAAAAGATGAAGGTATAATGTCTAAAAACCGGCAAAATATAAAGGTTGTATTGTGGTTGTTTTTTATAGGGTTATCGGGTACATTGCCTTTAATGGTAACACTTGAGCAGCGAGGGTTTTACATAGTGACTGCTATTCCCTTTTTTGCCATAGGAATTGCAATGCTGGCGGCCCCCGGAATAGGTAAGGCGGTAAGTAAGATAAACAAGGAGGCCAATGGATTCAGAATATTTAAAATAGTTACCGTCTTAGTGTTTGTTTCTTCTGTAGCCTATAGTATGACTAAAATTAATACATACAATCGTGATGGAGATGTTTTAAAAGATATTTACGTAATTGGTAAAATAACACATCCGGGCGATACTATTTCAATTCCAACTGAAATGGAGGAAGAATGGAACGTGAGGGAGTATTTTATGAGGTACTTTAATGTTAACCTTCTCGACGAGAAGAATAAACACTGTAGGCTTTTTATGATTCGGAAAACTCTACCTAAAAGTTTAGTACCGGAAAATTACAAGAGCTACAATATGGGTACGAAAACCTTCGATATTTATAAAAAGAACTGATAAGGGCACTGGTTGTTTTTAGGTTGTTTTCAGCCTGTGGTCCGGGTATTTGCCTTCTAACTGGCTGGCATTCAGCCAAAGCATAAACAGGTTTACAAAAAGGAATATTACACAAATTAAAAGTGCCCATACCACATTATCGCCTTCCGAGAAAAATTTAATGGAGAATATTAATGCTAACCCAATCCGGCAAAGAGTACCGAGCATATTCAGAACACTATTAACACGGCCGGTAAGATTATTAGGTACATGGTGAAAAATATATGTGATACGTAAAATGCGTGTTCCTGCATTAGTTATACCCAGTATGAAGGAAAACGCAAAATAAACCAATACACTTGTTGAAAATGTGCAAAGCGCAAGCATTACGGCAGTGGTTGCAACGAGCAATAAAATGGCTTTCACAGTATTTGTAGAGCGAAAAACGCGGGTTATCCACACCCCGGCCAGTAATGCACCGCATGCATAATACACATCGGTAAGCGCATAAATGGTGACCGAGCGATGCAGGTGATTTATTACGTATACAGGTACCAGTGTATTGAAATCTATAAGCAGAAATACGAAAATGGAGAGTGAACTAATCCCGAATATCAGTATTAACGGATTAGAACGTAAAAAGGAATTCCCTGTTTTAAACCTTTCCCAAATGGTGCCATCTTCAGGTTTATATTTTTCAGTATGCGGAGTATATTTAACCATAGAAATAAGCCATATGGCAACGAAGTAGGTAAGGCCATCAACCAGAAATATCCGGCTAAGGCTCCATGCTTTTATATGTACTGCCATAGGAATAACCATACTCCCTATATGTATGGAATCAACATCAATACCTTGTAAAAGAATAGCGCCTACACCACCAGAGGCAATTGTCATGGCCTGCGATTGTATTTCCAACAGGGAGTTTACCTTGGTATATTTCCCGGCTTCACTTACTTCCTGTGCAAATGCATACAGGGCAGGGTAATATATTCCATTAACATAGGCTGTACATACAAATACCGCTACCACCATAAAAGTAGGCACGCCGGTAGAGTAAAAAAGCCCTGAAGCCGAAGCTAAACAAAGCACAATGCCACCTACCAGCGAAAAGAAAAGAAATATGTTTTTACGGGGGTATTTGTCAATTAATGTTCCCGAGTAGAGCCCCCAAAACACACTGCCCACTAAGGTAAACATATACATTAACGAAAGTTTTTCGGCGGAATGAAGTATGCTTACAAAATACCAAGGTATAGCCAGCAGGCTAATGCCCTGGGCAAAGCCTGAAATAATATTACTTGCTATAAGAAGGTTTAAGGGCCTGTTGGCTCTCATAATTACAATGGGCTATAAATAAATCAGGCTTCCTTTTTTAAGAGGAAGCCTGACAGACTTGTTCTATTAAAAAAGTACTATCCTCTTGAATGAAACTGTTGGATGGTTTGTTTCGGGTTAGCGCGTGAATCCTTATAAGCATCACACTTTTCGCTTGACTTGCAAGCTGCTAGGAACGATATGGCTAATATTGCCAGAACAACCAGGGGAGACAAAGATTTTTTCATCAGGAAGTATATATTTTTATTTCGTAATGCTTTTGTAATTATGGCAAATGTATACGAATATTTCGAATTTATCAAAAATATTTTATCCTTTCTTCTTCACAATCACACTGTAACAGACTTGAAGCCCTTTACGGTTAAGCCTGAGAGTAAGTATCTTTATTTGTAATTCCTACCACTTTCCCCTTCATTTTTTTGTCAATAAAAGGAGTATTCTTCGATACGGAAACTATATGCTTTCCCTCAAATACCCACTCCTCGGTTGGGGAAAAGAAGGTAAGATTAGCTTCTTGCCCTTCGGTTACCGATGGAACCTTAATTCCCAGTATTTTTCTTGGGTTTATGGCTATTTTTTCAATTATTTGTTCCTGGCTTAGTTCGCTGTGCATATTTACAAGCGGGTACAGCGTTTGAATGCCTGTCATTCCAGGTGTTGCAAGGTCAAATTCCACTTTTTTGTTTTCTTCGTCTTCAGGGCGGTGGTCAGAACATATTACATCTATAACCCCTTCTGCCAGGGCTTTCTTTATAGCTTTTATATCATCTTTACTGCGTAGCGGAGGACTTACTTTATAGTTAGTGTCGAAGCCCAGTACTTCTGAATCATCCAGGAAGATATTATACCCGTTCACAGATACCGTGACGTTCACTCCTTGTTTTCTGGCGCTTTTTATTAGCCCTATGCTTCCTGCTACCGATATGGAGTTGATGTGAATCCTTGCTTCTGTATGCCCGGCAAGGAAAAGGTCGCGAATCAGCATTATTTCTTCAGCTATGCCTGGTTCACCTTTCATACCTATAGATACACTTGATTTTCCTTCATTTACATCACTACCCGTAGAGAGGGTTTTATCGTTGCAACGGCTCATGATTAATCCGTTGAAGCTGCGCGCGTATAAGAGCGCCCTGTGCATCAGCCCTGCATTCATAACAGGGTGCACATCGTCGGAGAAAGCTACTGCTCCCGACATTTTCATATCATACATTTCAGCAAGGTCATTACCTTCCAGCTTGTGTGATATAGCACCTATCGGGTAAATATCAACTATTTGACCAGCCGATTTGCTTATTACATACTCAATCTGCGATTTTGAGTGCAGAGCGGGACTGGTATCGGGCACTATGGCCACACCTGTAAACCCACCGCGTATAGCAGCTTGTATTCCTGTTGCAATGTTTTCCTTATGCTCGTTTCCGGGGTCACAAAAATTAGCTTGCATATCAAACCATCCCGGGGATGCATGCAGATTGTTTCCACTGACTATTTTCTTTATCCCTCCCGCAGGTATGCTCTTTTTTATTTCGGTAATCTTGCCGCCTTCTATTAATATGTCGCATACTTTGCCGTTATGTGGCGATGCAGGGTCAACTATTTTGGCTGATTGTACAAGCAGGTTCATATTCAGTTTTTAATTATAAATTTTAAATCATAATTCTTAAATCACAAATCTTAAATTGGCTCAGTCTTTCCATAACCGTAACAATGTCTCTTCAATTGCCAAAAATAATAAAGCAAGAAGTATGCAGTATTTCCAGTAGTATGTTCCACGGTTTACTTCGGTCAGCAATGATGGGAGCGAGGCAGTGGTGACAGCCATTACTGAAAAATTCTTTACACCCGCTTTCGAGCACACGGTTTCTATTTCATCAGTAGTAAGGCATTTCAGGTCTGATTCACGGCGGCTATAATTGAATGATATTCCTGAAATAAGGCTATCACCTGCCATAAGTTTAAAGTTACCCGATGTGGATAACTGGCTATGCAGGAACAGGAACACATTGTCGTTTATAATTCTTCTTTCCGGCAGAACTGATAATGTATCCTTATCGCTTTGTATTTTAAAATATACGTTTTGTGGCAGGCTAATATTAGGTGCTTCAATGGGCTGAATATCGCCCAGGGTATAGTAAAGCTGTTGGTTGCTGCTGCTGTACAGGCCAATGTTATACATGGTAGGTACAAAGAGAGCATGTTGCTGGAAGTTGCTGAAGTTACTATTGAGCGGCACAGCAAGCAGGTAAATATTTCCTTTATTGAAATGGAACTCATCTAAAAAGTCATCGCCATTTTCAAGTTTCACCAGGTTTTCAGAAAGGGCCTTTGTAGTGTGCGATATAACGTAGTGTTTACTTACCACGGGCATATCCATATTGGGATGTTGCTTCTTTTCAAATACTCCGGAGTAAATATTGCTTTCATAATTCAGCTTATCTGTTTTCAGGTGTGTGGTGTCAAGCCTTTCGTAGTATGAACAGTTAGCAGAGCTAAGGAAATCGCGGTAAGAATTAATGTCGAGACTTGAAGTAGGAGGAAGTACCAATATATTACCACCCAGCGAAACATATTTTGCCAATTCGTTACCCATGCCTGAAGTAATGGAGGCAATATTGTCGAGTATTATGAGTCTGTAACCAGGTAAAGTAGAGTAATCTAAGTGGCCTGCGGAAGTTTCACTGAAAGTAAAGAGCGAATCGCGGCCATAGAGGGAGTGCAGGTATGGGTTTTTCTTCACGCTGTCAGGATGCAGCCATAATACAGGTATGCTAGATGATAGCTTAAAGGAGAAGTAAAGATGGTCGTCGAAGTTTATCGGGTAGTCATTTATTTTAATTTCCCCCTGTTGTATTTGTGTTTTGCCGGGAATGAATGACATAACAATTACAGCAGCGCTTTCTGCGCCAATGTTTACGCTGCCGAGTGCTTTTTCTTCACTGTTGAGTAATAGTTTTATAGGTGCGTCGTTAACAGCCTTAGTCGAATAGTTACTGAGTTTTACCATAAGCTGTTCAGCCTTGCCCGGTATATGAACCGGCGACATGAACCAGCAGGTATCTATAGAAATATTGTTTTTTGTTTCTGCTACTTCAGGCAGAAGGTCAGTAGTTATATCGGGGTTGGAATGAAAGTCAGTTATATCAGATACCGATTTCTGGAAGTCAGATATTACAAAGGCTTCCTTTACCGGGCAGCCACTGTGAAGTAAGTTTTCCTGCTGGCGCTGTAGTATTTCCTGAAGCAAACGTGAATCTGATGAAGTCTTAAGTCCTTTTACTTCTTCTATAAATTCATCTTTATTCAGCCATCGTTCTTGCCCCTCGTCAAAGTCTTCCGATACTAGTTGTACCTTGTCGGCAGCATTCAACGATTGAGCTATTTGCATTGCCTTGTTCTTTGCCCCTTCCAATAGTGTGCCGTCCTGGTTCACTGCACTCATGCTGAAAGAATTATCAATAAAAATGCTTACCGCTTTAGTTCCTGCTGTGGTGTTGCCCTGCTTATTAGGCTTAAAGGGTTGGGCGAAGGCAAATACCAGGAAGGCAATTACCAGTAACCTGCAAAGAAGTACCAGCCAATGTTTTAACCTCGATTTTGAACGCGATTCCTGCACTACTTCCTGCAGAAACCTTACGTTGGAGAAATAAAGTTTCTTGTACCGCCTGAAGTTGAAGAGGTGGATAAGTATCGGAATGCTTAAAGCTGATAGTGCGTAAAGGAATGATGGGAAGAGAAAATTCATCAAAGCCCAAAGATACTCTTTTTTAGCAGAGGGTATTAAGTATTAAGAATTAGGTGTAAAAATGAAGAGTCCTCCCTATTGATAGGAAGGACTCATAATAAATACTTGATTGGCAATTAAAGATGCGAAGGCTTATTCAACACCATCCAGTATAAGCCTAAGTCAACCACTGCATTGGTAAAGTCGTCGAATTTAACTGGCTTAACTATGTAGCTGTTAGCGCCAAGTTTGTAACACTTTTCTATATCAGGGTCCTCGGCAGATGAGGTAAGAACTACCACGGGAATGGCTCTCGTGTTTTCTTCTGATTTCATTTTCTCTAATACCTCAATGCCATTAATCTTCGGCATTTTTAAATCTAGCAACACCACTTTTGGTACATTATTAATGTCTCGGCCTTCGTAAGCACCCTTTCCATAAAAAAAATCTAGAGCCTCTTCACCATCTTTTAAATGAATGAGTCTATTGGCGAGGTTTTGTTTTTTTAACGCCCTTATAGTAAGGTTTGCATCATCCGGATTGTCTTCTACCAGTACAATTTCAATTTCTTCTGCTTTCATATTAATCGGGTTTTTTATGGTTACTTTTTTAATGAAAAATAAAATGAAGCGCCTCTGTCCGGTTCGGCTTCAGCCCAAATATTGCCACCGTGCCTTGTAATAATACGCTTAACCAATGCCAGGCCTATTCCTGTTCCTTCGAATTCTGCATTACTATGCAGGCGTTGAAATACACCAAAAAGCTTATCGTAATATTTCATGTTGAAGCCCACACCATTATCACGTACACAATAAATAATCTCACCGTCTTTTTCGGCCGAACTCACTTCTACAACCGGGTTGTCTTTCTTACCGGAATATTTGATTGCATTTGACATCAGATTTGCGAGTACCTGGAACAATAAATTGCGGTCAGCACTAACGGGAGCCAAAGGATGAATTACCACATTGGTTTTTGGCGAAGGCTCAACTCTCCTAACCTCATCGAGTGCAGATTGTGCCATCTCGTTCATGTTTATTTTTGTAATCTGCAGTTCCTTTTTGCCGAGACGCGAGAAAGCCAGCAGGTCATCAATAAGCTGCCCCATTTTTTCGGTGTTATTTATTACCGATTTCATCATCTGTTGCGCATCATCGTCCAGTTTGCTTACATAATCTTCAAGTAATATACGGGTAAAGCCATGTATTGCCCTTAAAGGCGCACGAAGGTCATGTGATACGGAATAGCTGAACGCTTCCAGTTCTTTATTGGCCAATTCGAGTTGCGCTTCTGATTGCTTCCGCAGATTGAACATAAGGTTTATGGCCCTGTTCTGCGAAGACAAATGAAGGTTTTCCATTGCCAATACTATATCAATGGCTAGCTGTACATCTTTGGTGTATTCGGGAATTAAACTGAAATATCCCTTTTTCTGGATAAGGTAAATGAGCACCAGGTCGGTGGGAGAAATACTGTCTTTAGTTATGCCGGGTAGTTTGTCTTCTTCCCATAGTTTCAGGTTATCTAATTGCTTTTGCTCATATGTTCCATCAACTAACGAGTCAACAAAGTCATGAATGCCTTTAACAGATTGGGCAATTAGTACTTCATCGGGTATGTGGGTAAATAACTTAAGAATGGGGACTTCCATTTCCCGGCAGTCCTTTAAGCTTTGCTTTGCTACCGATTCGGCATGGTTATTTCTTACGTACTGTAAGAAATCAATTAGTTTTTCCATGTTGGGGCTCACGTTAAACTGTTTAATAATTCTATGGCGGCAAAATAATAATCTTTTG